>Ga0115002_10003762_pt1 | contig 18752 bp, 20 predicted proteins | sample ArcticOcean_MG_C_8_FD_89576 | JGI IMG/M metagenome (GOLD analysis project Ga0115002, IMG submission 89576) | Marine microbial communities from western Arctic Ocean - ArcticOcean_MG_CB11_86 | ecosystem: Environmental > Aquatic > Marine > Oceanic | place: Arctic Ocean: Canada Basin | collected... | reverse complement strand
CTGCGGTTGCCAAGCCGTGTTGAGCCCTCGTTCGATCGTGGAAGTGGTTGTAGAAGATGAGTCTGCAGATGGACTCGTGAAGCTGGCGAGCTACCAGGATCCGGTTGAGCCAAGCTTGCAGCCCGCTCCGTTGGAAGAGTCGGGCGTTATCGAACTACCTGCTCCCACGGAAAGTTCGGAGAGCTCGTTGACGTTAGCCGACTTGGAAGAACGAGCTTTGGCGCAACACCCGGGGCTGATGGAAGGTTTCGCTCGTCGGGATGCGTTGATTGGAAAGAGAATTCAAGAGGGCGTTTGCCCCAACCCTCAAATTGGTTATTCGGGGCAGCAACTGTTCAGTAACGGCGAAGCCGAGCAGCACGGAATCTACTTGGGACGCGATTTCGTTCCAGCGAGAAAACGCTTTGCTCGTCAGGCGGTCGTGACAGAGGAAATCACAAAACAAGATCTGCAAAACGAAGTTCAGCGGCAGCGAGTCCTCACCGACGTTCGCTTGAGTTACTACCGTGTATTGGTTGCTCAACAGCGACTCGAGTTAACACAAGAGCTTGTCCACATTTCGGAAGAGACAGTTAAGACCGCAAAAAAGATGTTTGAAGCACTCGTCGTCGGGCGTGTTGATGTAATTCGTCTGGAAACGGAGCGGCAATCTGTGATGTTACAACAGAAGAAGGCGGAGGCAGATTACCAAGCTACGTGGACGGGCTTGGCGATATTGACTGGCTTACCCACCAACACACCTCAGTTCTTGGATGGAAGACTCGACGATTTTGCCGACACTCTGAGTTACGATGAGGCGTTGCAACATTTGCTTCAGCAAAGCCCAGCCATTTCGGTAGCCGAAGCGGAGGTTGGCTTATCGCATTCGACTCTGAACCGAGAGCTGGCCGAAAAACTCGGCGACGTTGAAGTGCAAACTGTTGTGCAAAGCGACAACGGCACAGGCAGGGCCAACGCCAATGTGCAAGTCAGTGTCCCGCTGCTCTACAGCGATTGGAATCAAGGAGCAATCCGGCAAGCCCGAGCGGAACTGGTAGCGGCCGACAGAGCCGTTGATACCACTCGACTCAAGCTGGAAAAAAAACTCGCTCTGGTTTACGCCAAGTACGTCACCTCGCGCAATATTGTGACGGAGTATTCTAAGCCCAATGGGATCCTCGAAACTTCTTTAACAGCCTTGAAGCTCGTTCGAGAGGGTTACGAATTGACCGAACTTCTCTACGTCGATTTACTTTCAGCGCAGCGAAAAGTATCGCAGGCGAATCTGACCTATCTCGACGCGTTGGACGAATTGTGGGCAGCATCGATCGAAATCGAAGGCTTGTTACTGAAAGACAGCTTGGGTTCCGACTAAAAATTCGCTCCAAATCCCACGGCTTAGTCCACTGGCATGCCGCTGGCTTTGAGTATCGCTTCGTGAGTTGCGAGGTCGTGTTCAGCCGACCAAGCAAATTCTTTTTCTTGCCGAATGACTGCGGCTAAGTCGAGGAATTCGCCGTCGTAGCGGCCTGTGCTCCTGGGAAGTTGAGGCGTTTGTACGCCCTTCTTGTACGAGCCGTGAGACTGCTCCAGAACCAAGTCCATTTGCGGCGGCTCGAGTGGTCGGATGTCGATGACTCCTTCGGTGCCCACGACGACAAATTGCCGCCGTCGAAATCCGACAGGTTCCACGACGCTGCTTCGGACGGTCGCCGTCGCTTTTGGATAATCAAACACCGCCAACATGTTATCTTGAAGTTCGTCGCCCATAGTTTTCCGAATATGGGCTGTCACCTCGTCGGGCTTGCCAAGGATATAGACCAGCGAATCGATGATATGGCAACCGAGCTCGTACATTGTGCCACCGGGATTTTGCAGCAGACTCTGGCGAGCTGCAGCGCTTATTTTTTTGCTCATCACCGTATGAACTTCAAAGACATCGCCCAGCCATCCTTCGCGAACAGCTTGAAACATGAGCTGAAAAGCTGGGTTGTATCGCAGCATGTAACCCATTTGGATCGTCAGTTTTTTCTTCGCTGCAGTCGCGTGCAGTTTGCGTACTGCCGCCAGAGATTCGCCGGCCGGTTTGTCCAAATGGATATGCATTCCAGCATCGAGGCACCGTTGTGCGGTGGAAACGAGTTGCTTGACTTCTGTTTCGACGGCGACTGCCTGCAGACCCTTTGTGTTGAGCAACTGTTCCTCGGTCAACCATTTTACATCTCGGTAAGTCGCACTGGCCGCCAAACGTTTCCGCTGCGCTTCGTCTGGCTCCACGACGCCGACTAAATCGTAGACGTCGCCGAATTTGCGGATCGACGCCAACTTGCCCGCAGCGTGAGCGTGCTTCGTTCCGATCTGACCTATCCGGATTTTGGGTCGCGCGTCATCGGCAAGTATCGTCGTCGATGTTGTCGCTAAGAGTCCGCCGATAGCCAGCGACTTTGTCGCTTGCGATTGAAGAAACTCTCTTCGATTCGATTTAGCCATGTCGATTCTCACAGGTGCCTATTTAGTTCGATGCAATTGAGTGTGACGCAATTCCGTGTTACCAGTTTAGAGTGACCAGCTTAGTGCCATTCAATGGTGGGGAACATCACCAAACGTTTATACAGTGTGCGAGTGGGTTGTCGCAGTAAAAACTCGACAAGTTCGACGAGTTCTGCTGGTTGGATAACCTGCTTCAGGTCGCCGGGGTAAGGGTTCGTTTCAGGATCCCAAAGTGGCGTGTCGATTGCTCCGGGGCAGATTGTAGTGAGCAGAATACCGTGGGGAATCAACTCTTGCGCCAGCGCGTCGCCGAATCCCACCATGCCGTGTTTGGAAGCGCAGTAACTCACTTGTCCCGTAATCCCACGCGTGCCAGCGACAGATGCGACGTTGATAATTCGCCCCGATTTCTGTTCGATCATGTGCGGTATGAGCAGGCGAGTGCAATAGAGCGTTCCCTTGAGATTGATGTCGAGGATGTCGTCGATCATCTCTAAAGATTGCTCCGCGAACGGAATGTTCTCGACGACCGCTGCATTGTTGATGAGCGTCGCGATGGGCCCGTGTCGTTCGATAATTTCCGCATATGCTTTTTCGATGGCAGCTGAATCGCGGATATCGAGGGCGATTGGGACAACCTCTCCAGACGCCTCCGCGACCAGTTCGTCGAGTTGGTCCTGAGATCGGGCAATGGCAAACACTCGGTGTCCCGTTTCGGCAAGCCGCAGCACGAGGGCTCGGCCCAACCCGCGACTCGCTCCTGTCACGACGATATTGGTAGACGACATATTTAGGTCTCCTCTTGAGTTCTTCAGAGTCACGTTAGCGTTTGCTAGACGCCTGCTAGACGACGCAACATGATAAGACTTTTTTGGCTCGGTGTTTTGCCAAATCCCTGGTAAATGACGGGGCGCCGAAAAATAAATCCCAAAAAACGGTTATTTCGATGTAACACTTTCGCGCCGTTTACCACTTAGTAGGTTGAAAAGGAGAGGCAGCCTTCTGCTGCCGTCCTCGATTTTGGCGAGCGGTCCATCTTTCCGGCAAATTCTTCGCCGAGGTTGGTCTGGCGTTACCGTTATGTTCTTGCATTCTCAAGGAGGAAACTATGACGTTTAATTGGCGGCAACCACTGTTTCGTGAAGATGGCGAACTCGATAGTGAACTCATGCAGGAGTACATGAGTCATATCGTGCAACCGTTTCTCGAAGCTCCCCAGGCGATTCATTTTGAGAAGACTCACGACACGGCCGGGTGGCCCATCCAGTTTGCGATGCACTCGATCTACTCTTTGAAGAGACCTCTCCATCGAATCGAGCCGCAGCATCAAGAGAAGATTCTGCTGCATTCATTTCCGCAAGGTCTAATTTGCTACCCAGATGTCGCCAGCGATATGATCGAAGAGCTGCGACTAATGTGGCTCTATTTCGCTGGCGAATACTCATGGGATCACGCAATGGCCTGCCACGATGCGCTGGAGGACAGCTACATCGATCGCGTGAACTACGCACTGACCGATCCAGATAACTTCTGCGAATCTAAAAAGCTCATGCTCTTTAGCGATGTTGAGGATTCGCCGGAGCCTCTGTCAGGAGACTTTATCACGATGTACGTGAAGAAGAGCGATGCTGGCACGCGCAAATGGGCATGTCAGGATTCTGACAACGTGATCCCTCAGGCAATGCAAGTGGTAGCTTCCGAGCAGACTCCAGCGAAAAAGCGGTCCTTGAAAGAACGAAAGAAATTACTGAAACAAAAGTTGAGACGGCCGCGATAGTATCCGCGCAAAGTAGCCTTCCTCTCCGAGCTTGTGACTGATTCCGTAGCTACCGTCGCCAGGCGGTGGAAAGCACTTGTTTTCAACCACGCAAACCACGCTCTAGCGAGCGTAGCTACATTTTTTCACGGCCTCTCCGAGGAAGAGGTCAATTTGAGTAAGGTGATTTGGTAACCCGACGCGTAAGCGAGGGACATACCTTGAGCGGTGGGGTCCCTCGCTCACGCTTCGGGTTTCCATTTTACCCCAAACACCATGCGAAAATCACGACCTCTCCAAGGCAGAGCTTTTTGACAGCGACAAGAAGTATTCGGTAGCACAAAGTGCGTTTATGCCAACGTGTAGTACGCGCAAAAAACGGACCTGAAAATTCAGGTCCGTTTTACTATCTACTATTAAGTCAGCTTCAATCAGCTGATTCTTAAGAAGCTATTGAGGGTCGAGTTCGAGTCGCTCGATGATGACATCCGCACCTGGAGTCAAAGACCGGAGTTTACCGGCAATCTGCAACTTCTCGGAAGCGCTGGCCTTGGCCGCTCGTTTTGTCCAGTGCTGGACTTTCTTCTTACGATGTCGGCGACGTTTCAATTCGCGCTGGCGTTCACTTCCACCCACTTGGCGACTCCTTAAAGTTTATGTGTGTTGAAATGGCATGTTGCAGAGTCCCAGAGTAGGAGCAACAACATACATCTATCGAATGTTTTGCGATCAAACTACCGTTTTATCGGTATGTTTCCAGTTCGTCAACGCATCCCATCGCGATTGGCATTCTGAACACCACAGCGACCATTTCACCTAAGCCTTTTAGCAGCAATACCTTGCGGCCCATTGCTCCACTTAAAATCCCAGGCCACGCACTTCATTCAACATCGTTTGTAACTTGAGATTCACGATTTCGTCTTTGGAATCCAACCGAGCGTCGAGTTGAGCTTGCAGTGAGTCGAGTCGCTGCTTCAGTTCGTTGATCGCGTTGATTCTGTCCTTCAGTTTGAAGTCGAAGTGTTCTTCGATCTTCTTTTGAAGCTTGCCTCGTGTCTGTGACCACTCTTCGCTGTCGTCGTCAGTGCAATGCCCAAGGTCTCTCAAAAGGGATTCATAGTCGCGGTGAAAACGAAATTCGGGATTGGCAGATATGCTGGAGTTGAACCCAGTTTGCGGCGCGTTGGTGATGACAGGAGAAGAGTTGTTGGCACTCAGGACTTGTCCGTTTGAACTGCGTGTTCGGAATTCGTTTGAAGAATTGCGGTGGACTCGTGGCATAGGAACCACACCTTGCGTCGGTGCATTTAGATTTTGAATTATGTAACCTGGAGTTACTGGAATGCCGGGCTGCGTGACTCCTTCCGGTGCTGGCCGCGCCGGTGCTGATGTGCCATTTGGATCAAATCCAAAACGCCCTCCCCCAGAATTGTCATATTGGTTCGGTTGGCGGGCCGGGTTCGACTTGTTTGCGTTTGCCGAGTTCAATTGAGGATTGAAGTTGTTATTTGCTGTGGCACCGGAAAAGGTGTTGCCATTGTTGGCAGGATGGGGCGTAGGCGGCGTAGGCTGCCCGAGTCGTTGCGAGTTCACGGTGTTCGGTTCGTCGACGATTCGTTCGGTTTGGTTCAAATTGAACGGTGTGCGATTGGTGGTTGTCGGATTGACTTGAGCTGGCTTAAGAGGGCGCTCGTTTCCGGGATTCTTATTTTGTGCTCGGTTTTGGAATTTGGAAATTCCGTTATTGAGTCCTCCCGATTTGTTCAGCGGGCTGGCGAGTGGAACCGGGTTGTTGAGCGGACGGTTGAGCACGTCCGAATTATCCGTGGGCCGATTGTTTATCGCCCCCCCGTTTCCTCGGGTTTGGCTTTTTTTGAAGACAAAACATTTTTCTGAGCAGGCGCGACGGGTCCGTCCTGATTCGCTACAAGTCCCTGGTACGCCTCATTGAGCGACTGGGTGTTTGTGACCTGAGCGCGAGCAATATACGAGATCCCGAGGATAAGTAACGCTGCCATTAGAACTTTGAGCCGTCGATTTTTCATCCCTAATTCCTTTTTCGGTAAACTATTGTGATAGTGAGTTTTTCCCTTACTCATAGGTCTCTCCCGTAGTTGTTCAGCGGCAGTCGAATGACCAAGTTCGCTTGCCCGTCCAAAGTCCCATTCTTAGAAACCCGTTCTTAGAAACCCAATCCTGCCGCTTGATTGACAAGCGTTTTGAGTTTTAGGTCGATGATTTCTTCTCGAGCTTGTTGCCGAGTTCCAAGTTGTTTTCGCAACGTTTCAACTCGTGCTTCGAGCTCTCGAATTTGTTGTTCGCGAACTCGCATCTTGGCTTCGAAATAGTTTTCCAGAAATCGACGAGCTTCTTTGACAGCGAATTGGTGCTTAATGGTTCCTCGAGTCTCTTGAAGCGCATTCAGAATCAATGCGTTCAGCTGAGCTTGTTCGGATTTGGTCGGATCCGCTCCTCCAATTGCCGGAAGCACTGTCCCGTTGGCTGGCAAGCTAGGAAAATACGATTCACCGGCGGCAGCATTGCCACCAGGTTCTTCGCCGGAAATTCCCGGACCGATAGTACCCCTACTTGGGGACGCGTTAAATTGCTCCGAAGCCCCACCGATAACGTTGCCCTGAAAGCCTGGCAACAACTTGGATTCAGGAGCCGGTGTCGGCTGGAATTCGTGACGCACTCGCTCCGCTACCCATCCGAAAACTTCACGCATGTACTCGATGTCAACTGCGTTCGCATTGTCCGGATTGGGGTGAGCTTGCAAAAGCGATTGCATCCCCGTCCCGCCACTTCCCGGAGTCTCGCGATTCCGCTTTTCGATCCATCGCAACATCACATTTCTCGCCACGCGGTACAGCCAGCCGCGAAACGTACCTTTGCTCCGGTCCGGTTTCCACTGCTCCACGACCTTCGCAACTCGGCTCATGACTTCCTGAGTGGCATCGGAGGCGTCGCATCTTGCAGGCTCATCCGACGTGCCAGGCGATATACGACCGGCTCATAAAGCGAGACAAATGTCTCCCAGGCATCGTGGTCAGCGGGATCGTGCAGTCGCAAGATCAAGCTTGAGCGGGTATCTGGAATTATGTTTTGCATATTCACCTCACCTACCTACATACGAGTTGCCGGAATATCTTTCATGATTCTCACACATTTCGTGGGTTCTCTGGAATGCCAGCTTTGCCAGCGTCTCGCAACTCCCCTCGATGCGATGCCAATGCGATGCGACGCCTCGAACTGCAACGTGGGTCGCAAACGACGATGATATGGGTCGCAAACGACGATGATATGGGTCGCAAACGACGATGCAAGCCTGCGGACTGCGGCAGAATTGCTCTCCGCGTTGAGAAACGGCTCGATTCCATCAGGGTCTATCGATGAGTGTCGATCAGCGCTAGTCGGGTTTGAGTTGGTTTGTTATATTCTTCGGACGGCAAAAGTTGCTGCAGCTGGAGTGAAAACGCGGTCCAATTAGGCACTGTAAACCTCCCTTTAGCAATCACTTACGAATGACGACGTCATTCGCGAAGTGAACCAAGTGGATGGGTGGCCGAGTGGACGAAGGCGGTAGTCTTGAAAACTACTGAGGGTTTGCGCCCTCCCCGGGTTCGAATCCCGGCCCATCCGCTTTTCTTTTATGTCTTTTGTCGGCAGCCACTTTCCATATTTCTGTTCGCGCGCCTTGTGGCGCATCTCTTTACTATCACGACAGTTCTATAGTTTGCTGTCGATAGAATCGCCGCCCAGCGGCCCGTTCTGATCTGTCCTGACGAGTGGACGACCAATCCGATCAATATCTGGCAACAATAATGTCGATAGGGTATAGTGAAACTGTCCTTAATTTCGACGAGTTATAAGGGGTTCCCCTTTTTGCCGACGCCACGATTGCGGCGTTTGAGCACTACCATCCGAAGAGGCAGCGATGGGTTCCAAAGACCAAGCATTAGATGACAAGAAACGCAAACTTGCTGAGCTAAAGCTTGCTAAAGAGCGGCTTGAAGCTGAGTTGGCTGCTTTTGACGACGAGCTTGCCGAGGAAGAAGCGAAGTTATCTAAGTCGGAACGAGCGACTGCAGAGAAAAGGCAGCAGGTAGGGAGTCTCTCGACGGAATCGGAAAGCTCGATCGCGTTGAAGTCACGCGAGACGAAAACTCCTGCACCCAAATCATCGGCTCCTGCGAAAAACCAACAACGCCGCAAAGCTTCTGCCGCTGGCGTTGCTGCAACCTCACCGGCCAGCAACGGCTCCAAAAAAGCCACGGGCAAAGACCGCAAGAAAGCGGCACCCATTGTGGCGGCAGCAGCGACTGTAGCAACATCGACACTAGCAACATCGACACTAGCAACATCGACACTAGCAGCAAACGCTGCGGTGGCTGAAGAAACACCCTTGGCGGAATCCCAGCCAACTCAAGCTCCACAAATAACTTCCCAAGCACCAGCCAAAACGCAAGAGCCCGTGCAGCGACCAGTCGATCGACAAACGGCGCCCGCGGCGCCGATGGCTCAGCCAGCCCAAGCAGCTGCAGCTGCAGCGACAGCCACCGCAACCACGATCGCTCAGCAAAATGCAGAAGCGTCGTCGCAAGAAGATGACGAAGAGGATGAATACGAGGACGAGCCAGCTCCCTCGATTTTCGCAATTCGATCTGCCCCACCTTGGTTAGTCAGCACGGTGCTACACGTGATCGGGCTCATCATTCTCGGACTCTACACGCTCGCTTCACTTCCCGAGGAAGAGAAGCGAATTATCCTTGCCTCGACGATCGAAGAGCAAGAAGAGTTTGAGGAGATGGAAGAAGTCTCGCTCGAAGTCGAGGAAGTCGAATTTGAAAATATCACGTCCGAATCGATCACTGAGATGGATCCCGGTGCCACGGCATTCTCCGACGTAACGGCTACCGTAGAAGCTTCATCGGAAGGGATGGAGAAGGTCAACTTGGCCAAGACTACAATCGGCGAGATCGGCAACATGTTTGGCACAGACGGACAGGGTTTTGCCGACATCGGCGAAGGCTTGGCTGGAGCTGGTACTTTCTTCGGCAAGAAAGCACAGGGCAACAAGTTTGTGTTTGTCGTTGACAATTCAAACAGTATGAACAGAGGTCGTTTTGTCACAGCGCTGGATGAAATGATGAAGAGCATTTCGCGAATGACGGAGAAGCAGCAGTTCTACATTATCTTCTTCAGCGACACTGCTTATCCGATGTTCCACCCCAATCCCGCACCTGGGCTAGTTCCAGCAACGGAGCGGAACAAGGAGCGAGTCGCTGCCTGGCTATATACGGTGGAGCGCTGCTTGAAGACCAAAGGCGAGCTGGCGATGCAGCGGGCATTGGAACTTCGTCCCGACGTGATCTACATCCTTGGCGACGGTGCCTTTACAGACAAAACCGGCCCCAAGCTGACGGCACCACACAACCGTCGCACAACCATTCACACGTTCGGCATGGAAGTTTCCGAAAAAGGACTCGTCGAACTCACCGGGATCGCCAAGGCCAATCGGGGCAACTTCACTCCCGTGAAGCCAACGGCTGCCTCCGCAAAAGAAGGCAGCAACATCAAGAGCAATAGATTCCGTGGTCCTATCTGGGGAATTGATCTTCCCGCCGGCGCTAAGAAGAAGAAGAAGAAGAAATAGCGGATTGGCAATGCAAGGTTCGAGGTGTCACTCTTCTTAAGGCAAGAGTGCTAAGAGAGCACCACTAATCGCACGAATGAGTCGTCTCTGTTGGCTTAGTTTCGTTTTGCACGAATTGGATCGCTGAGCATGTCATTCGCGAAATTCGCGGTTCCCTTTCTCTCCGGTGAACATTCCGCTACTTATTCCAATGGGTTTTCGATCCGTCCCATAAACAGAATTGACCCTGTCGCTTTGTCTTGGATGAAGAAGACGAACGGTCGATCGACTCGGAATGAAGGCGAGAGTATTGCTGCTTCGTCCATTACCACGGCAGTTGCCGCAGCTGCCTCGGTTCCCTCTTCGTTTACGTCGATATACGCTTTGTGAATGACCTGGGAGATGCTGGCGGCGCTGGACGACATGCCCGAAAAATCCGCCGCGTCAAATGCAGACGGCATACCCATCGATTTAAGAATCTCACTCAGTTCAAAATCATTGGTAACTTTGAATCGCGGCATCCATACATCCACGTCCGTTTCATTGAGGCTCGCGCGCCAGAGCTTGAGGTTCGCCGAGGTAAGGGAAGGAGAAATCTCACTGATACTTTTCTTACCTTTGGGCAGCACGACGAGCATCGATAGATCATCGCCTTTGTATGGCAGTTCCAGCACCTTGATGTCGTCATTTTCGGTGAAACCAAATTTGTCCGTTTGAAACATCAGTGGGACTATCACTTTCTTTTCGCTCGAGACGTGAAAGTTGTTGTCGTGAGTGTCTTCTTTCTTAAACTGTTGCGCCCACTTTCCTTTAAAATAAACGGCGTTGGTCAACACGACGACGGTTTGTGGTTTAATGGCTCCCGGCTTGAGTAGCTCCACAATCTTGTTGTTCGTATTACTCTCGACCCACGTATTGATTTCTTTACGGGATGCTTCTGTTTGGCCAGCAAAATCCATCCGAGCCAACTCGGCGTAATATCGATCGCGGGTGACTTCGAGATACGGGGCGACGAATTCGACATCGTTTCTACCCCATAGTCGGTTGGCGACATTCAATTCGTAGTCGCGACCTGCGCCGCTAATATTTGAAATCAGAACCTGTGCTGCAAGGTGCTGCTGGGGCAAACTAAAATGCAGCCAGATAACTAATAGGCGGCCGTTATTGCGAGTCAGCTTGTACTACAGATTTCCAGCAAAGACTTGAGGCTAGCCATGGCAACTCTCAGCATTGACCAACATCTTATTTCGCCAACCGATTCTCGAATTGAAACGGTCGGTGGTATGAAGCGATATCACGCCGGGCGGCTCTGTTGGTTCTGCCAAGGAGGTTATCGAGGTAAGTCGCTGTTGATGATTGTACGGGGCTCGAATCCCAATAGCTTGCAGTTTCAAGGGCGCAGAAATCACTTCCCAAAATCGGCCGTCGTCAATTCGCCTTCGGGAGAACGAGGCCGAGTGAAAGTTGAGGGAGTTCAGTATTACTCGGACTACGATCTAATGGGTGTCTACGAGAAACGAGACGAGGCTTACTACCGTCTTTACATTGCCAACACCGCTCACATTAAAGCGATCGAGCCCGATCACCGAACGCCCGCTCAAAAAGCCGTCATGGCAAATGCAACCAGCTTGCCAAACACCGATCCATTCTTACAGCTTTTGAACGCCAGTGTAGAGCCTCGAAATCCCGCGGGCGACGAACGAGTTTGTCTCTTTCAACACGGCTCCAACGACGACTACCAGTTAGCTGGCCGAATGCAAAACAACTCAGATAAGATTGGCGATGTCTTTCTCGCCTTCGCGCCAGACGGGAAGACGTATTTGCTGCCCGACCAATCGGCTCTACGCGCTTTCTATGAGAGCTACCGCATTAGCTACAACTATTCGTAAAACGGTTGCAGCCAATGAAGCTAACGACGCAGTAAAGCTAACTACCCTGCTAACGAACCTTACTTGTCGCCCAGAATGATCTCTTTGGGGATGCTGATATTAAACGACATACTGATCCGCTCTTGGTCAGATTCGTTTGGTGTTACCTTGTGGTCGAGCCACGCTGGGAACAGGAGTAAGTCACCCTGTTTCGGCGTTGCCGTGAAATACTCGCCCAGCAAATGGCTGGCAGGCCCGAGGGCGGGCAATGAATAGCAAGTCACAAACTTCGTCGAGGGGCGCTCGTCGACAAAGCGTATCGAGCCCGTGTCTTTGTTGCAGCGAACGTAAAACGCACCGGACAAGACGTTGAAATTGGGGAAGGGAAAACCCCAGTGGTGATGAGTTTGGTTGTAGTCTTTCGGCCCGTTTACATTCGCCCACAATGAATTGAGAACTGCTGGGTGTCCGCGGAAGTCGAGTCCCCAATCTTTGCAGGACTGATTAGCATGGAAGCGCAGGTACTCAACCAGCATCTTAAATTCGTCGCGCTCATCCAAATCCATTTTGGATTGCCAGCCACCCTTGTTGGAAACGTCTGTACCGTTGGGATCGCGTTGTTGTTCAGCTCGCACAGCTTTCTCGATGCTGGCAAGGTCTAAACGCGGATCGAGTGGCACTCGCCAAATCGGAGTTGCAAAGCACTCAAATCGCTGAGGCGCGTCGGACATGTTTGACTCTCCTGCTAGGACCTAAAATGCTTTAGATAGGCCAGCATTAAAATACCAATCGTTCGATAATTGAATGCCGTCGAGGTCTTGGTAGACCGGATGGACTGCTTCAAAGTTCATTAGATAACCGTCGCCCAGCAGCAAGGATCCGCCGTAACCAAGGTTCGTCCAAAATCCACCTCGGCTGTCCGAACGGTTCGTGCTAATGAAGCCCATTGTACCCGCGTTCTGGTCGACATCGGCGCCATCGATATTGTTGCGCCAGTGGTTCTCGACTCGGAAGCTTAGAGCCAAGCGATCGCATACCAACCAGCTATACCAAGCGTTGATCTTGTGTTCATCCCCCAACGCGTAACCCTCACTGTTTGTCCCTAGCGTCAGGTCAGCAGTGTACTGGAGACCGATGCTGCCGTGGTCGTAATTGGACCGATAAGTGACGCCTGGTCGAAAATCAAAAGTGCCGCTGCCAATCCGCATCGGGTAAGGTAAATCGATAGGCACGCCAAAGGGAGCTGAAGTTTGGCGGTCGATATCTCCCGTGGGAACACTAAAACCGAAATTGAAAATCAACTCGTCCGTGCAGCCCTCGTACGCCTTCCACAACGCGCCAAACACGACGTCGTCAATTCCGTCATTGTGAGTTGTAAACGGTTGGCCTGCCAATGCGGGCATTGGCCCCAGCGGAGTCCCGAATGGGTTGTCTCGCATGTGGTCCATCGTTAGCGAAGTGACCATCGGCATTGCGTACAGAGAGATCTCGTCCGACCATCCGTACATGATATGAAGCATGTGCATTTCCATGGTCATGTTAGTCGGAATTGCTTGAGCGTTGGTGACTGATCCATTGATATTGACGTCGAACGCTGCCGCATCGGAAACATTCGTTGTGCCCATTCGATTGCCTCGCATGTACATGTTCATGTACTTGTACTCAAACATCCACTGGCCTTTTTTGTGGACGTGCCCTCCCATCAGACCTGCGGGAGCATGCTTGTCAGCCAAGCCGCCTCGTTTGTGGTGACTGTAGCTATCGCGATGACAACCAAACCAATCGCATGGACCAAGGAAGCTTCCACAGCGGGAGCCGCAGCTTTGCGAACTACAACAATCACAGCCGTTGGAAGTACATCCCACGTCGCCCGACTCGCCTTCTTCCATGGCAAGCTCGACCGGCGATATGTCCGACAGAGACGGCGCTTCGCCGGGGTCTTGCGAGAAAGCTGTCGTTACGACGAGGTAGGTAGCTATACCTGCAAAGAAGGCTCCTGCAAGTTGAAGCGTGAATTGAAAGCGGCTCATAGGTGTGATCTCTATGTTCGAGAGGCGGTGGAGGCTACGGTGGGAAAATGCAGTGCGATTGGAGGTAGGCGCATGAATAGGAGGTAGGCGCATGAATAGGAGGTAGGTGCGGCACCTAATTGCATTCATCCTTAGAGATCGGGATGTGAAGTAATGAGACTTCAATACAGATGGCATAGTCGTTAGATATTGCCACCGTCGTTTAGTTTGTTTAACCGGACGCGGCTACTCAACCCTAACCACTTACCTTCAAATCACGTAAACCAAAGACCGGCAACGGATTAAGTAGTTTTTATTGGGCTTCCAGGAATTCCGTTACTCCGATTTCACCGAATTGGGCATTTGACGCTCCGGTCCCTCAAATCGCTGGACGCGATACCCTTTAAACTCACCATCTTGCGCACGCTGGATCCCAGTTGCTTGAATTTGAAAAGAAAAAGTTGCGCGACGCTGGTTTCTGACATCCTGTTTAATAGAGTGTGAGACGATGCCGAAAATCACGCGGAAGTTTGAAAATGAATGATCGAGTCCGCCGGCTGCTTGAGTTGTTGGAATTAAACGGAAGACGAGTCCACGTCTTACTCACGCGCTTAACTTTGTGCGAGTCGACTGCGGAAGATCTTCTCCAAGAACTCTTCGTACGGCTGAGCAATTCAGCTGCTTTCGATGACGCTCAAGATCCAACGGGGTATCTCATTCGCGCTGCGACGAACTTGGCATTCGAATGGCGTCGAAAACAAAGTCGAACCTTGAAGCCTCAGAACTTCGTTGAGGAACCGATTGCCGAACGGTCCTCTGTTTCTGAAGGCCTCGATTATCAAGAGACGTACGATCGCGTGCTACGAGCGTTGGATCAAGTTTCGGATGTCCAAAGAGAAATAGTAATTCTGCATCGACTCGAAGGGCATTCCTACGACGAGATTGCCTTGTTGATTGGCAAGACTCCTCATCAGGTTCGCGCTCTTTGTAGCAAGGCAGTTAATCAGTTGCAAGTTTTACTAAACGCTTCAAAAGGTAACTCAACGGAGGAAATCCGATGACCCGTTCACAAAGGGATACACTGAATGACACCAACGATGCGTTTGACGAAGTTGATCGGTTGACGGAAATACTGCCGTCGGAAAAATCTGCGGAGAACGCGATATCCAATACCCGCGATGCGTTGCTGTCGTTGGAGCAAGACGAAGAGCGAGTTGTTCAGCTTCCCCAAAAACGCCAGCTATGGAAGTTGGTCTTAGGAGGTGGTGCCGTGGCGACATTGGCGGCGCTGGCTTACTTGGCCTTTGTCGCTCCGACTGCAATTGCATTTGCAGAGGTACAACAGCAAATCAAGCGAGCAAGAAACGTGACCTACGAATTTGTCTCGGGCGATGCGAATAAGCGAGTCACGATTCGCTACGTCATTTCGGGAAATCGACGGCGAGCCGATTGGCCGGGAAATACCATGATACGCGTGCCCGACGAAAAAACTTCGCTGTGGTTAAAGCACGTAGAACAGCAAGCAGTCTGGTCCCGAGACAATTCCGGGCAACCGCCGGCCGGCTCGGATGTTTACGAGTGGTTAACGAAACTCGCTGAGTCGTCGGTAAAAGAACTTGGTCGACATACAATCGACGGCAAGGTAGTCATGGGCTTTGAAGTGCCTGAGGCGGGTGGAAAGCGAGATCCTATGACGGTTTGGGTCGATCCACAAACGCGACTGCCAATCAAAATTATCGCGACGGGTAATCGAGTGATGCACAATTTCGTCTTTGATGCCAAAGTGCCAAAAGGAACGTTTGACCGAAAAGTACCAGAGGGCTACTTTGTCGAAAACAGATACAAGGAACTCCAACCAGCTATCGAAATTGATCCAGCGATTCTCAAAATGTACACCGCCCTGGTTACCGACTCGGAGCGAACTGCACGTCAAACCATCGAAGCCTTTCTCGTCCTTGCCAAAGGGGGCAAGACGAAGCTAGTGCAACAACTGCTCGTCGAACCAAGCGAAGATGATTTGCGTGAGCTCGACGGTTTTGAGAGCTTGGAATTGGCGAAGATCTGGAATGCGAAATCTGCCGCATTAGGGATTACGACAATAAGTATCGCCAGCCGTGGAGAAAATCACGCGTTTGTTTTCACCGTTGAATTGGTCGATGGAACTTGGTTGATCGAAGACATCGACATGGAATCAAGAGAGACGATCTTGGAGGAAACGAAGAGATTCCGAGAAGACTATCCTGCCGCAGTGCAGATGAATTTGCGAAAGTAGAATCGCTCGCTGATATCGCGGCTACGCAGACGTCCGAATTCTAAAGGACAATCGTAGCGGATGTCGCCGAGGTTTTCGCTTACCGGGTAGTCGTTGGCTTCACGCGTCCTTGGGACTGCTGAACGACATGAGTTAGCTCATGTGCTAACAGCGACCTGCCACCATCGGTGCCTGGCTGAAACTGACCCGGCGCGAAATAGATATCGCTTCCCTGTGTGTATGCCTGAGCCGATGCGGCGCGGGCTGCTGCATTTGCATTGACATCTGTGTGAACGCGAACGTCAGAAAAATCGTGTCCCAGTGTTGCTTCCATCGATTGCCGTAAATCTGCCGGAAGTGGTTTACCCTGGTTTTGAGGAACATTCTTTACGAGCGAATTTGGATCAGGCACAGTGAGCTTCCTCTTTGAAGATGGGATGCTAGGACGAATCTACAACGGTGAATTGTAGCTTTCCCCTACAACTTGTGTCCACGAAAGTATTCGACAACGGAAGATTTGAGGCAGTTTAGACGGGTTATAGTAATGGAAGACCTAAAACAATGGCTATGTTTTGTGCTCTGCATCACACCGTCACAAAGACTCCCATAATTATTGAGAATACTATCACTGCACCGTAGAGACAAATGATAATGAGCATGACGATACCAACGAATTTCCAAAACGACTTTTGGGATTCCAAGGCGGATGCCAGAGCGGAGGTGCTACGGTCACCAAGGAAAACTGCGATCCGGCTGGCGTACATCCACAAGAAAATGGCTGGGACAATGTATAGCAGAGCCATGCCGATATACATTCCGCCCACAAGCGCGCCAATGCGTCCTGGAAACGCCCCTGCCGCTGAGCTTACCATCAGCACAATTCCGCCAAGAACCATAAAGACGCTACCGATCAGCATCATCACACTCATAAATCGAACCCACGGTTTGGTCTGCCGCAGCATTTCGGCCGTGCGATCCAATTTGAGGTCCGAGTCTGCGACACTAGCTTTGTCCGCTGAGAAGCTTGGTGTTTGATATGGATTGCTCGACATTACTAGCCTCGTCGGTTCGCACTGGAATAATCAGCGTTGGCGTTTACCTAACACGTTCGCGAGCCGACTGATTGTCGCCGTGAAACTCGCACTTCTATTCTACGGGGTAGCCGCCGAGGAGTCGATTGGGCGCGTCGATTGGGCGAAGCGAGCGGGCACGACGATTAGAAAGAGCTGGCGAGCAGTTCGCGCTACGAGATGATCTTACGCACTCGTTTCTGTAATTCAGGAATGACTTCGTCCGCGAACCAGGGATTCTTGCCCTGCCATCGGAAGTTTAGCGGCGAGGGATGAACTAAGGGGAAGTGGTCGGGCAAATACTCGCGAAAACTGCGGACGGTCTCCGTCAGATTCTTCTTCGAACGCAGATAAGTCTTGATTGCATATTGCCCGATGATCAAAGTCAGTTTTACTTTCGTCAATTGTTCCCGCAGCGGTTTGTGCCAGAGTGGTGCGCACTCGGGTCTGGGCGGAAAGTCTCCTCCCCCTTCCTTGGTTCCTGGAAAACAGAATCCCATTGGCATGGTTCCGAACACGCGATTGTCCAGAAACTGTTCACGGCTTACTCCTAACCAATTGCAAAGAGTATCACCGCTCTTGTCCTGCCCCGGAATTCCCTCTTCGTGCACTTTCTTACCTGGGGCTTGGCCAATGATAAGAATCTTCGTTGCAGCGCTTACTGAGAGAACTGGTCGAGGCGGAAGCGGCAACATTTCGGCGCATACTTGGCACGCTCGGACCTCGTCCAGAATACTGTTCAATGCCTGCTGTGCATTTGTCGATTTACGATTTGATTTTGCTTTTGCCAATTGGTTTGCCTTTGCGGGTTGATCACTGGACTGTACGGTATTGGCGAGGCGAGGGCGTTACTTCTTACGTCCAAAATCCTTTTTTCCGGAAAATTGTTTTGAGACAGGAAGCGATCTCGTGAGTCACGGCCCCGCCTTTGCGAACTGAAAGCCTGCGATTTATCGACGTCTTTCAGTTTGCGAAGAGCGGGGAGGCCGCGGGCGGCGTAAAGAAACATATAGATCGACCACAATGGTCAAGCACCACCTATGACTTGAGGCTAATGTGTTACCTATAGAGCACTTCTTTACCGCGAAGCGGTTACCCAAAATAGCCCAGGGTCAGCTCAACGAGCCTCGGCGAGTTGAGTGCCACCCTGGGAACGAGCGCGAGTCGATCGGTCGGCCGAACGCTTGGCGTTGGTCAACATCCGCGTTTACAGAGGCAGAAACCAAACGGGGTGACGTTCTTGGTGAACACACCGTTGCGACCCGGCCTCTGTGACCTTGCGGCACGCGTTTTTTCTGCCTCTGGTGCCGCATTTGATAACCAATACCGAGAGTTCGGCCGAGGAATTGTCGTGCTCTGATCCCCAGGGTGGCGCTCATCTCGCCGAGGCTCGTTGAGCTGACCCTGGGCTATTTTGGATAACCGCTTCGCGGTAGGAAAATTGGTCGAGCGCAAACGGCCAATGCAACGAACGCCTAATCCCAGCGCACGCGACTGGTTCACGACTATCTAGGCCTGGAAGGCCATGCTGCTGTTTCGTTCGTTCGCGGAAAAACGCTGCCGCGACAGAAGCCAATGGCTACTCGACTTCGCCATTGCTGGCGGCGAAGTATTTGTGAAAAGTACTGCGAGCGATCTTGGATTCGTTCGTACAGATAGGCTCATCGCCAAACATACCGATGGCGGAACCGCCG
>Ga0115002_10003759_pt1 | contig 18756 bp, 10 predicted proteins | sample ArcticOcean_MG_C_8_FD_89576 | JGI IMG/M metagenome (GOLD analysis project Ga0115002, IMG submission 89576) | Marine microbial communities from western Arctic Ocean - ArcticOcean_MG_CB11_86 | ecosystem: Environmental > Aquatic > Marine > Oceanic | place: Arctic Ocean: Canada Basin | collected... | reverse complement strand
GGGGAAATGTTTTTTATCTGGGCTGAGATTTGCAAGACTATCAAGGTTCAGCCATTGCCTTAAGAATTGGATGGACTGATTAATGGCGCGCGGGTCACCGAGCATGCGGTCAACCTGGGACCTTATTGTCTTCGGATCACTGAGGGTTCTTTTGAGTGTCGCATCATAGAGTGCCTTATCGGGAGAAGACCCCCAAATGAGATAGCTGAGTCGCACCGCTAATTCATTGTCACTGACGATCTCACCAGAATTATTATCTTCAATACGGTAAATGAAACGTGGGGATTGAAGCATGGCTTCGAGGACTAGACTCATTGCTTTCTGATAATTTTCGCCCCCAGCGACTGCAGTAGTTGTAATGCCTCTGTAGATTACGATTTCTTTTTTCTCGAGAGGGCCCCTCAGGACCCAATGACCTAACTTCTCGAGGAACTTGGCCATGTTCTTGTCAGTGAAGCTTTGATTGCTGGCAAAGCGGTGAGTGAATTTTTTGATGTCTATTTTCTTTACGATTTTTGAAGCGAGTTGCGAATAGGCTAGGACGTGTTCGAGGTCAACGTTCAGATTATAAGCGGTATTCGAAAATCCATCGGCTCGCAGATCAGCGGGCAGTATTTCAAGGGCTTCTTTAGATATATCAACTCCCATAGTTGCATTGACCGTTGATATATATTCTTCAACTGTGAGCCTACGTATCCAATATTGTTGAGTCTTTTCCTTATGCACATACACGGCAGGATCAATGCTTTTGAGTGTCCAATGTGCCCCGCCATCTAACCAATCTTTGAGGGATTTTTTTTCTTTATCAGTCAATGGTGGACGCTTCTTTGGCATTTCGTTCTTCGTCACTGATTCCCAGAGAAGACTTTTCGATGAATGGCCCGGTGCGATGATTCCCTCATCAGCGAATGCTGTGATCTTTCGAGAAAGGTCAAGGTCTCCCTTCGCGTTTGCCGCGTCATGACACTCGAGGCAGTGATTGGCTAAGATCGGGGCAACGCTCCTCTCAAATAGCTTGGAGTTTTCTGCAACCTTATCAATTGGTGGAACCCCTTTTTCATCTTTTCCAGCTTCATACTGAGCGGTAATTTCATTTGAATTGAGTTCGCGATTGTATATTGCAGCATAGTAAATCGCACCTAACCACGGCCTGTCATTGGACACCTCGTTGCCGATTGAGATTTTGAAATTTTTATCCCAATTATCAAATGTCCCACTAATTTTTTGTTCCTTAACGAGTCGGCCGTTAATATAAAGCTTTGCCCGACTTTCATTGAATGAATAGACCGCATGAGTGACTTTAGTGGTTAGTAATGCATTGCTCTCTAATGCCGGCAGACCATTTTTGCTTGTTTTGGTGGTGCGGATCCGAGCCTGCAAGGACCGGCCCTCTTGTCCGATCGTAAAGTTGCGGTCTGATGTGCCGCCTGATATTGTTAATAGACGTGCTGGCCCGTCCTGCTTCAGATTGGAAGGCTTAAACCAAATCTCTGCACTGATCGTATTGGAACCCTTCAATGCATTTATGATCTTTGAAGGAGGGTTCATTGAACGGGCAACTGTGCCCTTAATGAATTTAATTGAGCCATTGGCACGGAGAACATTGCGAGGTTCATTGATTAAGAGATTAACCAATGGTTTGGTCCCTGAACGGTCCATGACGAGATTTCCTGAACTCGACGTGAAGTCGTAGGCTGCGAGCAAACCTTGCTTTGAGGTGGCTTTATTTTGGCCTGTCTCAATAGCTAATAAAGAATTAATAATGCAAAGGAAGCAGAAGATTCCAATCGGTATCCTCTTTGTATCAGCGAGATGGTAGCGGCTTTTCATTGGTACCTAAGCAATAACCATTGAAAATTTGTAAGGAGAAGTGGTCCTTACTTTTCAATAGGTTCGGTTCCGTCCTCAGGAGCTAGCAATGCTTCTTTTAATTTTGGAAATTCCAGTTCAGTGGTTATTCTAATTCCACAGCCACTTAGGAAAAGAAGCGGTAATGGTATGAGTAGCAGGAATTTCTTCATGCATTAAAGTTAGCATCTGCCCCGTTAATTTACCAACTACATAATATCACTAAGGCCCCGATTATTTTTTCAGATCATCAAGAATTTCGATATTTAACGCTTCATAGGCCACGGCCTTAACCACGCCACTGGGTGGAAATAGAGGGATTGGATATCCTTCAATGGGCACGCAAGCGTCTCCGAAAGCGAGCCCGAGGTCAACTCTCTCTGGGTAATTCAGGTACGAAGAGAATTCTGGGAGAGGATTTTCTGCGGTCATCAGGAGGACCCGATTCTTCTTTTCCTTGAACAGGGCATCAATTTTGTTACTGAGGCCAAAGTAGCCGAGCCGGAGAACGAGACCGTCCCGAGTAGATTTTTTCTTAAAGTTATTGAGTTGCGATTCTAGGTTCTCATGAACCTCAACATTGTCAGCCCACATCGAATCGGAAAATTTCCCTACATAATTCATCACCATGTGACCGCTCGACGCTACTAACGTGCGTCGCCCGGCTCTTTTTTCAGCTGCGATGGTTTTAGCAAATTGATGAATTGCAGGTGATTGGGTGTTTTCTAATGCTGAAAGTTGAGATCGGATACGATGAAGGTATTCTCTTCCTAGGACCCCTTTCTGGATCGGGGGAACAGAGAATTCTTTATGATATTTGGTCTTACGAAAAAAACGATCAGACCAAGCGCGCCCATCCTTCATGACCCAGCTCTTCCATACTGGAGGCATTCGTCCTTTGCGGGTATGAGCTGCGATAAATTCAGCCATCCAGACCCAACCTGACACAGCATTTATCACGTGATTAAGTTTGCCAGGATTCAGGTCTTTGGCCTCAGTATCTGAGTCCACCCAAGAATCACAAAGCTTGATATGTTCGGCAAGATTAGGATTACGTCTGGATCCAAAGCCGAGGAGATACTGTCCCGAGTCTTTGATTTGTTGGAGTCGCTTCAGTTCATTTGGCTTAGGGTCCGAGTCCCATGCCAGGACCGCAAGATCTTGAGCTTTTTCTTCGTCATTTCGCAGTTTTTTCTCTTTCCACGGACGATCAAATCCAATGTGCATGAGGCCACCGCTGCGACCGATCAGTTCCTGTTCTAGTGTGGTGCCGAACCAATGAAAGCCGATCAGACCGCCCCTGTCATATCGCTCAGCTGCCAACTCGCCCAATGCAGTCAATTGAGGAAGATTTTTCTCAACCCGATCCAATTGTTGATGGATTTTTTGGAAGTATTTCTTGGAAGGGCTTGGGTCATCAGGTTGTTTCTTGTAAGTATCAATCTTGAGTAAGGTGAAAGGGTAAATGATGGTCGCGTATAATGTGTTGTCCCTGGCAGCGACTAGTGCCATATGATTGTGTAAGGGAGTCAGAGTCCCGTCAGGTAATGTATGGTAACCATGACTCCAAGGAGGTTTCTTCCCATTGATGGGATTAAAGTTAAAGAAGTCGGGGTTCTTAACTCCCAAGACACCGAGATCTTCATGAGCTTTTTCTTTAGGATCATAACGACAGAGGTGATGCAGTCTGTGATTACCGAATCCGGTCTTATTTTTCACACTGATCAGAGTGTATATTTTACCGTCCGGAGCGATGGTTAGAGCGCTACGCGAATCGGGGCCTTCTCCTTCAAGCATGAGACCGTGATTCAGACCTTTAACCTTTTTTATTTTGGATGAGAGATCGATGGATATGAGAGTGGCATCATTCATAAGAATGAGCCAAGCAGTGTGTCCATCGGTTGCCAGGTTCCATGTTGGGATGGCGCTCTCATTCGGACGCACAAATTGCTTTCCGTTGATCTCAATCTTCCGTTCAATAACTTTTTCGGTGGTCGGATCATAGGTGGCTAAATGGAAATCTTTAGTCAGTGCATGAGCCTTGCCATCAGCGCCAACTAAAGTCGTTGCATAAGGGGTAAGCATGGGGCCGATTTCGGTAAATTTTTTGGTGGTGACATCATACTTCATCCAGTGCTGGTCCTCGCAGGTCACAACGTAAATCAAACCTCGATTTTCATCGGCGACTACGTCAGCAATGCCCTGTTCCTTATAAGGCATGCCGAGGTTACTGGACTTATCGTTACGAGGATCGTAGGTGATCAGATAGCCTCCTGCATATTTCGAATTGTCCCCTTCTTTCGCGTATCCCTGCTTAGTACCTACATAGATGATTCCGCTAGGTCCGACGAAATTGCGTGTATGGATCTTGGCCTGGGCCGCGTATCCTTTTGCGTCCAGTTCGCATGCCTTGTGAGCATCAATGACTATGCGCTGCTCAGTGGTGACAGGGTCAAATTCCACTAGGTAAGCGTTATGATGATATTTTGCCGTGCCTACATAGATGCGTCCGTCATTTCCTTCGCACAGTGAGAAATAGCCGGATTCATCCGAATGTGTTTTGGGTAATATATGGTGAGCAGTTCCCCAAACATATTTAAAGGGCGCTTTGTCAGAAGCAAAAGTTGATGCGGATAAAAGTGCAGATTTTATGAAACCAATGACCAATAAATTCGATACAATCCTAATTCTCATATTCCTCATTATACTATATACTATTGATCAGAAGCCTTACCAATGACTTAATCACAATGACTTAATCACAAGGACTTAATAACAATGATAAAAAATGAAGATAAAATCATGCTCAGGGCATCGATAAATCATGGTATAAGGTCTAAGTGTAATACGAAGGAGAAACAAATATGCGCCTAATTATCCTAATTCCCATTTTCATGGGATTCATTTTCGTCAAAGCCGAAGCGGGACAGAACGCTGCTCCCTCATCTCACCTAGTTTATAACGATGCGAATTTTGCGGGTAATATTATTATTAATGAGGTCCGCGTGCCAAAGGGCGGTGAAGCGATGTACACTTATTATGAGGCTCTGGGATGGGGAGGCAAGGGGGCCGGATATGCTGGAATTCAGGCGCACCCTAAGGCCCATAATTATATCTTCTCTGTATGGGACCATAAGAATCACACGGCACCAATCAGGGCCGTTCACCGTGGCCCGGGAACGCTCACCGAAAAATTCGGCGGAGAGGGGACTGGCTTAAAATCATGGAACTTCGAGCTCGGTTGGGACACTGATGTCTGGTACACACTCGTAGCACGTTGTTGGCCCGTTAAGGATCATACATTCTATGGTTACTGGGTCCGTTCGGCTAAGACCAAAGAATGGACCCATATGGTTACTATGGATGTTGCAGTGAAGGATGCTCATTTTTTGGGTGGTAATGATTCTTTCATTGAGGATTGGCTTGAGACTGGAAAGAATGCCCGTACTACGCATCTGCGAAATGGCTGGAAACGCAAACTCACTGATCAGTGGCACGCGTTCGGTAGTGCCAAGTATTCAGTGAACAGCTGGGACCTTAAGAAAGGAAAACGTTCTTTTAACTTCAAGAACAATTGGAACGGTGGCGTAGCCAAAGATTCTGATGGAGAGTATTACTTCATGGTCGCAGGCGGTTCGAATACCACGCCGACTACCAATAATCCATCGAGTCATTCTATTAAGAGAAATGAAAAGAGGCCCGGATACGCGCCGATCAAGATTCATTCCGCCAGTGCTAAATTAATAGGTAAAGAGAAGGCCAATGTGAGTTGGAAAATCGATCCCAAGTCCTTGCCTCAGTTCGGTTATAAAATAATAGCCTATGACAAATTAGATAAGAAAAAACAAAGGATAGGGTACCTGGAAAAAATTGAACCTCACGGACGGAGCGCAGAACTGACCTTATCAAAACCGATCGATCCTGCCCGTTTGCAAATATGGATCAAGTGCACGGACGTTCTGGATAACGTGACAGAGAGCGTGAAATGTGATTAAGTTTTTAGAGACTGAAAGAGAATATCAAACGAACCGGGAGTAAAAGTGAATAAATTAAAGCAAATCTCAATAATCATTAATCTTAAAACGATTATCATAATTATCTTGGCGGTTCTTTCTACTTATCTGTGCCGTAAGTTTGATTTAACTGCCGAATTTCCAATGACACTCATTGCGACGGCAGTTGTCTTTCCGATCGTCTTTTCAATAGGCGGAGCTTACAAGAGGCGAGAGAATGCATTAGCAAAGTATAGTTCGATTAAGGCTCATGGCCGGGCCATCTACTTTGCATCGCGGGACTGGCTGGAAAATACAGATGACCAGATACTGGATAAGGGAAGGCGGCTACTCGGAGAATTACTTAATGGTTGCCGAACACTCTTCCTTCATCCGATCTCTGAGATGACGAAGCATGAAGAGAACGTTTACAGAAAATTCTCGGAACTTTCAGCATTTATCAAGGATGATTTGCGGGGCAATGGTCTTCCCTCAGGTGAGACGTCACGCTGTAACCAGTTTCTCAGTAAAATGATCGTTGCTTTTGAGGATGTTAAGCACATTTATCAATATAGAACTCCTCGAACATTGAGTGCATTCAGTGACCTTTTTGTGACGATACTGCCAGTCCTGTATGGTCCATACTTTGCTGCTGTTTCAAAGGATTACGCACCTAGCCTCGTCTACGTTCTGCCTATCATGTTTACGATGATCTTGGTGAGCCTGGATAATATCCAGGAACATCTAGAGAATCCTTTTGATCAGATCGGTGCAGATGATATTCACATCAATGCGGAGAAATATGTGGATCAGCTCGGATTGAAATAATTATATTAATCACTCATCGCATCATAGATGAGAGTCTTGAGTTCTTTCTCGAGGGTCCACTCATAGGGCATGAAGTTGCGCAGAGTTATTGCGATTAGTCCGTCCTTCCTTGAGATCCAGAAATGAGTACTCGCTGCACCTCCCCAACCGCATTCGCCTTCGCGTCCGCCAAATCCCCAGTCACTTTCCTCGAAACGCACAGCGAATCCATAACCAAAACCAATGCCCAGCCTGTTATCATTAATACCGATGTTCTTGATCGATGGTGGCAAGTGATTCGACACCATCAGATCCACGGTCTCTTTCTTGAGTAGACGAGCACCATCTAACTCACCTCCGTTAAGGATCATCTGGCAGAACCTGAAGTAATCATTCGCAGTGGAGCATAATCCTCCACCTCCTGATTCGTTCTTGGGTCTTTTCTTAAATTGGCTCTTAGAGGCTGACTCTGAGATAAAAAGTTTTCCTGAAGCATTCCTTCCGTTCTGGTTCGTGAAACGATTCCATTTTTTCTTAGGAACAAAAAAATCTGTATCCTTCATCCCGAGAGGTTTGAAAATTTCACTCTTAAGAAAACTTCTAAAGGATTTTCCTGATACCACTTCTACTAACCGGCCTAAAACATCAATCGCTATACTGTATCGCCACACTGTTCCTGGTTCCTCCTGCAATGGAATTTTAGTCACTTTTTGCATCATGTCCTCTAGAGATGCGTTCCGGTCGAGCACATTTTTAATGGTGTACATGATGGCGACTTCTCCTCCGACGAATCCGTAGCTGAGGCCTGATGTGTGCCTCATCAGATCGGCAATGGTAATTTGTTTTTTGGCCGGCTTATGTTTTCCGGACTTATCATAGACAACAAGATTTTTAAATTCCGGAAGAAATTTTGAGACGGGATCACTAATTGATATTTTTTTATCTTCGACCAGCATCATGACCGCTGCCGTTGTTATCGGTTTTGTCATTGAGTAAATACGGAAGATGGTATCCTTCTTCATTTTCTTACCGGAAGTAAGATCACTCACTCCACGAGCCTCGAAATGGGCTATTTCACCGTCTCTAGCGACTAGAGTAACGGCCCCGGCAATGAATTTTTCATCAATGAGCCGCTGCACTTCATTTCCGACTTTAGCCAATTTATTTTTATTAAATCCTCTGTGATCGGCTCCAGAAGTGATTCCGCTTAAGGAAAAAATCACAGCAAAGAGGATCAATGAAATCGGGGTTCTTTTCATAGTAATATTAATACCAATTAATTTGGGAGGATCAACTACTGATCTTTAATGAGCTTTTGAAATTGGTTAATTAGATCATTAGGTGTTATCATTTAGGTGTGAAAAGATTGCTACTACTACTGCCTCTGTTCTTTGTTCTGGCTGCTCATGCGGAAGAGGAGACCCCATCTAAGGTTCGTCGTGCAATCGAAGGTGGCTTGCGCATCGTTCAGAAAGGAGCCGAGAACTATCCAAACAATAGGGACTGCTTCTCCTGTCATCACCAGACTTTGCCAATGTTGGCGATGCATGATGCCAGTGAAGCTGGCATCAGTATTGACGAGTCACTGATGAAGGATCAGGTCCAATTCATTCGCGACCTTTTTGAAGATCGTCTTGATTCAATAACTGCCGGCAAATCTCTTGGAGGCCGGAGCCTCACTGCTGGCTATTTATTATGGTCATTCGAACTTGGAGGGATGACCAAGGACAATTTTTCGGATGCCTTTATTTCCTATATTCTTCACCAACAAAAAGAAGAAGGGAACTGGGACGTGCAAACGAATCGCCCCCCTTCCGAGGAATCAAAGATTCATACCAGTTATTTAGCTATTTACTATATGGACCATTTTGTTCGTGGCGCGGACCTTGAAAAGAAAGTCAAAGCGGCAATCGCTAAGGCTCGGCCATGGATCGTGGCTTCAAAAACTCATTCACAGGAAGATTTCAATGGTAAGTACAAGGCACTCATAGCATTAGATGCACCGGCCCAAGAGATTAAGGTGGCTCGTCATGAACTTCTTAAGAGGCAAAGAGAGGATGGAGGCTGGTCCCAACTTCCTGAAATGGAAAGCGATGCATATGCCACGGGTCAGACATTACATGCCCTCGTTGACGGTACGCCTGTCAGTGAACGAGATCCCGCATTCCGTATGGCTATTAATCGAGCCCGCTCTTATCTGCTCCGTACGCAAAAGAAGGACGGTTCATGGTTTGTAAAATCCCGTTCCAAACCGATTCAGAAATTTTTCGACAATGGTGACCCTCACGGCAAAGATCAGTTCATTTCAATTGCGGCAACGAGCTGGGCGACTGCGGCTTTGGCTAAATCTGGTATCACTAAGATTCCTTAATTCTGTTCTTTGATACGATAAAGAGATTGAAATAAACTAGCGGTAATTTTGCAACCAGGCCGCGATATCAGCAATGTCTTGTGCATTAAGTCCAAGCATGACTGGGTCATACATCAGGGAACGATTAAGGTCCTTCTTTTTTTCGATTCGTGTGTTAGGAATGAATTGAGTCACTCCACCAGCTGACTGAATAATTAGTGGAGGCGCATTCTTTATCCAAGGATCACTATTATTGAAGGTGATTCCATGGACAGTCCCTCCATCCTTGAGCAGGATCTCCGTGCCCTTGTATCCAAGAGCAATTTCCGCAGAAGGTTCGGCAATGGAACGAACGATCACTTCAAGAGTTTGAGTAGCAGACCAGCCTCTCAGGTTCGGCCCATAATCAGGACCATTACCATCAATTTGGTGACAAAGGATGCAGCGGAGCGCAGTAGTTTTACCTTTGAATGGATCTCCTTTGAGTTTGAGGATCTCTTCGACCTTTGGTGATGAAACATTCTCAGGGGGCACTGGAATGGGTGCGTGCACTATGGTAATGGCCTCAGGATCATAGATCCCGTTCTCTTTGAGTTCCTCGCTGATTCCGTGCTTTGCCCATTCACCAGCAATATTTCGCAATAGCCAAGCAATCGCTTGTCCTTTGAGTGGGGATTGGTTGGATGCTATTTCCAGCATTACTTTTGAAGCGTGGGCGTCATCAATGAATGCAATTGATTCGAGTGCCAGTTTTCGTTTTTCCAGTGCTAGGGATGTGTCATTGCACCTTGCCTTAAGATCATTAACGGATGCTGCTCCCCAGAGCCGCCAGGTGAGTCGAGCAAAACTGTCAGGCCAATCCTTTGGCTGGCCTGGCTTGATGCCATTTTTTACTGCAGTCCAGATTTCACTTTCCTGATTAGCGGCACCTAGACCAATGGCCTCTAGGGAATTTTTGTCTTCAGTGTCGCAGTGCTTTGCGAGAGTAATGAAGATGTCTTTGGTTTTTTCTGCTGGGATGTCACGAAGAGATAAAGCAATTTCACGACGCACTTGAGGTGAAGGGTCAGCGCACATGCGTCGAGCATGAGGAACCATGTCATGACCTGCTCGGCGCAGGGCTCGGTAAGCGACAACTCGCTGTTCGCTATCAGTGTCTTCCAACATTCTGATACAGGTTTTGAGCCCATCCTCTCCGATATGAGGAAGTAACCAGACAGAGCGGGCGGCAATCCATTTATTCCCATCATCGAGTTGTTTAAGTACATGATTAGCCGCTTTGTTTTTCTTAGCCTTCAAGGCTCGGAACCCTAAATAGCGGGTATTTATGGCGGGACTGCGGAGAGCTTCGATTTGACCCTTGATACTGGAAAGATCGATCTTGGGAATCCTTGGCTTGAATTTTTTTGGTGCGATCCTGTAAATTGTTCCCGAGAAAGATTCATCTAGATGACTGGACGCGCCTATTCTCGGATCGAACCAGTCAGAAAAATAAATGGCGCCGTCCGGTCCGACGGTCACGTCGCTGGGTCGAAAGAGAGTAGGAGAGATTTTATTCTTGTCCCCTTCTTTGATTTCTTTTCTCCCTGAGAAATCTGCCCCATCATATTCTTTTCCCGGATTTGAAGTCAGAAAAACAAATCTTTTCAGTTCAAAGGTGCCGCCCCTTGGAACTGGTCTATAACCAAATATTGTATTCAGAGCAGCCTCACAGCTGAGGAGAAGGCCTTCCCATTTAGGGCCCAAGGCACCGTTTTCGTAAAAAGTAATTCCAGTAGGTGAGCCGCCCCCATAAACGTCTCCAGCATCCATTGTACCTGGATCGTCCTGCCTCCAATGAACTCTTGAGTATTCTTGACCAGGTCGTCTGACGGCTTTGTTCCTCTGCATAGCATCTCTAGTGAAGTAGCCCGCGCATCCGAATTCGAGAGCGTATGAGGTGCGGCATGCCCTCGGATCATCATTATCGTTCTGAAACATGTCACCGAATGATGTGAGTGTTTGTTCATAAGAGTTACGAAGTCCATGACTGACGATCTCGGCGTTGGCTCCGTCCGGATCCATGCGGACTGCAAAACCTGATGTCCAGACGTGCCCGTCATCGGATCTCCTACCTGAATTTTTCAGGTGATCTGCTGGCCAGTTTGGGCCATTGCCTCCATAGGTGCCACCCATGTAAAAGGTCTTACCGGACTTATCGGTGAACACTGCTCCACAGTTACCATTGTTAAAATAGAATTTTCCACCTGGGCCGGCCGTCAGTGAGTGAAGAGAGTGATCGTGGTTAATGGCATTAAATCCTGTAAGAATTACTTCTCGCTTATCTATTTCCGGTTCGAATACCAAATTACGGTTAACGTCAGTATAAGCGATAAGATTCGGAGGCTGTGACAGATAGACAACATTATCAAATACGGCCACTCCCATCGGAGCAATCAGACCTTTTTCTTGAACGAAGGTATGGGAGCTGTCGCACTTTCCATCACTATCAGTGTCCTGCAGTACAACGATCCGGTCCCCTTCGGGCCTCGTTCCGTTCCTGCCACGATAGTTGACACCTTCAGTGACCCAGACACGACCCTCATGATCAATATCCATATTCGTTGGGTTGTAGAGCATAGGGCTGGTGGCCCATACCGAAACTTCTAGTGAAGGATCAATTTCGAACATATCGGCTGGAATTAATCCAGGTCCGTTCACTGGTTTCCATTCTTCTGCATTGATTGCGCTTGAAGAAGTAATAAGAATTGTCGCAAGGAGAAGAAAGATGTGCATGCTTAGGGAAACAGAAAATAGAATCTGAGCTGTTCTGAGATTAGCTTGTTCGATCATTTGGATTTTTTATAATCTAAGAAACTGCAAATCATCAGATTGATCCCGACAATACACGCCATAAATGGAATCAAGAATACTGATTCGAATCCTGCCTTTTTTACTCCATTTACCGGGAATCAAAAATAAGAATCTTACAATTATATAAATGATCCGTTTTTTCATAGTAGATTCTTTTAGCGACTTTACGGCGCAAAAGTTCGAGAGCAAGTTTCTAGTGACAAGAGGATCCGAACGCCTTTATTTTTACTGAATTATTCATGCCGTATCGTCTTATCATTGATGGTCTTTGCGCGATTGCGATTATAGATTAGATAATCGGTTTACAATTTGGCCCATTGGCTTTAAATTATGGCTATGTTAAGGAGTGTTCCATCCATCATAGCAGCATTTGGCGTGCTAGTGATGAGTTTGCCTGGCGGATCCTGTTTTTTATGGGCCGAGCTAGGAGCTGAGCACCATCATCATGGAGCAATTGAACAAGGGAAGGTTCCCGCTTCTTGCTTTCATGAGCATGACTGTGATGATCAAGAAGAGATGCCAAGTGAACCTTGTGATTCTAATCAATATGTGCAGCTTTTGGCTTTGTCGCACACTTTTAAGGTAGAGTCTTTGTGTGTGCCAGAAAGTGTCACTTTGCCCTTTCTTTTGAGTGGAGATTCGATTGACTCGCTAGCATGTCCAAGGACCAAAACTGCTACAGAATCAACAGGATTTTTGTTTAACTTATCGTCACCTTCTGCTGAGGTGATATTGTGTCGTTTTCTTATCTGATTTAAGATTCCGTTCTGCCCACGTTTCTCGGGCATAATATTTACGGACAATATTTATAACGTCCCACTGATGTGAAATTCCATGGCGGGCGTTGTTTCTAAACTTAGCAATTAAAACTGATCTTAAGTATCATGTATTTTTATTTAAATATTTCATTCATTTTTGTATTCTTGATGCATTCGCTGCATGGGGTTGAAAGCTTTATCCGTGTTGATCCGGATTCAGCAGTTACTAGAGCATTAGTATCAAACAAACATCTGCGGGCTGCTGAACTTGAAATAAAGCGTGCACGTGTTCAGCTTCATTGGGAAGGGCGCCTTAATAATCCTGAGCTTGAGATTTCATCATCTTCGGATGCTCTCGGTAACGGAGAGGGGGAGTCAGTATTTGAAGTCGCTTTTGCGCAACAGTTCCCCCTCACTTCCAAGCTTAGGAAAGCTCGAAATTCACGGCAGGTACAACTGGGTTTGGCGGAAGCAGAAGTCAATGATCAGCGCAGGGATCTAGCTAACAAGGTGAGAACTGCATGCATCATGATTGCCACGGCTCAGCAGAAGAAGGAGCTATATACTAAACAGTCCAAACTCAATGAGGAGGTTGTAGATTTTTTAGATTCTGCAGCAGAACGGGCAGAGGCCTCGGTTCTCGATTCTACGAAAGCGCGCCTCGATGCTAGGGTCTTCAAACAAAAAATCAACGCAGCATCTTCCGAAATAGAACGGTGGCTTGGCAAGCTTCGTGATCTGCTGAGTCTCCCTTCAGAATCAGGACTGATAGTCAGTGCCGACTTGCAATTGCCTGCAGAATCCCCTTCTAGGAAAATTGATATTAAAAGTGCCTTGAGCCGACGCCCTGATTATCAGGTTGCTCTTATAAGAACTAATCTTGCACGTGCTGAACTTTCCCTTGCCAAGGCCAATAGTCTTGAAGATTTTGCAGTGAAAATATTTGCTGAACGTGAACGCAAGATCGATGCGCCGGAAGGGCTCGGTAGTAATTCTATGATCGGCCTGAGCCTTTCATTTCCCTTACCGCTACGCAAGAGAAATGAGTCTGCCATTGAGTCCGCTAACATAAATATTTCGAAACATCATATCGAGGCTGATTCTTTGGCCCTCAACATTGAAAACAATATTAAAGTAGCCCTGAATGCTAGACAGGCTTCCCTTGAGGCGGCTCGGGAATCTTCTTCGGTAATTCTTGAGATTGCTGAAAAGAATTTAAAAGGGTACCGAGAAGCGTACTCGGCCGGGCAGGTCAGCTTCGTTCAATTACAGTTAGCCCAGGAACAGAAACTTGATTTAGAGCAGTCATCCCTTGAACTGGTTCACGAATATCACATCGCTGACGCCTCGGTTAAATATATTACCGCTACAGACATCTTCTCCGGAATTTCAGAACGTAGAAAAACATTTAAATTAAAGAAAAAAAATCCATGAAATATCAGCTCCGTTCATTAGCAATGCTCGGAATATTGTTTTCCTCACCTTTGCATGGAGAAGAGGCAATTGACCCGACTCGGTTGGCTAACATTCTTATTCTAAAAGAAATAGAGGTTAAGAATCTTGATATTGGAACGGTTAAGGTGAACCGTAGCAATTTTGAAGAAACGATCTTTTCTCTTGGTAGAATTGCGGCTATTCCCTCGAAGCGTTGTGTCGTCAGTAGTCGGATCCCGGGACGGATTATAGAAATGAAGGCCTTTGAGGGAGATTTTGTTATCAGTGGCCAGGACCTATTAAAGATTGAGAGCCGACAGCCTGGAAATCCTCCTCCTGCAGTTTCTTTGTCTGCCCCTTTCGCGGGTCTGGTCATGGCCACTCATGCGAGCTTAGGTGAGTCAATTGAACCGGACACTGATATTATTGAAATAATTGACCTGTCAGAAGTTCACGCCGTTGCCCGGGTCCCGGAAGATCAGGCGGGGAAATTAAAGAAAGGGACTGAGGCAAGAATCGTCATTCCTGCTCTGCCCGGTGAAAGTTTCAAAGGCGAGTTGGTAAGATTTGGGACAATGGCTGACCGTGCGAGTGGCACCATTGATGCTTTCTTCCATTTGAAGGGTCTGACAGGAAAGTTCAGACCAGAAATGAGAGCAGAATTTTCAATAGTTGTGAATGACCGACAGAAGGTGATGTCCATACCGAAGGAAGCGTTGCAGGGAGACGATGTTTCTCCTTTCGTGTTCGTTAAAGACTTTGAATTGAAAAATGCTTTCGTAAAGGTTCCGATCCGGATAGGCAGCCGTAATGACCATTTCATCGAGGTCCTCAGTGGTCTTTATCCTTTGGATGAGGTCGTTACTAAGGGATCATACTCTCTGGCATTTGCCGGTTCAGGAAGTATTTCACTCAAAGAGGCACTCGATGCAGCTCATGGTCACGAGCATAACAAAGACGGCACGGAAAAAACTACAGAGAAGATATTAGCCAGCAGCAGTGGGCAAGGTAATTCGAAAAACAACAGTCAGTTGACAATTTTTTTGGCGATTCTCAGTGCGATACTAACTGCGTTGTTGATTTTGAGTTTAATTTTCCGTCGTTCATCAAAGATCATGGAAGTCGCCAATGATCAGTCAGAATCTGAAACTAATAGCAGGACCCCCCCTCTCTTCCCAGGACAGTGATTAAGTGGTTAATTCAGATTTCTTTGAGGAACCGTGCACTTGTGCTCGGAGCGGCAACCGTATTATTGGCGCTTGGCGCCAGAGCCATGTTCCAACTACCGGTCGAGGTCCTTCCTGATCTGACTAAGCCGACTGTCACTATCCTTACTGAGGCTTCTGGCCTTGCTCCGGAAGAGGTCGAGAGTCTCGTGACGGTGCCCATGGAGAGTGCATTAATGGGAGTTCCTGGGCTATCCCGATTAAGATCCACTTCGGACGTTGCCCTTTCACTTATATTTGTTGAATTTGATTGGGGCACTGATATTTATCGGGCCCGGCAATTTGTGCAGGAGCGGCTCCAATCCGCTACCGAATCTTTACCTGAGGGCGTTCACCCTTACCTGACTCCGGTCGCATCTTTGATGGGTGAAATTATGCTTGTTGGTATGCGTAGTAAGGACAAACGCATTGAGCCTCGTGACCTACGCACGATGGCTGACTGGACTGTCAGGCGGCGATTACAAAGCATTCCCGGCATTGCTGAAGTGCTCAGCATGGGTGGCGGGGTCAAGCAGATCCAGATCCAACCCAATCCTGACCGCATGCGTGCTACAGGCATATCCTTTGAAGAATTACGCAATTCTGCAAAGGAGGCAGTGAGTAATACGACTGGAGGATTCCTGACATCTGGTCCTCAGGAAATCATGGTTCGTAACCTTGCTATGTCGACGGACCTTAGCGCCATTGCGAGCACTGTCATTAAATCGATTAATGACCGGCCGATTAAAATTTCTGATGTGGCAGACGTTATTTGGGAAGTTGAACCTATGAGAGGAGATGCTGCCGTTAACGGGTCTCCTGGAGTGATTCTGAGTGTAACCAAAGCGCCTGGTTTCGACACAATTGAACTGACTGATAAAGTTGAAAATGAAATAGAGAAGTTACGGAAGATCATGCCGGAAGGAGTCGAACTGATTGCTCTTTTCCGACAATCCGATTTTATCAACCATGCTATTGGGAATCTAAAGGAAGCTATCCGCGACGGTTCAGTCATGGTCATCTGTGTTCTTTTTATATTTCTTCTAAGTTTTCGTACAACACTGATCACTCTTACGGCAATTCCTCTATCCTTTTCTATCACTTTGCTCGTTTTCCAAGGATTTGGTATCAGTGTCAATTCCATGACTCTAGGTGGGCTTGCGGTCACTATCGGAATGGTAGTTGATGATGCACTAGTTGATATGGAAAATGTTTTCCGGAGACTCAAAGAGAACGCTTCCCTGAGTAGGCCCGAGCCAAGGATTCAGGTCATTGCCAAGGCATCTAACGAAGTACGGAATAGCATCCTTTACGCTACGATCTTGATTATGTTGGTCTTTTTACCTCTCCTAGGATTGACCGGAGTTGAGGGCCGTCTTTTTGCACCCATTGCCATCGCAACTATTGTCAGTATCGGAGCTTCATTTTTTGTCTCCATCACGGTCATTCCTGTCCTTTGCTACCTCTTACTAAGACCAAAGGAAGGCGTCACTCATGGCGACGGGATCGTTGTCCGTGCTCTGAAATGGCTACTGAAGAAAACCCTGCTCCGACTCGCATTGAACCAACCGATAGTTCTTCTGGCCTTTGTTTCCATAATGATAGCTGGATCTTTTTCTCTTTATCCATTCATGGGCAAAGATTTTCTACCTGCTTTCAATGAGGAGACGGCCCTTGTATCATTGACCACGGCGCCCGGAACCTCTTTGAAGCAGACCAATGAAGTGGCTGCCATCGCCGATGATTTGCTACTATCAATTCCTGAGGTCAATAAGGTGGGTCGCCGAGTCGGTCGTGCAGAAAGAGGTGATCATGTGGTGCCCGTTTCGACAGTTGAATTTGATATCGACTTTGAGGCCAGTGAACGATCACGAGCCGAGGTACTTGAGGATATCCGTAATAAAGTCCGTCAGATTCCTGGAACCTTTAGTGTTCTTACCGGTCCCTTAGCGGACCGGATCGGACACATGCTGAGCGGGGTCTCTGCAAAGGTTGCGATCAAAGTGTTTGGTGATGATCTTGATGAGATTCAAAGGATCGGCAATGAAATTTTAAAAATTGCAAGAGAAGTACCAGGATTCGAAAGTGCAAGAGTAGAGCAGCAGGCCCCTATCCCTCAATTACGAATTGAAATTAATAGAGAAAGAGCTCAAGCGTACGGAGTGACCCCAGGTTCATTGAATGAACAGTTGTCTAGCCTGATCGGCGGTGAAAATGTTGCTCAACTTTATGAGGGGCAACGTACGATGGATCTCGTTATCAGGCTCCCCGAAGAATGGCGTGAATCGCCAGAGAAATTATCTAATATGTTTATTAACAGTAAAGACGGTAAACTCATTCCTTTGCGTCTTGTTGCTGATATCCGTTCAGCGAAGGGGCCGAACGTTATACAGCGAGAAGGCAAGCAGCGCAGATTAGTAGTGAGCATTAATCCAACTAAAAGAGATCTCAAAGGATCAGTTGAGATGCTTCAGAACGATGTGATTGAGAGGGTCAAGATTCCGGACGGCTATGACGTTAGATTTGAAGGAGAGTATAAAGCTCAGCAGGAAGCTACAAAGAGAATTGCTTTTCTGAGTGCAGGCGTGTTCATCATTATGGTTTTTCTTCTCTGTGGTTTCTTTAAGACCGTATTTTTCCCTATGCAGGTGATCTTTGATATTTTGTTGGCCTTCATCGGTGGGATCGCCTTCACCTGGATCAGAGTCGACAACATCAGTATCGCAACGATGGTAGGATTCATTGCTGTTGCTGGCATCGCTTCTCGGAACAGTATACTTCTCATTTCACATTACCTTCATCTGATGCGCTTCGAAGGAGAACGATTCACAAGAGAAATGGTAGAGAGAGGCACGCTGGAGAGGCAAGTGCCAGTCCTCATGACAGCACTTGCAACAGGCATTGCTTTGATACCGCTCATCCTTGCTGCTGACGCTCCGGGAAAAGAAATCCTGCACCCCGTCGCCGTGGTAATCGTTGGCGGGTTAATTACCTCTACTCTTCTCGGTCTGGGAGTGACTCCGGCTATATTCTATGCTTTTGGGCGACGAGCATCTGAACGATCAGTGGCTTTGAAGTCTGCAGCTTCCGATTAAAAAAAAAGTTTCCAATTAAACCATAACTTAAATATAAACAAACTAATGAAAACGAAATCAATATATCAGATGAGCCTTGTATTTGTTGTCGCATATCTTTTTTCATCATGCGGTAATGAGAAACACGAACATGATGAACATGGGCATGATGAACATGGGCATGATGAACATGCTGAACACGGACATGATGAGGATGACGGACATGATGACCATGACGGACATGACCATAAAAATATAGTTGGTCCGAACGGCGGTCGTGTATTAACAGAGTTTGAACCTCATGCGGAGTTTTTTGTTACGGAGGACCGGAAAGTGAAAATTACATTTGTGGATGAAGAATTGAAGCCCGTCGCCGCTAAAGATCAGGTAATTACTGTTTTTGCTGGGGACCGGTCCGATCCGACAGAGCTCTCT
>Ga0115002_10003754_pt1 | contig 18770 bp, 15 predicted proteins | sample ArcticOcean_MG_C_8_FD_89576 | JGI IMG/M metagenome (GOLD analysis project Ga0115002, IMG submission 89576) | Marine microbial communities from western Arctic Ocean - ArcticOcean_MG_CB11_86 | ecosystem: Environmental > Aquatic > Marine > Oceanic | place: Arctic Ocean: Canada Basin | collected... | reverse complement strand
CGCTGGCGTTTGCACCGACAATGTCACCAGAGACAGCCGTTTTATAAATAGTGGCCATGATCGCGCCTGGCGTTTCAGACCGGCGAAGACCGTGTGCTCTGGTGACGTCAGGGGGAATAGGGGTACTGTTAGAGTTGCGATAGTCGGCTGAATGGTCGCGCTCGGGTATCTCTTTATAAGGGGGGTCTGTGGGGCGAACACGTACCGCACCTTGTAAGGTATTTCCGCTGCACGCAAAAAGACCAGAAAGTGCCTGGAGGTAAATAGTTCCATTTCGCCACTGATTAAAGATTAGTTGTTACTCCTTGGTAGGTTAATGTTCAACCGTACATCAAAAGCTTTAATTCAACTTCTCAACTTCTCAACTACTTGTAAAAAAGGCTCCTAAAATGCTTATACAAAAAAATCTCAGCTTCTCTTTATATATACTACTTAGATACTGCTCCTTTTAATAATACGTCATACAATAAGACAGAAGACTACATCACCACTGTTGTGTGAAAATTATACATAATCGAATAGATCATTACAAACCACAATTTCCTCCCATTGTTTGAAAGACCACCAGCCGACGATACCAGTAGAAAAAATCGATAACGCGGGGTATTGGCGAGCTGTTTCCTGATCAGCTGCTGGCACAGGAATTTTGACAGGCTATTTGGGTTGCTAAGTTACCGGTTCCCCTTTGGCCCTATCCCTTTAGCCTTATCAAGCAAGTATCCTGGGGCCCAAAAAATATGAAAACCCGCGCGTTGGGATTTCTGACGGGAATACTTGTCCTCATTTCATCGCTCACCTCGCAACTCACCTCACAGGCCGCAGTATTTTCACAGAGCAGACCGAATCAAGAGACTCTGCCGCAACTGCCTACGACCGACTAGCTGACTAACAGCGGAGATTAACACCGACACTCGGCCCGGTCTGGCGTACTCATCTCGACGGCTCCGGGGTCGGTGCAAAGTATTCGGGGGAGACACAGCTCATTGTCCATGAAGGGGTCATGTATATTATAACCGGTGCCGACGATGTTGTGCTACGCAGGAAATCAAACTACAGCGCGCCGGCGGAAGCATCTATCATCGACGAGGCCAGGAACTGGAATCTGGCCATAACAGGGCTCGGTGACTGAGGCAGTTGCTCGTCGTGCAGTTTGCATGACGCCATTAGCAGGTAACGAGTGGGCACTCCCGCCGTGGCTGTGATGACCACTAATTTTGTCAGTGCCGGCGCTTTAATGACGAGGGTGCTGGGCATGCCTGATTACAAGTTTGCCATTATCGACCACCCCGTTAGTAGCGCATCTGATGCCGAGCTTGAGTCCCGTGCGCTTACCACACTCGAAGCAATTCAGGATCTGATTCTGCTACCCGCGAAGAAATAAATATCTGACCTTGTCGCCAAAACGCTAACACGCAAGACCTGACCCCATTACGTGTCTACGTGCTGCGCTTTTCTGCATTAACAAGACCCTGAGTCTTGAGGCACGAGCCATTCACCGTGATGATTAAGTTAAAGCACCTGGGTGGGTGTGCATCATACTTTTTACTTCAATTCCAAATTAAGAGATCGGTCTGTTGCACTGAGGGTTTTGACTCTACCCGGGCATCGTAATATGCTCACCGCCTCTACCAATTTCTCTATTAGAATGGCTGCAGCTAAAGCCATCCTCCAACGCACAAGGAAAACACCATGAAACGCTTTCTGCTGACGCTTGCTGCAATACCAACATTGTTGCTCACAACCACGGTATTCGCCGAGCCTGAATACATCACCATCAAGATGGAAATCGACGTCGCCAAACCAGCTGCAGAGGTGTGGGCCACTGTCGGTGGCTACTGTGACATTGCCGAATGGTTCAGTCTTGACTGCGAGATAACCTCTGGCGACGGTGGCATGGGCACGGTACGAGCACTGGCAGGCGGACGCATCCTTGAAATTTTGGTAGCGCAAACCGAGCTTTCCTACGGTTACACCCAACCTGCTCAGGAAGGGTCATTCTACAATCTTTATCATGGCTTCATGGAAGCCAGACCCGTTAGCTCCACCAGCTCGAAGTTGCTCTATACCCTCATGCTGGACGTTTCAAATTTAGAAGACCAGGCCGCCAAGGATGAGAATATCGCAAGACGCAGGGGTTCTTTTGAAACTGCTCTGGCGAACATGAAAGAACTTGCCGAGAAATAAAACAAAAGCGTCGTCCGGGATGCTAACCGGCCAAGCCTTCTGAGTAACCGCGGGGAAGCGTCATGTTCCACAAGATCTTAAGAAGTCTCGCTCTGGGCCTGGTGTTAATTCTCCAGTCGCATGTTATTGCCCAGGATAGCTTTCGCCCGCTGACCCAGGAGATGCTGAATCAGCCAGACCCGGCCGACTGGCTGATGTGGCGCGGTGGCTACAACAACTGGGGCTATAGCCCGCTGGATCAGATCGATCGGGACAATGTGGACCAGCTGCAGTTGGCATGGTCCTGGGCTTTCGCGCCGGCGGCTCCCGGCTCTAATGGCATGCAGGTAGAGCCCACGGTTTACGACGGCATCATGTACATACGTCACTCCGACGAGAAATATTCTGCCCACGACGCCGCCACCGGTGACATGCTCTGGCAATACTCCCGCCCCCTCGCTGCCGCAATCTTGGCCGGGGATACCCGTCTTACCGTGCATCGGGGCCGGGGCGTATTCATTTATCAAGACAAGCTCATCTCCCATGCCACCGACGGCATGTTGTTCGCTCTCGACCCGCGGGACGGCAGTCTGCTGTGGGAATCGGCGATGACCGACTATCGGGCCGGCCAGCAACCCAGCGGTGCTCCGGTTGCCTTCGGTGGATCTATCGTCGTGCCTTATAACTGCTCGGCATGGACCGCAGCCGATCCCTGCCATATGTCAGCCTACGATGTGGAAGATGGAGCGCTGTTGTGGCGGTGGTTTACCAGCCCTACTCCGGATGATCCCATGCACAGCACCTGGGGCGACGATCCCCAGGTTTATCCGCTGGAGCAGCGCCGCAATATGTCGCCGTGGATGACACCCGCCGTGGACGTCGAGCGCGGGCTCTTTATCTTCGGTGTTGGCTCCAGTGCACCACAGCAACCGGAACTGGCCGGCACCGATGGCGAGTGGCCCGATCGTCTCTATCAAGGCTCGACCGTGGCGCTTGACCACCGTACCGGCGAGCTGGTTTGGTGGGCACAACACCATTCCGATATGTGGAACGATGATTCCGTCTATGACCGTATTCTCGTCGATGCCCCCCTTAATCCCGATCCGGAAAATTCTCTCGGCGTCAACCCTGATATTGCCAGCGGCGAGACCAGGGAACTGGTAATAGGCTCCTTCTCAAAAGATGCGATCTTTTACGTGTATGACAGAAGCAACGGCGAATTCCTGTACGCCAGAGCAACCGCGTATCAGAATGTGCTGGCAGGTTATGACGGCGCAACTGGCGCCTATACAACCAATCCCGATGCCATCATGGTCGCCGACGAAAGTCACGAAACCACCATCTGTCGGGAGAACCGGCAAATTCCCCAGGGCGCTTACAGCCCATTAACCAACGCCTACTATTTACCGGCCTTTAACGGGCCCTGTTCGGTAATGCGGGTTCGATCTCTGGAGCCGACTTTAGAAACCGGCTACAACACGTCATACATCGCAACCGTACCCAGCCCGGCTGCACAACTGGGCCAGCCCGAGGCGATCGATGTCAGCACCGGCAAGACGCTGTGGCGACTGGAACGGGAAGCGCCTCTCTATGGCATGCTCACCACCGGCGGCGGCCTGTTGTTTGCAGCGGACACCAACCGCCGTTTCTATGCCATCGATCAGTGGAGCGGAGAAACTCTGTGGCAGACCGTATTGAACGGCGCCAGCGACATGGCACCGATTTCCTTCGCGGTGAATGGCAGGCAGTTTGTTGGGGTGATCGCACCAAGCGGGACTCAGGCTTCGGCACAGCATGCCGGCCAACTTGGTCTCAGAGTAAATACCGGTGTGGGTAACGTCGGACACACCCTGTTCGTGTTTGCCCTGCCAGCAGATTAGGCATCTCTGAATAAAGCGCTTGGCACTCAGGCTTCTCTGGCATCGACTATGAGCTGAAACTTTCGGGTAATTTGATTGACTGGAATGTCCTGCACGATCGACACAGTAAACGTCACATTACTCAAACCTTTCTGTTGTAAGATTTCCTGCAGACGCTTCTCAACCGCTGCGACCAGCAAGCCCTGTGCGTGCGAGGAAAGCCCCGGCTCCTCACAGACCGGAAACCGAAAAGATGTATCCCCGCTGATTTGCATTTGAAAACGCGTCACTCCCGTTACGAATATCTCATTGATAGTATGGGGGCTGATAAAGTCGACCACCCCACTTGCGTTAAGGAAGGAAGGCATCTGTTCGCTGCGACCCACCAGGCTTTCTACTACGAGTGGACTAACACCTTCGTCGCTCACGGGTCTTAGAATATCCGACATGCGATAGCGGATCAGTGGCATGGTGTAGTTGAACAGGTTAGTGACGATGGAATGATCTTCATACAGCTCGAAGATCAGATTGGCATCAGCCAGCGTCATGGTTTCGTGATCGGGATTGGAAAAACCCATCAGCATGTGTTCGGTACAGGCATAGATGTTAGCTATCGGCACACCACCGAAGCACCCTGCAAGAAAGTCGACGTCGGCCCTGGTTACCATTTCGCCCGATGCGGTAATCGAAACTGGCTTGATTTTTAAATTGCCCTGACGTTGTTGTTCACCCAAGATTTTTAGTGCGGTGGTGTAGCCAAATAAAATATCCGGCTGGAAAATATTCAGTTGTTCTACCACCGTCGATAGCGGTGAATTGACCTCGAATGCTGCCGCCCTGACTAACAGACGAACCCAGCTGCTCTGCATTCTTGCCACCATGGTTACACCAGCATAGTGCCCCCCCCGTGGCACCGTAAAAAGCCATGCGCATGCGTCGAATGCCTTTAATTGGCCATCGTTTAACGCCGGACCTCATCGACTTGCGACGACGCATCATGCCTCTGTAGCTACGCCTCTGGTCGGCGGCTGTATTAAGGAAATAACCGACCTCTCCCGAGGTCCCCGAGGTGTGCATTACGGTGTACTTGTTGAACAGCAAATCCTTTGGATCAGCAGAGCGCGTCAAAAAGTCAGCAATACCTTGCTTGGTGATGCGGCGATCGGTGACGATGTCATCGAAGTTCGCCATCAATATCGTCTTGGTGAGAACCGGGAAATCTACGTGGGTGCAGGTTTCAACATCTAAGCCACGCTCCTCGATTAGCCTGGCGTAATAAGGCGAATTTTGATTTGCATAGGCAATCAATTTTTGAAATTTTTGTTGGTTCAAGGCTTCCGCTCTATGGCGAGGTTTCCCAATATCATCGGCAGCGATGCTGTGCTTATCTATCTCGCTCGACACTATCTGGCACCGGTCTCTGGCACGGGAAAAAGGGCTGAGCCGCGATAATGAGGCTTATGAATACTATTGTCTAATAAATAGGCTGGAATGTTTCTGCCGCCCTGCGATAGTTTGTGACGCAAGTATTGTCGGGTGGCCACCAGGGTGAGACTCTGTTTACTACATCATGTTTACTTCACCAGGCCTGTCGATGTGCTCCGGTCAGACGACAACGGCGAACACCAGAAAATCCTACGCTTCGAAGTAAGTCTTAAGTTTAGCAAGTCCCTCTTCAATATCTTCGATTCCAATGCCTGAATAGGCGAGTCGAATATAGCGATCTTTTTCACCTTCCATGGCACGACCAAAATGCTTGCGGGTGCAGAAGGAAACATTGGTAGTGGTCAGCGCTTCCTGCATTAGCTGATTCACATCATTGTAGCCTTTTCGTTCCATAATGCGAGTGACATTGGGGAAGAGATAAAATGTACTGCTGGGGGGCTGGATCGAAATACCGCTAATAGCATTGAGGCCGGCGACGGCTGCATCCCTGCGCTGCCGCAATTCTTCAATAATGGCGTTGGGTCCGGCGGTATCTCCAGCGATGGCATCGACCATGCCTCGTTGGATAAAGTGGGTAGTACAGGACTCTATATTGGTGTTGAGCTTGTTAAAGACAGCGATGACGGCTTGCGGTCCTATGGCGGCGCCAAGGCGCCAACCGGTCATAGCAAAACGTTTGGAGCAGGTATAGAGGATGACGCAGCGCTCCTGCATGCCTGGCAAACTGACAATCGACTCTGCTTGCCCGCGGTATTGGATTTCAAAATAGGCTTCGTCACTCAGCACCCATAAATCGTTCTCAATGGCGAGCTCGGCCAGCTGCTCCATTTCTGCGCGAGAGGATTTTGCGCCGTTGGGATTTTGGAAATTATTGTAGATCAGTACCCGGGTATTGGGACTGATCGCGTGCTTGATCGCATCCAGATCGAGATCGAAACCTGCTGCCGTCTCGACGTAGCCATACGGTATCGCGACGCCGCCCTGAAATTCGATCTGAGACTCGTAAATTGGATAGCCGGGATTTGGATACAACACCTCGTCACCAGGGTCCATCACGGCCGCCAGAAACTTGCCGATGACTGGTTTGCCACCAGGTTGGATTGAAACCTGGTCAGCGCTGTAACTGAGCGCTCTCTTCGAACCGACATCAGCAGCGATCGCCGCTCTTAACTCGGGGATTCCTGCGCCAGGACAATAGCCGGTGTAGCCATCGGCGATCGCTTTCTCCGTCGCCTCGACAATATTGCCCGGTGTGGCGATGTTGATATCACCAAGATGGAAGGGGTAAATTTTGTTGCCCTGGGCAGCCCAGGCCGTGGCCGCTGCGGCCACAGCAAAAGCTGTCTCGGTACCGAGATTATCGAGACGCTTGGCTAACTTCATGTTCTCTCAATTTCTAATTTCGATACTGTGGTGTCAGCACTCTAATTACGATACAGCACAATAAATTTGCTGGTCTTGCCCTGAATAGAAGGATCAAATACCCCTGCATCGAGTGGATCATTTTCTTGCTTGAGGAGGTTAGAGCTTCGCACCACTTTCAAGCCTGCCGCTACGGCTAGATCGGTTACGACGCCTTCACGTATCCGGTGCAGGGTTCCGCCACTTTCGATGCCGGAATTCGCCGGGGCGATATGATCTACCGCCAATAGATATCCGCCAGGCTTCAAAACCCGCACGATTTCCGCGAATGAATCTGCAGGATCTCCCAGGGTAACATTTTCCGCGGGCTCAAATCCAAGCTCGTGAGGGCCGAGTATCCAGGTCACCATATCGATGGAGTTGTCCGGTGCATCCAGCTCATCAAAATTAGTTCGGGTGTTGCGCACATTGGGCAGCCGATTGTTCGCTATGCGATTGGCCGGGCCATCACCCAGGAAGGAGTCGAACGACGGTGGATTTTGCACTATCACGGAGCCTGCCGGCCCGACCGTGCGACTCAGAATTTCCGTGTAGTAACCACCACCTCCCTCTAGCTCAAATATCGACATGCCTGCCCTTATTCCGGCAAACGCCAGCACTTCCAGCGGCATACGGCGAGCGTCATCAACTGCGTCTTCACCAGGTCGGTCGCCATGAATGAGCGCATTAGCCACCAGTTCAGCCGAACTAACATCAGCGAAAGCGGAAATGCTAGCGGCCAATAGACTGCCAGCAATGACGGAGGACAAAAACTGTTTAAATTGATTCATGAACTACTCCTAAAGGATTGGGGTCAAGTCTTGCATGTTAGCGTTACCAGCGCATGGTATCTACAACGCTAACAGGCAGGACCTGACCCCCAGTTTCTTTTAGGCGAGGTTTACTGTCAATATATTGGTGCTAAGCGCATCGAGGATTTTTTCCGCAGTATTGCCAATGACCGCGGCCTTCAGTCCATTGCGCGCTGCGGTTCCGATGATCACAATATCGGCGCCTATTTGTTCGGCAATTCCTGGAATTGCTTTTTCAGAAGCGTCCTCGACGGTATGGGCATCGATTTTCTGGATACCTGTTGTTTCTGCAAGGTCGGATGGATAAATAAATTCGTCTGAGTTTGCATAGGCGTTCACTGCGTGCAAACTGCTATAGGGGATAGCTTTAACAAAGTCGCGCCCGTACTCAAGCACCTGAGCATTAAGTTTGCTGTGCAGCTCATCCGGGTGCGCGATGTTAAGTGCAACCAGTATTTTGGCGCCGCTCTGTATACTGTCTTTCTTGACTAAATACACAGGGCAATGTGCATGACGCAGCAAGGTCCAGTCCGAAGTCTTTAGCAACCGACGTCCTGCGCGGCTATGTTCACCTGCGGTTTTGACGATTAAATCAGCTTCTGCTCTTTCCGCCGCCGCGGCGATGGCAGTGCGCCAATCTTTGGTCAGTTCAATCTCGACGCTAACATTGGCGCCTCCAGCCCGCAGCGGCTCTACCAGCGACTCCACGAAAGCCCGATGCCGTGCCAACGCGCCGTCAGCATCGCCATTTATGCCCGTGGCATCTACCGCTTCATACACGTGTAATGTGCTCGCCTCACTTCGAGCTGCGATTTTCGTAGCACTGACCAACGCCGCCTGGGTGTCCATAGTTGGATCGATGACAGCGAATACTTTGTTTAGTGTCGGCATTGCGACTTCTCCCTGAATAGTGCCAAAAGTAGAAGCAGTTTAAAGCCTCTTGGATGCCTTGGAGTTGACCAAGATCAATCAACGGCAATGTGTGTGCTACTCCCTGCTATCTATATACCAGTACGAGCCCCTGCAAGCAATCAAGTTGCCCGCATCCTTCTCTGCCTTTTTTGCATAGACGCCTCCCTCATTCACAGCAATAATACGCCTGCATTACTCAAATAATCAGAGCACCTCACGCGCCATGTCTGCGGACAAATTTCGGTATACCACGGTCACTGCCGTCGTCATCGCCAATATGGTTGGCACTGGCGTCTTCACCAGCCTGGGCTTTCAGTTGCTGGACATTCGCTCGGGCTTCGTGCTGTTGATGCTATGGGCGGTTGGTGGCCTCGCCGCCGTTTGCGGCGCCATGACCTATGCTGAGCTGGGTGCCGCCATGCCCCGCTCCGGGGGTGAATACAACTTCCTTACGCGCATCTATCACCCGGCCGCAGGATTCGTCTCCGGTTGGGTCTCGGCCACTATCGGCTTCGCCGGTCCCGCCGCCCTCGCAGCAATGACCTTCGGCGCGTATGCGACCTCCATACTGCTTGGGGCCAGCAACGCGTGGCTGGAGAAACTGCTGGCCGCTGCACTGGTGATCGCCGTAACCATTGTGCACGCCAGCAATCGACGCAATAGCGGCGGCCTGCAACTCATTTTTACTACACTGAAAGTCGGTATTATCGTGGTGTTCTGTATTGCTGCGATCGTCCTCATCGACACGCCCCAGCCGGTCACTTTCTTCCCCGTTGCTGGCGACGGCAAGCTGCTCAGCAGCGGCACCTTTGCCGTCTCTCTCATCTACGTCAGCTTCGCCTATAGCGGATGGAATGCCGCCACCTACCTCAGCAGCGAACTCGAAAATGCACAGCGCACGCTGCCCTGGATTCTCATGGGTGGAACGCTGGTGGTGACAATCTTGTACGTGAGCTTGAATTTTGTCTTTCTTTACTCGGCATCGATGGATGCCATGGCCGGTCAGGTCGAAGTGGGTTTCATCGCTGCGGAGGCGGCGTTCGGCGACCTTGGTGGCCGCTTCACCGGCCTGGTCTTTGCCATGTTGCTGGTCTCCACGGTCAGCGCCATGACGATAGCGGGGCCGCGAGTGATACAGGTCATCGGTGAAGACTTGCCGGCATTAAAGGTTCTAGGCAAGACCAACAAAGACGGCATACCCGCGACGGCAATTTTCATGCAATCGGCCATCGCATTGTTGTTCATTTTCTCGTCGACATTTGAATCGGTCCTGGTATTTGCTGGCTTTACCTTAGCCCTGAACAGTTTCGCCACCGTCCTTGGTATCTTTGTCCTGCGCTGGCAACAGCCGGACTTGCCCCGCCCCTATCGAACCTTCCTCTATCCTCTACCCCCACTCATCTATCTCGCACTCACGGGCTGGACCCTGTGGTTTGTGCTGCTGAACCGACCCGCCGAGGGTTTGTTTGGACTGGGGATTATTGCTGCTGGATTGATTTTTTACTTGCTGTCGCTGCACCGGCAAAAACAAAATGGAGAGCGCGATAATGCGTAAGAATTTGGAAATAGGGACGGAGGGAATTAAACTAATAAAAAAGGCACGAGGTAATCCCTCCGTCCCTTTTTCTTTTCACCCTGACCCTAGTTTGATCTAAAACGTTCCGCTAACTTTAAACGATACCGTCCGGCCCGAACCACCACAGTTATATTCAATCTCTTCGAGAATATTATCCCGAATATGACCGACGAAGCGAGTTCGGTCTCTGCACATATCCACATCGGTTACGTTTCTAAGGTCGAAACGGAAAGTGATGTTATCCAAGGCAATAACCTCGAGGAAGGCGGTGATAAAAGGATCGACATGAGCATTTTCTATATCGTCTATATCCCATCGCCTGGTGTCGCCGTCGATACGGTTTTTGAGATTGGCGCCCCAGTTCATACTCCACTGAGGAACATCGTGACGGAAACCAACATCGAGATCGCCACGGTGAAAGTTGTTGAAACTTCTTTCAGTACCGAGGAAAGAATCTGTTACCTCTGAGTCCCGCACACTGGCGCGGGCCGTTACCAACACGTTCGGCAGATCGAACATCTTCAAACGAATGCTGCTCTTGAGCTCAAACACCCACATATCACCATTGCCAATATTGCCGTTGGCTGAACGAAAAACGTCTTCCGAAGGCGATACGTCGATTCTTTGCAGGAAATCCACGTGGTGATGCTTATACAGGTTCGCACTCACCACACCGACATCGTCCGGCAGGCGATATTCGGCCAACAGGTTGTAGTTCCACCAGAAGTCCGGCCGCAGCTCGGCGTTACCCGCCAGAGTATTGGAATCATTGTCCTCACTGTCAGTGGCAGCAACGAAGTCAGAAAAGTTAATCTGGCGCACAAACTTGTCAATCAGGAAACGCAGCTGCAGTTGCGGCGTAATATCGAAGCGGTAATCAAGCTTGGGCTTGAAAAATTCGAAATTGCGAGTGTTATTGACATCACCAGTCTGCTCAATTTCGGAAGTCTCGTAGACCAGCGACGTCTCCAGCGACATCCTCGAGTTGAAGCGCCAATTGTGAATGGCAAAGGGCTCGTAGCGAATTTCTTCAACCCGGGAATTAGCGCCCGGCACATCTACCGGCACCAGGCCACCGAAGGCACTGGAGGCGATACCGGAGTCCGAAGCTATTGCCAAACGCAGGCTTGAGTCGAGAATGGTTTGCGCCCGCTCCAATCCGAACTCGACGCTCTGCCCGGAGAACATGTTCATCGTGTAAGAGCCACGAGCGATACGCTCCTGCAAAATACTGGCAGTGTCCAGAAACAGATTCTTGGACTCACTGCCATCTGTCGCTACATCGAAGCGCTCGCGGGTGCTGGCAGCATCATTTTCATTGCTAATAAACAGCACCTTGAAGCGGTTGCCGTTGGCGAACCTGTATTCGTAGTCGCCGCCAATTTCCCAGTTGCTCTGCTCACCGGGGGTGGATTCCCGTTCCAGGTAAGGGCTGCTGCCCGGGTTTCTCAGGTCAGTAGTGCTGCGGCTAACCGTAGTCGGATTGTCGTTCTCGGAAAACAGTGCATTAAAGTGCGCGCTGCTGTTGGGCCCGAATTGGTAACCGAGGTTGGTAGACAGTGAGTATTGGGTCTGATCTCGAATCCGATCTTCCAGAATCAGGTCATTGGGCAGAAAATCCCCCAAAATGCTGTGCTCTGTTGATTCTCGATGCTCATAACGTGGCTGGACAATGGCACTGACCATGTAATCCAGATTGCCGGTCTTGCCGCTATAGTTCACGGAGCCACCTGGCTCAGTTTTGCCGTCGGCGTAGTAGTCGGTACTGACTTCAATAGACAAGGAGCTGGCTGCCAGCTCCTCGTAGAGAATGATGTTGGCAATCTGGGTGCTGCCGCGTACGTCCAGGTCGCCGGAAGTGCCGCGAATAAGTTCGATTTCGGCCACCTGATCCGCACTGATGCGGGAGAGCATTGCCTGGGTGTTGTTATTCTTACCAGCCATGCGCTTGCCATTGATTAAAATCTGGGTGCCAGCACGGCCACCGCCGAGCCCGCGACCACCACGAGCGGCGCCACGGCCTCCTGAGCTCCCCGAATTGTTAGACACGTTCATGCCCGGAATTCGATTGATCATATCCAGGGCGGTAACCGGTGCATACTGGGCGAAGTAGGTCGCAGGATAGGAGACGGTAGACTCATCGCCGACATTATCCTGGGCGAACACGGTCGCAGGGAAAGCTATCAGGGTTAAAACGGCTGCTGCGGAGAGAATCCTGATACTGTGCTTCAGTACCTGCTGCAGTTCTTCAGTGAAAACGTGGTAATTTCTCAATTTAAATGCACCTGTCCAGTGGTAAAAAATGTATCCAACAATTCATGTCGGCACATTATAGAGAAGCAGGACCCTGTAAAACGTGACATTTTGCAATGTTTTGGGTCAGGACTTTACGCTTGCAAGGGTTTTCGCGACGGGATTAAGATCGGATCCTGGCCGTCGCAACAGAAAAATTGACGTCAGAGTGCCAATAGTGATTGGCAACTGTGGACCGTAACAAGGAAACCCCGCATTCATGTACGATTCTATTCACTACGCCAGCCTCAGCAACGTTGCAGCTAAAATCCAAAGCCGGGAAATTTCGCCACTAGAGCTAACCGAGTACATGCTCGGCCGCATAGAGGCAGTAGACAAGCAGCTGCTGAGCTACGCTACGGTGACCGCCGAGCGGGCACTGGCTGCAGCACGCCGGGCAGAGCAGGAAATTAATTCGGGTTTCTACAAAGGCCCTCTGCACGGCATACCCCTGGCGGTAAAAGATCTGTGTTTTACCCGCGGTGTAAGAACCATGGGTGGGCTCAAGGTGCTGAAGAATTTCGTGCCGAGCTACGATGCTAGCGTGGTGAGCAGGCTGGAATCCGCCGGTGCCGTTATCCTGGGCAAATTGAATCTCACCGAAGGTGCCCTGTCCGGCTACAACCCGGATTTCGATATTCCTCGTAATCCCTGGGGAGAAAAACTCTGGGCGGGTGTGTCGTCCAGTGGCTCCGGGGTGGCGACTGCGGCAGGACTCTGCTTCGCTAGCCTCGGCACTGACACCGGCGGCTCGATTCGATACCCGTCGATGGCAAACGGCGTCGTCGGCCTCAAACCCACCTACGGCCGCGTGAGTCGCTATGGTGTGCTGGCGCTGGCAGAGAGCCTGGATCACGTGGGACCCATGACCCGCACCACGCTGGACGCAGCCATAGTATTTCAGGCCATCGCCGGCGCCGATACCCGCGATCTCACCACACTCGATGAACTGGTGCCTGACATCACTGCAGTTATTCATTCCGCCGCCGGCGATTTAAGTGGTTTTCGCATAGGCGTGGATAAAGCCTACATTAGCGAGGGCACTGACCCGGGTCTGGTAACTGCCATCGATACGGTCATCGTCACCCTGCAGCAACAGGCCGCGGAAATAGTCCAGATAAGTATGCCCAAGGCAGATCCCATGGAGCTGCGAAATCTGTGGTTACCCATTACCGCCTATGAAGCCTTCAAAGCCCATGCCGCTAACTACCCGTCCCGGGCCCGAGAATACGGGGGCTATCTGCGTGGCGTTCTCGAAATGGGCGCAGCGATGACAGCGGCAGAGTATGCCGCCGCGAGTAACAGTCGACGAGAATTCAGCCAGCGTTTTGAAGCCGAACTGGCCGCAGTCGATGCCGTAGTCTGCCCGGCAGGCGGCTTCGTCTTCGAGGCAGACCGGCAGGCTCAATATGGAGATGCGGACGCACTGAAGCCAATTGTTCAACATTTCCAGGGACAATTTACCATTCCCGCCGATCTGGCAGGTACTCCCGCCCTGACCCTACCCTGTGGGTTTTCAGAAGATGGCAGACCCTACGCGGTACAATTTCTCGGCAACCGCCTGTCAGAGTTGGAACTGTGCCGCATAGGCCATGCCTACGAGCAAGCTACTAATTGGCATAATCGACATCCAGCGGTCTGAAAACTACTTAGTCTTGGAAAATTCAACGCATGTTGTAGCTGGTTGATACGTGTACCGGAGTTTGGCGAGAGCTGTTGTTTTGCAGTGACTAGCGCCCAGGAATGAGGCGCGGGGCAGGTCTACGTCCTGGAGCCACAGTGGTAATTTATAAGATAGGCAGAGAAATGAAAGCGAAAAAGGCGGCTGATTTGTGCTCCCGGCCGGATAAATGTATCAGCCCTGCTTCATTCTGTGACTGTTTTCTGGCAATAAATTGATCTAGATCTAATATTTAGCCTATTTATTGTTGTAATAATTACAGGCTCGCTGTTAAAGACCCAATATTACCAGCAACTCGATTAACACACCGAATGTTTAGGAAAAAAAATGACCAGAATTCAAATTCCAGGCCTGCTGCCCGGTGCCCTGCTACTTGCTTTCGGACTTCAGGTTCAGGCCCAGGAACAGATTACTTACGCCGACCATGTAGCCCAGATCATCAGTGACAACTGTGTGGTCTGTCATCGCGAGGGTGGCATCGCACCGATGCAGTTCGAAAACTACGAGCAGGTGCGTCCGTGGGCGCCGCTGATTCAAATGCGCGTAGCCAATCGGGAAATGCCTCCCTATGCCTACGATCATGGCATCGGCATACAGGATCTGCAGGCCGACTGGCGTCTGGCTCAGGAAGACATTGATACCATCGTCGAATGGGTAAACCAGGGCGCTCCTCTGGGCGACTGGGGTGACCGTAGCCATCCGGTACCAGAACTGCGCAGCACCGACGACTGGAACTTCATCAACCAGTTCGGCGAGCCGGATTTGGTAGCGGGCTCGGTGCCAATGGATATCCCCGCCAATGGTAACGACCTCTGGCACTCACCTCACAACGATACTGGCATGACCACCGACCGCTGCATCAAGGCCTTGCAGGTGAAACCACGGGGCGATGCCAAGGCGGTAGTGCATCACGCCAACACCTCTTTCGAAACCCTCAACGAAGACGGTGAATTCGAGCGTGTTGGCCAGCTCAATGAGTACGCCATGGGCAAATGGGTCGAAGTCATTCCCGACGGCGTCTGCCGCACCTTGCCGGCGGGTACTCGTATACGCTGGAGCATCCACATGTTTGCCGGCGGTGTCGGCCCCACAGCCGAAGGCGAGATGAGCAGAGACAATGTCGTCGAACTCGGCGTCTGGTTCCAACCTGAAGGTTACGAAGCAGAGGCCCCCTACAAGCAAGACCTGGCCCTGTACGGCTTAAGAGAAGGCTACGAGAATGGCAATCTGATTGTGCCAGCGCATGGCAAAGTCATGACTCAGGGATTTCATTCCTTCGATCATCCGGTCAGAATCGACAGCTTTCAGCCCCACGGTCATCTGCGCATGAACGCTGCCTCGCTGCAGGTGTTCTATCCAGAAACCGGTCGCACCGAGTCGGTTAGTCAGATCTCCAATTGGAGTGCCACCTGGCATCACAGCCAGCTGTATGAGCCGGACGTAGCACCGCTGTTGCCAGCTGGCGCCGTACTGGTAATCAAGCAGTGGTACGACAACACCGCCGACAACCCCAACAACCCCGATCAGTGGGTATATGGCGGTAGCCGCACCGGTGATGAAATGTCACACGCCTGGATCGCGGTAACTCACCTCGACGATGAAGGCTACGAGAATCTTCTCGCTGAACGTAAAGAGAGAGAAGAGCGGGCCTTAGCCGGTAACGACTAACCCGGGCTAATCTCCTCACAGTGCTGTTACAGCACCAGGGCTGGAAGGGTAATTCCTTCCGGCCCTTTTTATAGCGTAAAAAAAGGGGTCAGATTTATTTAATTATCAAGTAGCAGCTGTGTCGGCTCAGCTCCTATTTAACTAATGGAATTTCAAACCCGCTGGCCTCAATAGCCATGCGGGTCATTGTGATTACATTCACGCATTCATACAATTTGGTGTCTACAGCTATTTTTGTGCGGATGAATGTTTCAGGCTAATCTGCACTACTGGATATAGAACAGTCGATTGATAATCTGTCTGTGATCGAGAGCTGGCCAACAGGGTTTGGTTTACACAATAGTGACTGCACTGTCGGACTCTGTTCCAGTGCGCGGTTATTTGCGGGGCTTGCCTGTAACTTCAGATGCGCAAAGATGCGGCGACCGTTATAGGGTGCCGGTGTCAACAAACCATGAGCATTAAACTCGGCAGGCAATAACTTGAGTCGAACCCAGCCACTGACGTTGCCTCCGATCGTCATGATGCGATCATTTTTAGCGTCCAGCTGTACCACAATGTCGCAGTGGGTACGCGCCCCTTCGCCAAGTTGTTGCCGTCGAGCGTCGATGGATTGATAATTTGGTCTACTGCCGCGGCAGAGAAGATCACCTGGCAGGATTGGGAATTCACCCGGATCATGGGCAGTAAAGGCAGCCATTGACTCCTCATCTTCCCTCGCCATTATAGCCTGATCGATGTAACTGTGATGGGCAATAGCCCGACGAAATAAGCGCGGGTCGCCCAGGCCGCTCTCGCACATAACCCAGGATATGAAGGCTGCAGACCAGGGATTGCGCCAGCGCGAGCCGCTGCCTCGAGACTTCCAGGACTGGTTTTGACGCTCCAGAATCCATGCGCTGTCGGGTGTGGTAGACCAATAACCCGCAATAGAGTCTGCCACTCGGGTGGCTTCCTCAGGATCGATTGGCGTGCGTCGCCGGCGCTGGGGGGTGTAATTCGGGTCGGATTCGCGCGTCTGTGTAAGATCCTGAATGTTATAACCAAAGTAAGCCCATTCCTGCACCGCCGTGTCGACGATGCGGGAGTGGATTTCAGCAGTGGGCAGCGTCGCACGGCAGCTACGCTGAGAATAAATCATGGCACCCGGCGCTCCGACAACTCGCGTCGAAGGAGCGTCCACGTCCAGCAGGTTCATGGGCAGGCGTTCACTGAACGGCGATTGCGCCCCGCTGGTTGGAAAAACCAGCATGGACCACGTCGAAACAAGCAGCCAACACAGATTCCTGTTTCTCATCGTGCCATTATTCTATAAGCGCGCCATAAACCAGAGCATTTAATTCACCGCGCAGTGCTCCAGTGCCACTGACTCCCATATGCTGAGTCATCGACACCACAACTATGTCTTCAACCGGATCGATCCAGAAGTTAGTTGCGGCGGCACCGGACCAGTAGAAAGCACCTTCTGATGAGGGGTAACCAGCGCCGGCAGAATCTTCAATAACCGCGAAGCCTAAACCAAAACCAAGGGCAGGGGAGAAGGTAGTGCTTTGCTGCTCGGTTAAATGGTTTTTGCTCATGAACTCAATAGTCTTCGGGCCGAGTACGCGCGCTCCCTCCAGTTCGCCACCGTTAAGTATGGCCTGGGCAAAGCGGAAATAATCTTCGGTTGTAGACACCAAACCAAGGCTGCCGCCTTTGTATTCGTGATCGAAGGTATAACTGTTGACTGACCAGGGTTGCGAGAGCACTCCACCTGGCGGCCGGCCATGGGCGGCGTCGATGGCTACAAATTGGCCGTCTTTTTTCCAGTGAATGGGTGACAGGCGGTGGGCGTTGTCTGAATTTACCACGTAGCCGGTGTCATCCATGCCCAGTGGATCGAACATTTTTTGTTCCAGGTAATCATCGGCAGACATGCCGGAGAGTACTTCCACCAATCTAAGTGCGACATCGGGTCCGACACTGTAACGGAACTGGGTACCCGGTTGATTCATCAGCGGAATGTTCGACAGGGCAGTCATCATTTCTGTGAGCGAGGTTTCCGGGCTGAAGATACCGAGTTCAACAAACGCCTTATCGTATTCGCTATTGCCCAGACCATGGGAGAAGCCAGCCGTGTGCCGCAATATATCCTGCACCGTGGGTTCGCGCTCCATGGCGACAGTTTCGTTCAGCGGTCCATTGGGGCTTCGCAATACCCGCAAATTGGCAAATTCGGGGATAAACTTGGACAAAGGGTCGTTCATCTGGAACAAGCCGTCCTGATACAACATCATCAGCGCGGTGGTGACGATTGGCTTGGTCATGGAATAAACACGAAATATCGTGTCCGTCTCCATGGGAATTTCCTGCTCCGCATCCTGATAGCCGACTGCGCTGAAATGCACAATTTTTCCGTGGCGGGCCACCAGGGTGACTATTCCGGCTATCTCGCCTTTTTCGACTCTGCTGGCAAAGTAAGTTTCTATTTTGTCCAGTTGCTTCGACGAGAATCCGACTTCCTCGGGCTGTACCACGGGAAGATTGTCAGCGGCAGTGGCAAAGCCGACGGCGGAAATTGTTGCAGCGACCAAAAAGACTTTTAGAAATCTGTTGTTCATAGTTCGTTCTCCTTAAACTTTTTTCTATAGTACAGGGGGTATACCACATCACGGCGCCCGAGTCCCCCCGACGTCGTCATGACTGGCGCCAAGGCTTTCCGGACTGTCTGGCCTTTGGGGGCCAGATTTCCATCGTCAATCCATCACCTTGTTGGTGTGCAATGGCAATAGGAGCAGATTTTGCTGGATCCACCTTTGTAGCAGGATAGCTAGAATTCACAGTACAAAATTGTTAGGTGTACGTCGTCAAACCATCTTGGACAAAGTTAGCTCTGATCTAAGAGGCACATTAGCCCATCCGGGTTAATAACTTAGTCTGTTTATCGTAGTGCATTTTCCGGCGCATAGCCAAGGTGG
>Ga0115002_10003753_pt1 | contig 18771 bp, 11 predicted proteins | sample ArcticOcean_MG_C_8_FD_89576 | JGI IMG/M metagenome (GOLD analysis project Ga0115002, IMG submission 89576) | Marine microbial communities from western Arctic Ocean - ArcticOcean_MG_CB11_86 | ecosystem: Environmental > Aquatic > Marine > Oceanic | place: Arctic Ocean: Canada Basin | collected... | reverse complement strand
GGCGATCGGTCCGGGCGGCGATATTTATACCTGGGGCACTGATGGTGGTTACCAAGGCCCGATCGCGCGATACTCTCGCGATTTGAAACCCGCCCCGTTGTCGGCTACCGGCGAACATACTTTCGGTTACCTCTACGGCCGCGCCGGTCGAGGGAGTAGTGTTTGCGGATTGGACGTCGATTCTCAAGGGCGAGTGTTTGCCACTTACGGGAGTAATGATTGCCATATCCGCGCTTACGATCGGGATGGAAAGTTGGTCGATTTTGAACGTAAAATCGAAGTGAAAACTCGACGAGGTCCTCAGCAAGTTCCGGTTGCTGTCTCGGGGGTCGTCGGCTACGGCGGCAGCATTCGGCTGGACAACTCGGGGAATATTTATGTCTTACAGCACGGGCGGCCCAACGATCATGAGCCGCCGAGCGGTTTTGAAGACGACGAGGCATATCGACATGCAGTCGGAACGATCTACAAATTCCGCGCAGATGGCGGCGAGTTGAAGCAAGGAAACTCGTCGGTAAAGGAAGCAATTGGATCGGTCCAACGCTATACTGATTGTGGACCAATTAGTCGTTGGCGTTGCGATGGCTCTTGCGCTTGCACGAAACCGCGATTCGATGTCGACGGTTTCGGTCGTCTTTACATTCCCAACGGTATCACGTTTTCGGTTTCAGTCCGCGATAACTCCGATAACGAAGTCGTCCGGTTTGGCGAGTACGGAAACTTTGATTGTCAGGGACCCCAGAGCGAGGAGAAAACGCCAGCGATTCCATTGGGCTGGCCCGTCGCAGTTGGTACCAGCGATCGGCATATCTATGTTGGAGATGTATTAAATCACCGAGTAGTTCGAGTCGACAAAACCTTCGAGGCTGAGATGGTAGTCGAAATCTCGAAATAGAAAAATTGGCGCGGCGGCGGTGTCGCAGTCACACGAAAATACCCGCCGCCACGCCGCTCAGATTCCCCCCTAAGCAATATCAGCCACTGTGTCTATGTTAAATAGTCAGTGTGACTAATGAATACGTGCCCTGTGTTAGCCGAGTTTAAGGTGCTGCCCACCAAGTAGCAACAAGAAAACGCGTCCGAGATGCTCTCGAACGCGTTTTTAGTGGAAAATGTCGCACGGCCCCTACCATCCGGTGCAACATTAATTGGCTTGCGGCTCGCTATTAATTGGGTTGCGGCTCGCTCGCAATGGTTCCCGCAAATTTGCTGCAAGTCAAAAATTGGCAGCAAAAAGCACTGCTGACTAGTAGTTGACGCCCAATCGGGCGTACAGGCCGTCCAGTGTGAAGTCGTTGATCAAGTGGGCGTTTTACCTTCCATGTGGCTGTCCGTGAAGACTCGCGAGTCGGCCAAATTGAACCAGCTCGATAGTTCGTAACCAGCTGCCATGTTGACCTTCCAACGCCCCCAATCTCGTTGATAGTTGACGCCAACATTGGCTTCGATGATCGGAGTCACCCGTGTTTCCGAGTAGGATACGTCCGTCGGTACACCCGGTTCGTCGTCTGGAATGAACGTTCGAGTGTCGACGCTTCCAATCATCATGCCGCCCGACAGACCGACGTTCAGAGTGAAGCGTTCGGTCACATACCAACGAGACTCGGCGCCGAACAACAAGCCGCCACCTTGGTAGTCGGTCTCTTGGAACGGACTAAAGGGAGCTTGGAAATCACCCCCCGTATAGGTGACACCAAATCGCTGATTGATGTCCGCGAATCGGCCAGCTGCATGGACGCGAAGAGTCATCGCGTCGCTGGCGATGAGGTTCTGACCAATTTCCAAGTCATACGTATTAATATCAAAATCCATCGTCGCGGTTACACCGGTAGCGCGATCGTCGGGAGTTATGTCATTAATTGCGCCGTCGCTGTCGTTGTTTTCGCTGTTGTCACTCGACACGAATACGGAACGAATGCTACCCGCTCTTGTTTCCGTGGCGGATGAATCAAAGTCCGTGAACTTGCCCGTGATGTCGACGCCATTGGCGAATCGCTTGCCGAGCGTAAATCGGTAACCTGGTTCGTAGTTTCCGCCGATCGCTAATACGTTGCCAACCGCTCCACGATCCTGCACGCCGCCAATATCGGTAATTCCGTACTGTGCGCCCGCTTGGCGAACCGTCCAATGCAAATAGTCTGCAGAAGCAATCCAACCGCAGCAACCATCGGTTGCTAATCGAGCTTCGATGCAGCAGAGGTCTTCAAGTTCACAATTAACGCGGCGTTCTAAGTCGGCCAAACGCTGCGAAATGTCGACATCAATTCCGTCGATGTACCTTCGGGTAGGAAAGGGCGTCATAAGGACGGTAAACAAGAACCCATGAGAAAGCAGCGAAAGTTGGGTGACTTTGCGTCTTGGCATGGGTATGCTATTTCAGGTTCACAAATTACCAAACAAGGAGCGACCGATGCGCCGCACGATTTCACTCATATTACTGCTCTGTTTAACAAACCTGGCCGTTGCAGAGGACGGGTTTCCGTCTTTTGAAGCGAAGGTGTTGGACGCCAATATTGGCAAGGTCTGTTATGCGGTGACGTTGGCCGACGTCAACGGCGACAAGAAACAAGATATTGTTGCGGTAAGTGACACTCGGGTTTTATGGTATGAAAATCCGAGTTGGAAATCGCGCGTGATTATTAGCGAGCAAACTCCGAAAGACAATGTTTGCATCGCTCCTATGGATATCGACGGAGACGGAAAGATCGACTTCGCGCTCGGAGCTGGTTGGACTGGAACTGGCACAATCCACTGGCTACGCAGGTCCGCTTCAATCGATGATCCTTGGGAAGTCCACCAGATTGGCGCGGAGCGTTGGCTTCACCGCATGCGATTTGCCGACGTACTGGGAAAGGGCCGAGCTCAACTAGTCATCTCTCCGTTGAATGCAACAGTTGGTAACGGAGCTCGTCTGACAGCATTTGAAATTCCTAAAGATCCCGTCAAAGAACGTTGGCAGCCAACTGTCTTGAACGGTGAATTCAACCGAATGCACAATCACTGGCACGTCGACTTTGATGGCAAAGACGCTATCGATACATTAACCGCAAGTCGAGAAGGCATACACTTAGTTCGACGAACTGCCGACGGTTGGTCGAAGACAAAGATCGGTACCGGCGCCGCTGCAGCCAGCCCCAATCAAAGTGGCGCGGGCGAGGTCAAGACAGGTCGATTAAAGAACGGCACAACTTTTGTCACGACAGTCGAGCCAATGCACGGCACGCAACTCGTCGTCTACACGCCGTCAGATAAGAAGGGTGAACTATGGAATCGACACGTAGTCGATAAAGGCTTTGTTCGCGGTCACGCGTTGTGGACAGCGGATATAGATGGCGATGGGAATGACGAGATTGTCTTTGGACATAGCGACACACCCAAGACTCATGGAGTGATCGTTTACGATGCGGTCGACGATTCGTTAACCAAATGGGATAAGCACGTCGTCGATGCGGGTGGCATGGCCACTGAGGATCTTATCGTCGCCGACCTCACAGGAGACGGCCGACCCGACATCGTCGCCGGCGGACGATCGACACGTAATGTCAAACTTTATGTGAATAAGAAATAGCGAGAATCTAATTGGACACGCAATTGCATCGACGTGAATTCCTCGCTGCGTCGGTGGCCGTACTGTCATGCTTGCCCGAAATGGTCGAAGCTTCCGCGGACAAAGTAAACCATCCGTCGTTGCAAGGCGTAGTGGCAATTACGACTGGAGGTGGCGTTGGCGAACAGCGGCAGCGGGGCGAGCTGAATTTGCTGACTCTGCCCAAGTACATTCGCGAAAAATTAGGGATGCGGTTCATCGACGTAAATACTCGCTGGTTCACCTCCTATAAAGCGGACTATCTACGTCGTGTTCGCGAGGCGGCAAGCGATGCCGGGTGCGTCTTTACGAATCTCAAAGTCAATCATGCATTTGGCGACCTCTATAGTCGCGATGCTATTGAGCGCCGTAGTGCAATGTTGGCGGCGAAAAAAATGGTCGACGTGGCCAGTGTTCTCGGCGCGCGTTGGATTCGTTTCCCGTTGCGAAAGTCACAGGCCGCGAAGCCAGACTCGCATCGCCAACTGGCCGCTTACGCCGAGCCTTTCGGGATTCAGCTGTTGATCGAAAATGGAGGCGGACAAACGGACCCGCTGTCCGTAACGATTGCCGTTAAGGCGATCGGCAGAAACGTAGCGGCGTGTCCCGACACTGGAAATTGGGCAGATGCAGCCCGCGCGGAAGGATTGCGAAAGTCGTTCCCCGCCGCCGCTAGTTGTGATTTCAAAGTATTCGAATTGGATACGCGTGGGCAACACCCCAAGTACGATCTGAAAGAGTGTTTTGATATTGGCTGGAACGCTGGCTTCCGAGGGCCGTGGGTGATCGAACACATGAAACCGCAAACCGAGAACTTCGTTCGCGATACCATTCTGATTCGCGATAAGTTGAAATCCTGGGTTGCAAAGGCAGAACACGGCGAGCCCGAGAACTAGGTCCTGACAATTAACGGTTGGCAATTGGCAGTTAAACAATACCGATTCTGAGGAGGATTAATCGAACTAAGCCTCCACTTTGGCTGTTATCTCATTTCGGAGGCTTTCAGAATTGACATGGGGTGTGAGTTTATCCGAGAATAGCAGTGAGTGTGTTTTTGACCTGAGGTTGCAATCAGATGACTCAAAATCCAGTTAGATGTCCGGGACCCCCTTCACGTCGAAACGTGTTGCAAGCAGGATCTCTTGCGTTGGGTGGTTTGGGATTGGCCGATTTGTTGAAGCTTCGTACAGAAGCAGCGTCTTCGTCTGGCTCGGAATCCGATCCGGCGATCATCTTTGTGTGGTTACCGGGCGGTCCGCCGCATATGGAAACGTATGACATGAAGCCGGATGCTTCCTCGGATTATCGAGGCGATTTTCGGCCGATCAGTTCTAACGTCGCGGGCATGGACGTTTGCGAACTTTTGCCAATGCATGCAAAGATCGCCGACAAATATAACTTGATTCGTTCGGTGGCCCACGGTTTCGCCGATCACGGTGGTGGCCACAAACGATTTCTTACAGGACGAAAGCCAGCCACGCCGACGGGCACCGTCAATGACGCGCCGATGGTAGGTTCGGTTGTCTCGAAACTGCTGCAAGACCGAGCAAACTCGAACGGGTTGAGCAACTACGTTGTGACTGGTAATGGTCGAGTGAATAGCGTCGACACGTTCGCATTCGGCTCGGCGTATCTCGGATCGGATACGCATCCGTTCAGCGTATCCGCCGACCCCAATGAGGATAAATTCCAAGTTCGAAATTTATCACTGGCTGGCGGATTGGATGAGAGTCGTCTAAGCGAGCGGATGCAATTGCTCGGCGGGCTCGACAAACTCCGTCGCGAAGTCGACTCCAAAGACTTAATGGGCGCTTCCGACGTGTTCAATCAACGAGCGCTTTCGATGATAACTTCGCCCGCAGCTCGCAAGGCATTTGATTTGTCGAACGAACCTGCGGAGCTTCGCGATCGATATGGTCGACACGAGTGGGGTCAGCGCGCGTTGATGGCGCGGCGACTGGTGGAGGCCGGTGTAAGTTGGGTAACGGTAGTCATGGAGAACCCGTATGTTTCTGGGATCCCTATGCCAGACTACGGCGTTTACAACTGGGACAGTCACGCCGTTAACTGTCACCTTTATGATGACGCTCGAATGCGATTACCGATCTACGATCGCACCATTACCGCCTTGATCGAAGATATTCACAATCGCGGCTTGGACAAAAAAGTTCTGCTCGTAGTGACGGGCGAGTTTGGACGGACACCTCGAGTTAGCTCGCAGGTGGGTTCGAAATCAAAGGTCACTCAGCCAGGACGCGATCACTGGCCACGGGCCATGTCGTTTCTCGTTTCCGGTGGCGGCATGAAAACTGGGCAAGTGATCGGCCAGACGAATTCCAAAGGTGAAGAGCCCAAAGAACGCCCGCTTACGCCGAACGATCTTTGGGCCACTGTCTACCGACATCTGGGCATCGATTACAACAAGTCGTTTCTCAATCACGCCGGTCGACCGATGCCGATCTTGCCGTTTGGCGAACCGATCAAAGAATTGCTTTAGAAGCAGATTGCTTTAGAAGCAGATTGCTTTGGATAGGGCGTTGCTTTAGAAACCGCTTGTTTACAAACGGGCTAAATCTCTACGTGCGTGACCCCTGCCACTTCGTCGAAGTGGCCGATGTTGAGGACCACGCCGCCCGAACCTGGCAGTTCCGCAACGAAGACCGGATCGCACATGACGACGGGCGGAGCCGCCGTCACCGCCACGCCGGCAAAGTAGGATAAACCAATCGATAACGCAACAAACCACAGTAAGCTGCCCGCTGCGATACGCATCATCTGTTTTCTTTGAGATGGCGTAAGATCTTTCTCGATTGCAAACTGCCGAATAACGTCTTCGCGCTGGAGAGGATTTGTTAGTTCCAACATGTCATCGTACGTGCAGCCGTCGGTGCGAAGTTCGTTGTGAGTGTTGGCTGCGTTAAGCGCTGTCTGTCGCCGCTTGAACTCTAATTGAACTCTAATTGAACTCTAATTGAGCTTGGTAATTGTCGAGTGCTCGTTTGCGTTTTCTGATAGCGTAGTTGGCTATCTCGCGAGGAACAGCAAGAAGGCAATGAGCCACCTTTCGCGCGAGCTGCTCACTTCGTCGAAAACAGAAGAGGCGGTTGTACTGGGCGAAGACTTCCTGCTGTATTTTTTCCATGGCCGCGATGATATCTTTGCGGCACGTGAAGTGTAAGTCGTCGTCTACTTCAATGCAGAGTGGTTTAAGGTAGTAGACGTTGACGCCTTTCTCTGCGCCTGGCCCCGCGAGAAACTCGTCGAGCCTCGTCTGAACACAAGCGGGAATGGTGTCCGTAATGCTGTCGAAGTTTTCCCGCTCGGTGATGCTGACGAACAGTCTTCCTTTCGGCAAGCGAATAGACGCTTTGTTTAATTCGATTTCGCGGACCTGAGTGAAACTATCGCGATGAGATTCGACGATTCCTTCCCAGCGTTCGGCCATCGGAGTGAACAACCCAGGTTGTTTCAACATCGATTCCGCCATTTCCTTGCTGGTATCTTTTGGAGGCACCCAGATGGTGTCGTTGACCCAAGTGCCGAAAGGCTTCAGTTCCTGGTCGAGTGTGAACGGCTTGGCCGAGGAATCAACCTTCGATGGTCTGACTTGGTTGGTGTCTTGAACGTCAGGATGGCGCGTAGAAGAAGAGGCAGTCATACAGAAACTCCATTACAGCTTTTTGGAGAGAAAATTTTCCTGGCCCGGGCAGTTGAATTGAATTCGCTGTAGAGAAGAAGATATTGCGATTCATCTTTGGATTTTATTTGTTCACGATACCTGGGTTCATTTCGCGGCACTTTTTCTTATCGCAGGTTACCCGCGACATTGGACGCAATGAGATGCTTCGGGCATGAACTCCAAACGTTCTGGCGGAATAGCGATTCCGCAATTTACACATGTCCCGTAAGTTCCTTCTTTGACTCGCACGAGGGCTGCGTGGACGCGAGACAGTTGCGACTCCATGTTTCGACGACCGTGTTCCGCCATATTGTGCTGTTGGAGCTCGTCCATAAAGGTAAGCCGACCTACGGCGCTGTCCATTTTCGGACGGTTGTCCTTGCTATCGATCTCCGCGAGGCGTTCCGTCAGTTCTTGTTCGAGTTCGAGAAGTTCGGCTCGCGCTTCCGCCAATGGGTCGTCGTCAGTTGTCATGATTACTCTCCGAGGAAACCGAGCAATAATGGGCAGTCCTTGGTCGATTTCAACTCCGCACATGCGCTGCATTCGCGGTATGTAAATCGACGGTTTCTCTTTCGTCGTTGCTAACAACTGTCATTGTAGCCTTCTGTTAGGGGTAGTGACTATTAATAGTCAATCCGGCGGCGAGACATTGTTTGAATTGGGCGATGGCAATTCATTGGCAAGTTTGTGACTTGTTGCGGTCTCATGCGATAATTTCCGCCTTTTGTCGTGTTTTTTGCATCTCCGAGCCCCAAGCGACGGGGGATAATCGATATAATTCGCATGAGCTGACTGTGCTTTAGTCGCTGCGGTTTCGCCTCCGTCAGACCAATGACCTCGATCCAGGGATAAATTATGAATCGTGAAAGCCTTCGCCTCCGTTCTCATCGCGCTAACTCAAGTCGTCGACGCCAGCCTTTTCGTCGAATGTTGCTAGAGACGATGGAGGAGCGTCAGCTTCTTGCCGTTTTGTTGGCGACGGACTTCATTGGGCGCACAGTTGCAGGGAACGTCGCAAGCAACATTACCTGGACAACTGATGGAGTATCCGATCCTGGCGATCTGACCGCAGTTGAAGGCACCGAGGCAGCGGCGGTGCAGTTGGCTGGTCTTTTTGACACGGCGGCGACTGACAATCATTTTGCCCCCAACCTCAATACCGACAACGAAGATAACTGGAGCGTGGCGATTCCGCTGACGGTAACCGCTTCGTCTATTACTGTCGACGATGTGGTGATCGACGCCGACCACTTCAACAATACTGGCATTAATCAGAGTGTCACCCGAGACACGGATATCGTGGTCAGCCTTACGGGGTCAACCAGTGGTCAGGTCGCGACAGAAACGAAAGGCAGCGGTCTCGTTAACGTCAATTGGACATTGACGTTTTTTGACGCTACGGCGCCGATCGCCTTGTCCAACTCAGAGACGTGGACTTTGACTATTGGTACCACAAATCTTCCAGGCGCCCCCGGCAATAATTTCGGTTTGGATAATTTAACGGTCAACGGAACTGCAGCTGCGGGTCTGAGCGCTGCGGATGACGACTACACTGTCAGCAACCCGATTACCGAAGATGCAACACTATCCATTCCCAACGGCGCGACAGATATTCTCGCCAACGATACAGGTTCTCCGCTCTCGATCATCAGCTCGGATGCTGTTAGCGCTCAAGGCGCGTCCGTGGCGGTTGCCGCAGACGGTAGCTTCGTTTTCGACCCAGCCGGTTCGGCGGCGCTGCAGGCACTGAACGCTGGCGACTCGCTAGTGGATACTTTTGGCTACACAATTTCGGACATCGTCGGCGGTGGTGCCGGTTCGATGAATGTGGGTTTGACCGATGAAGTCTCGTCGAACCATACGACCTTTGACCTTTCGGTTTTCCCTGGCAAGGCAGGGTACGACGATGGGGTCGATACGGGCGTATTCGGCGACGGTACGGTTTTGGATTACCGTTTCTTCAATAGTCCAGGCAGCGTGTTCACCAGTTATGCGGACGGTGGAGCTGGGCTTGTAGGTTCAGCGACGGCAACGAATTCGAGCGGCAACGGAGAAAACTGGGCTGACGTTTGGACGACAAACGACCCGGGCGTGAATTTCTCAGGCGGAGACGCAGCCAACTTCGTCGCTCCTACGTTCGCGAGGTCTCAAGGCATCACGGGAACGATTGATGTTTCCAGTTTGGCATCGGGCTCGTTGGACTTCATGTACGGCTCGTTTACCAACCCCAGCACAATCACTCTGACAATGACGGGCGCCAATCAGACGGACGTTGTCGTTCAGCACGTCGAAGATCCAGTGAACGGTATTAATAAGGGCTTCATCACCAACTTTACTTTCGCCGATGCGGAGAACTACAGCCTAATCACGTACACCTACACAAATACTGACACCGATGGTTCGCGGGCGCGGTTCATGGGAGTGATTATCGATGGTATTGCGGCAAACGGCAGCACCGACGATGGGATCGTCAGCGTGACGGTCAATGGAGTCAACGATGCTCCCGTGGGTGTCGACGACAACGGCGCGGTGACGGAGAGCGCCGATGCCATTGTGGATCCTACCGCTACTGGAAATGTCGTCACCAATGACACCGATGTGGATAACCCTAATAGTGCTCTGACGGTAACCGAGGTCGGCGGAAATGCGGGTGGCGTCGCCACCGCTGTCGCGGGCACCTACGGTAGTGTCGTCATAAACGCCAACGGAACTTTCACCTACGCCTTAGATGACGCGGATGCCGATACCCAGGCTCTTTCCCGCGGTCAGAAAGCCACGGATACATTTGCCTACACTGTCAGCGACGGCGTTGCGACGAGCACGGCCGATCTGGTGATTGACATTTTGGGTGCCAACGACTCACCCGTTGCAGCGGACGACACGGTGGCGGTGACCGAGGATACCGCACCAAGCAGCAACGGCAACGTGATAACCGACGCCGGCGGTTTGGACACGGACACGGACAGCACTGGCGTTGTGGTTACTGCGGTCGGTGTCGCGCCGGTTGGAACCAATACGAATGTGGTAGGTACCCACGGGACGTTGGTTATCTCCGACGATGGTTCTTACACTTACAATCTCGACAATGCAGCCGCCCAATCAATGGGTGTAGCTGATACCGTCAATGATGCATTTACCTACACACTGAGCGAAGCAGGCAACGTCGCACCCGCGATTACGTTCGATACTACGGTCGAAGTCTCCGACAACCATAGTGCTTTCGACATCTCTGTCTTTCCCGGTAAGGCCGGGTTCGACGACGGCGTGGATGCGGGCGCCTTTGGAGATGGCACGGTGCTGGACTATCGTTTCTTTCACAGCCCAGGCAATGTCTTAACGAGCTATGCCGACGGCGGCGCGGGTATCGTGAGTACGGCGACTGCGACTAACTCGAACGGCGCTGGCGAATCTTGGGCCAACCTCTGGACCACGAACGATCCGGGCACCGATTTTGCCGGTGGCGACCCAGCCAATATCGTCGATACCACTAACACTTTCGCTCGATCTCAGGGTGTCAGTGGAACTGTTGATGTCACCGACCTTTCGTACGGTTCGATCTATTTTGTGCACGGCTCCTTTCGCGATCGTTACACGTTCGATCTAACGATGAGTGGCGCTGGTCAGGCGGATGTGGACATGGTGCACACGTTGGACCCGCCAGAGTTGCAAAACACTGGTTGGATCACGCACTTTCAATTTGACGACGCCGCGCTGTACGACACGATCAGTTACACCTATACGAACGCCGATACCGACGGATCGCGGGCTCGGTTCATGGGGCTTATCGTCGACGGTGGTGGTCTGCAAACCGATACGGCGATTCTGACAGTCAACGTCAATGGTGCTAATGACGCTGTGACTGCCAATGACGACGGCGGCGAGATCACCGAAATGTTGGGCCCTGAAACGCCTGCGAGCACGGTGGTCGGCACGGTCGTTGGCAACCCGCACGGCGGAGGTACGAACTCACCGAATGCGGGAGACACCGCCGATACTGATATCGATACCAACGATACATTGACCGTCCAAAACGCTGGCAGCTTGGTCGGTACTTTCGGAACTGCAGTTGTCGATGCCGATGGCGATTACACTTACACACTTGGCGCGACCCCCGCGCAAGAGACGGAATTGTTGGCCGTCGATGCGGGAACTGATGTGACCGATACCTTTGCTCTCACAATCACCGACTCGAACGGCGGCTCGGATACGTCGGACCTGGTCATCACCATTCACGGTGTCACGGACGTTCAGCCGCCCGTGATCAATCAAGGTGCTGGTCCATTAAGCGTGGCGATGGACGAAGACGGTTCACCTGTTGACTTTGCCGCTCCGACGATCAGCGCGACCCCGGCTGACGTTGGAGACACACTTACTTGGACTCTCGCAGCAGGAGGCGACGCCGTTAATGGCACGGCAACCGTTACTGGAACTGGCGCTTCGCCAACCATTACCTACTCGCCGAACGCCAATTACAACGGCAACGATAGTTTCACTGTGCAAGTTTCCGACGGAACGTTAACCGCTACCATCGTGGTTGACCTGACGGTCTCTCCGATCAACGACGCGGCAACATTCAGTGGTGATACGACAGGAGTCGGGGCGGAGAACGGTCCAGCCGTTACCGGCAGGCTAATCGCCGCGGATGCAGCCGACGGAATGACGGCACCGAATTTTACGGTCACTGTCGATGGCGGCAATGGAGTTGCGACGATCGATTCCGCAACTGGCGATTGGATTTACACTCCCGCAGCAAATACTAGCGGTCCCGACAGTTTCACTGTTCGAGTTACCGACGACGATGGCAATAACGAAACGCAGGTCATTAGCATAACGGTTGCTCCTCCCTTTAACGCTCCGACGATCTTCAGCGGCGACACTAGTGGAGTGGGAGCCGAGAACGGACCTGTAGTAACCGGGACGTTGAGCGCTACGGACGCGGACGGAATGGCAACGCCCAATTTCACTGTGACGGTGGATGGCACAAACGGCGCGGCAACGATCGACGCGAACACCGGCGATTGGACTTACACTCCCGCAGCGAACACGAGCGGCCCGGACACTTTCACGGTCCGCGCGACCGATGATAATGGCAACGACACCACGCAGATCATCAGCATCGCCGTTAACCCAATCGTTACCTCACCCGTCTATCTCGACGGCGCCGGCGATGTGATTGTGGATGGCAGCGGTGACAATCAGCCTCACCGAATCATCGTGCAGCAAGCGAGTGCGAACGAGATCTTTGTTCGCTACGACGGCGTTCGCTACGGCAGCTTTGAAGTCAGCGGCAGTGCAGTCGTTCGCGTCACGGGCGGAGACGGCAACGATCGGATCTCGATCACTAACTGTATCGACACGGAAATCCACGGCGGCGGCGGAAACGACCAAATTAACGGCGGCAGCTGCAATGACGTTGTCTTTGGCGGCGACGGTCGCGACCAGATCTTGCTCGGGAATGGCGATAACTGGGCAGATGGTGAAGGTGGCAACGACCACATTAGCGGCCGCGGCGGCAGTGATACGATCCTCGGCGGCGGCGGCAACGATACGCTCCGCGGTGGATCCGGACGGGATTACCTGTTCGGTGGCATCGGCAACGATCGGCTAAGTGGCGGCAATGGTTCCGACTTGACCGTCGGCGGCTTGGGCAACGATCGCATTTGGTCGGGCAGCGGCGCCGATGTACTACTCGGCGGATTTGGTAACGATAATCTCCGCGGTGGCACGGGCGACGACCTGATTGTCGGTGGCATTGGCAGCGATCACCTGCACGGTGAACGAGGTCGCGATCTGATTCACGGCGGCACCACGTCCCTGGAAGACGACGCGCAGGCTCAGCAAGACGCCCTGCTCAATTGGGCAATCAGCGGATTGGCCAGCGACCTAGGAACCTACGATGACGATGGCTTCTCCGACGGACTCAACGGCGGCGGCGGAATCGATCAAATGCTAGTTGGTGCCGACGATGTCGACAATTCGCGAGGCAACGATATTGTCACCACTCTTTGATAACCACAAAGTTGTTTTGTAAAACTAAGCGAGGCTAGAGATCATTCTAGCCTCATTTTTTCGTGGTTGCGTTTTTTCTAACGTTTCAGCAGTTGGCCGCGCTTACTATTTTCGTAGCGACACGATGTTTTCGATCCCTTTGCGATTCGCGACTGGATCTTTTCCCGAACGGTTTGCTTCGTAGACTAGCCATTTATCGTAGTTGGCATCGTCGAGTGCATTGGCGAGTTTCTGGAGGTCGATTTTGCCCATGCCGACGACAGCGTGATTGGCGGCTTTGATGTGTATTTCGCAGAAGTGCTTTGCCGCGTGCTGTTGGATCGTCTGGTAGATGTCTTCTTTTTCAAACAGGTTGCCCGTGTCGTAGTAGATCTTGAGGTGCTCGGGATACGCGAGCAGCTTCATGAGTTCCAGCGCTCGCACAGTGGTGACGGGAGCTTCGATGCCGATCACAACGTCTTTGGATTTGGCGTAGGGCAAGAGCTCCTTCATGAAATCGGCAATTCCGTTCAGCGCTTCGTCGCTCTTCTGGAAGTTAGACGGGCCGAAGAAGGGGAATAGCATCAGTTTGGCGTCCAGTGAATGACAGGCGTCGATCGTCTGCTTTGCAATTCGCATCGCCGCTTCTCGATCCCGCTCCCAAATTTCGCACTTATTCAGACTTCCCGCACAAAGTGAAATGATTTTCACGCCATGTTTTTTAGAAGCCGTTTTCCATGCTCCCAGAATCTCGGGATCTTGGGCAATTGCCCGTGTGGTCAACGGATCGATCGGCTTTTGCCGTAGCCCAGCGGGCACACCGGAGTGCATTTGAATGGCTGCGTAGCCTGCGTTTTTCGCGTCGAGAAAACTGCCTGCATCGCCTCGCTTATTAAATGCAGTTTCCATCACCGCAATTTTAACGTGTGCGTCCTCAGATAATGCGGGGATGGCGACGGCCAAGAGAGTGATTGAGATCGTAGAGAATGAAGTGAAGTAGTTTTTCATGTTGTCGAACTCGTCCCAGATAATTTGTTAGATGCCGTGCCTTCTCCTGTCGGAGGAATCGAAGGTCCATGATTGATCCACAACTAAGAAATTGACGCGTTTCCTATAAGCGTCGACAAATTGTAGCAGTCTTGTTGACCCCGTTCGATCATTCGTCGCGCGACAATTGCAAATTCAACTTCATTCCTTCGTGTGTCGCGCGAAAGCCGAGTGATTCATAAAAGCCGATCGATTCTGCTCGACGTTTGTCTGATGTTAATTGCACGAGCCCGCAGCCTCGCTCGCGAAATTGTTGAAATGCCCACTGGAAAAACGCTCGGCCAATTCCCTGACCTCGATGGGAACTCGCCGTTCTGACACGCTCGATCTGCCCTCGCCATGAGCCTTGATGCGATAGTCCCGGTACGAAGGATAGTTGCATGCAACCGACGATTTCCGCGCCCATAATAGCGACTGCGAATAGCGGATTGGGATCGCCGAGAATTGCTTCGAATGCTTTTTCGTATTGAGAGTAATCGTGTTGGTCCAAGGACTCTCTCTCGGTGCCTAGTTCATCATCCGCCAACAGCTTGACGATTGTTTGGAGGTCGTCCCTAGAAGCACTCCGAAATCTAATGCCATCTGTCATCGTGTCGCTTCTATGCTCTATTGATGTATGTCAGTTCGTTAATGAGCTAGAGTTGAACGTGATGTCCCGGCACTTTGCGGGCTTCTCTTATCAGCAAGCGTACATGAAAAGTCACTGATTCGCTTGTCAGTAAACGATTCTTTTTTGTCGTGAAATGCATCATGGGTTAAAATACAATAGACTACGCGCCGGCGTCCTTGGCAAGCATTTGCACTACCTACCTACCTACCTATCCATCACTCCCCGACACTGTTGTTCAATAGAACAAACCATGTTGGGACAAGACCGACCATTGTTACACTTGACTCGTATGTGATGAAGAGCCTGTAATGCATCAAATAGCCGAGATTCTTAGTGCCGCAAACGTCCCCGGACAGCGAGGCAATCGCAATTACAAGTTGCCAACTTTGGCACTGTTGCTTTTGGTGATCGCGAGCCCTTCCGCCGGCTGCGCGGGCGATGGTCAAGATTCTGTCAAAGACGAGTTACTGCAATTCAACCGTGACATACGACCGATCCTATCCGACCATTGTTATGCTTGTCACGGTCCCAACGAGCATTCGCGCGAAGCTGACCTGCGATTGGATCAACGCGATTCAGCCTTGGAAGCGGCGAGGTACGAGACAGCGGCTATTGTTCCAGGTAAGCCCGACTTGAGTGGATTGGTATTTCGCATTCACAGCGACGATCCCGACGTGGTCATGCCGCCACCGAAACTCAATAAACCTCTCACGCCAAAAGAGAAAAAACTCCTCGTCAAATGGATTGCCCAGGGAGCAAAGTACGAGCAGCACTGGTCGTTGGTGCCTTCTGTCCGCCAGCCGCTCCCTTCGATTAAGAAAAAGGACTGGGTAAAGAACCCTATCGATCATCATATTCTTGCTCGACTGGAGCACGCGAATCTCGTGCCTTCACCAGCGGCCGATCGCGAAACACTTATTCGTCGAGTGACACTCGACCTGACTGGATTGCCGCCCACTCCGGAGGAAGTCGCAGATTTTGTTGGCGACTCCCGCAAAGATGCGTATGAGCAGTTGGTCGACCGATTGATGAAGACGACAACTTACGCGGAGCGTCGAGCGCAAGATTGGCTGGACCTAGCCCGCTATGCCGATTCGCGAGGATTTGCCGATGACAATACACGTGTGATGTGGCCCTGGCGGGATTGGGTTGTCCGCGCCATCGATCGCAACATGCCCTTCGATCAGTTCACCATCGAACAACTCGCGGGCGACATGCTTCCCGAGGCAACTCAAGAGCAGCGATTGGCCACGGGATTTCAGCGGAATGCTCCGCAGGCCAGGGGCATGACGTATCCCGTGGAGGAATATCGCATCAAAGGTGTTGTCGATCGCGTGAACACAATCGGCCGCGTCTGGCTGGGCCTGACAATGGATTGCGTCCAGTGCCACGATCACAAGTTCGATCCGATTACTCAGCGTGATTACTATGCGATGTTCGCGATATTCAACAACACCGAGCACAGTGGCAGCGGATTCGGTCAGGGCGGACCGACAATGAAATATCGGATTGCGTCATCCACGAACGTCGGCGATACCGCCAAACGCAAAGGACTCGAATCCGAACTTGCTGCGGCTCGCAAAGAGTTGCCAGTACCTCCTCCAATCGATGAAAAGCACCTGATCGGTAAGTGGGATGGCCCGACAGTTTTGGCTGACGCCAAAAAGTTTTCCGTTACAAGCGATCTCACCATTACTGCAAAAATTCGCACGACACAGTCGGTCGCGGATATCGTTTCAAAGTACGATTGGCCGGGCAAGCAGCGCAGCTACGTATTTGGCATTGGCGGCGAAGGAGATAAGGAGAGCGCCCCTGGTCATCTGTTCTTCTGGGTTTCCTCTCGCGCCGATGCATTCAGTGGCGTCACGGTTTACAGCAGCATCGCTGTGAACGACGGGCGGGATCATCACGTCGCGGTCGAGTTTGTTGCCGGCAAGTCGGTGCGTTTGTTTATCGATGGAATCGAAGATACTGCGGCGCGTTTCAACGGAAGCGTTCCGGCCTCCATCGCCAAATCGAATCGCCCCTTAGCCATTGGTTCGGGCTACAACAATAGCGCGAAGCCGAATGCGTATCAGTTTAAAGGGCACCTTAGCCAAGTTCGGCTCAGTGAACAGGCTCTCGGCGATAAGCTCACCATTGGTTCCGCCGGCGATAAGGTGCGGTTGTTGCTCGTAGCACTCAAAAAATTGGCCCCAGATAAGCGACAAGAAAACGTGGTCGAGGCAGTGCCGGTGATGCGGGAACGGCAGGAACAGCGGGAGACGTTTATCCACGTTCGCGGTAATTTCCTCGCTAAAGGCGAGCAGGTTTTTCCAGCGGCGCCAGAGTTGTTTGAAGTTTCCAAGAAACATCAGCCGCGAAATCGTCTCGAGTTTGCTCGCTGGCTGACGGACGGCAAGAATCCACTCGTCGCCCGAGTCGTAGTTAATCGGTTTTGGCAGAGTTATTTCGGCAGTGGTTTGGTGCGGACGCCGGACGACTTTGGCGCTCAAGGCACAACCCCGACACACCCCGAACTTCTCGATTGGCTGGCGACGGAGTTTGTCGAAAACGACTGGAACATGAAGCGAATCCATCGGCTGATTGTGACCTCGGCGACTTACCGACAAACTTCGCGGATCCCGTCGTCGATACAAAAAATTGATCCGGAAAACTTACTGCTCGCGCGGATGTCCCGGGTGCGTTTGCCAGCCGAACAGATTCGCGACCAATCGCTCGCCGTCAGCGGTTTACTGGCGATGAAGCTTGGCGGGCCTCCCGTGTTTCCGACACAACCCGCTGGTTATTGGCAACGCCGCGTGCTGCCTGGACAATGGAAGAACAGCACGGGAGAGAGTCTTCACAGGCGAACGATGTACACCTATTGGCGACGGATGGCGTTGCACCCAAGTCTGGAAGTGCTGAATGCTCCGGCGAGAGAAAATTGTGTTGTGCGTCGCGATGTTTCAAACATTCCGACCCAGGCGTTGGTGCTGTTGAACGATCCCATCTTTTTCGAAGCGGCAATGGCTTTTGCCGTACGGTTAGTGCGCGAGGTCGACGGCGATGACGCGAACCGATTGGAACTCGCATTTCGTCTTGCTCTCAGTCGTTCTCCAGAACAGGATGAGAAGGACAAGTTCTTGCAATATCTGGCGCGGCAGCGCGAGGACTTAACCAAGGATGCGGCCGCCGCCAAGGCCTTGGCTGGCTCAAATACAGACTTGGATTCGACTGACCTCGCCGTTTGGACTTTGGCTTGCAGCGTACTCCTCAACCTCGATGAGACGATCACTCGACCATGACAGAATCAATTGGCAAAACAACTCGACTAACGTCCATCGCGCGGCGCACCTTTCTCAAGGATTCGGCGATGGGCTTGGGTTCGATCGCATTGGCGTCAATGCTCCAATCCGAAGGCAGCGGCGATGAGAATGGTGGCGATGAGTTGAACAAGGGTGGAAGCCACGGTGCGATCCGCAATTTCCACGTGCCACCGCGGGCCAAACGGGTCATCTTTTTGTTTATGGCTGGCGGACCTTCACATGTCGACCTGTTCGATCCGAAACCGTTGCTCGGGGAGATGGACGGAAAGGAGATTCCCTCCGAGTTGCTCAGAGACCACCAGCAGTTCGCGCTGATCCGGGGTCTTCCCGCGCTCAAGGGCTCTCCCTATAAATTCACACCTCACGGCCAAGCGGGTACGATCGTTTCCGAACTCATGCCGCAACTTGCGACCGTAGCGGACGAGTTGACCGTGATCCGATCGATGAAAACGACTACCAACGTGCACGACCCCGGTGTCAACATGATGAACTGTGGTTCGGTGTTATTCGGACGACCGACGCTGGGAGCGTGGCTTTCGTACGGACTGGG
>Ga0115002_10003750_pt1 | contig 18778 bp, 17 predicted proteins | sample ArcticOcean_MG_C_8_FD_89576 | JGI IMG/M metagenome (GOLD analysis project Ga0115002, IMG submission 89576) | Marine microbial communities from western Arctic Ocean - ArcticOcean_MG_CB11_86 | ecosystem: Environmental > Aquatic > Marine > Oceanic | place: Arctic Ocean: Canada Basin | collected... | reverse complement strand
CTTCGGATATTTTTTATTTTTTATCCATTGCAACCACTGCGCTGATTTAAAGTATTTTTTTTTGCAAGCTTTAGATCCATGCCAAGGTAAGCTTTTATAGAATAGATTTAATTTATAATAAAACATTTTTTGTTTAAAAAAGATAAGTTTATTATTAATTAATTTAAAATTAATTTCTTTAAGATTGGGTATTTCGTCTAAGTCGCTGACTATTATGATATCATCATTAGAAGCATCAACAATCCCATCTTTAATTTTATCTAATTGATAGATGTGTCTCTTATAAGCATTAGAAATTTTTTTTGATTGCTTTTCTTTTTCTTTATCTTTTTCATTTATTTTAGAAATATCAGGAGGAGGTGTATCTACAACAAAATAAATTATTTTGTCTTTAAATTTTGAAAATTTTTCGATATCAAATATAAGTTTTTTAGGATTTCCATTGTGTGTATAATTCGCTTCAGCAATAACAAATTTATCAACGTATTTATTCAGAATATTTAATCGAAGATCTAACAACATCTCTTCATCGTAAAACATGAAACAGTCGTATATTCTCATATATAATTGAAATATTGCTTTATATCATATAAGTAAAGATTTAATTTTAATAAATAGTTTAAAAATAAAACTAAATGGCAAGGAATTAAAATACATAGTAAAACCTTTATATGAAACTTTTAAATATTAATAAAATAAAAGAATTGGAGTCTCCTCCAAAAATTGTAAAAGTATTTTCAGATCGAGAGATAAAATTGATGCAAAAACTTTATTACTCCCTTCCCGAAAGGTTGTTTAATAAAAAACAGAATATTAGAAAAAAGGGATGGGTGCAAAATTATAATAAAGAGCTAGATCGGCTTTATTCTAAAAAAATAAGAGAAGTAATAGGGGATTATAAAATGGATTCTTTAACATCTGAAAATGGAGATGAGCTCTTTGGGCTTTTTCATGAAAGCTTTTCTCCGCTACCTTTACATGTTGACTCTGGTTTTTCTGAGATAAATACAATTTTTAAGCAGGTCGTTACTCCACTATCTCATTTTGGCGATACAGTTATATTTAAAAATAAGTGGTATGGTAAATCAACATCTTTTACTATTAATAAAGAAGAACTTAAATTTAAACCAAATAAAGAACAAAATGATAGATCTGATAAGCATTTAGGGAATGAAGATTTTGATAAAGAAATGCATCAAAAGTATTTAACTCATATAGATATTAATAATCTTAAAGGGTTAAAAGTTGAGCTAATTTATAAATGGAAATTAGGAGAAACTCTAATTATGGACAGAACTCATATTCACTGCTCTTCATCAAGATTAAAAGAAAAGAAATTAGGAGTAACAACATTTACTAAAAAATAATATACTTTTACAAAGGTAGAATTAAAAAAATAATAAATTCTATGTCTAAAAAAATAATTATTACTGGTGGCCTTGGATATATAGGTACTGAACTTTGCAAGATTTATTCTGGTGTAAGCTGGAATAATGAAATTATAATTATAGATAATCGTTTTATATCTGAAAGAGTTAATCAATTAAGAAATTGGAACATGAATTTTGTTCAAGGAGATATTTTAGATAAAGATCTTATAACTAAACATTGTAAAGATGCGGATATTGTTCATCACCTAGCAGGAATTACTGATGTGCCTAGAGTTAAAAGTCAGAGCAATTCAGAGATTGATTCTAAAATTAAATTAATAGCTGAAGAAGGAACTCAAAATATTCTTGATGCTATAAACGAAAAATGTAAAATAATATTACCTTCAACTCATGTTGTCTATGAAGGTATTGAAAAAGTTAAAAATGATATATTTGAAAACGAAGAGACAAAACCCATACTTTCCTACGCTTCATCCAAGGCTATTAATGAAAAACAGTTAATTAATTCTAAAAAAAATTATATTATTTTAAGATTAGGATCAGTGTATGGTTATTCAACGGATACTACTCGTTTAGATATAATGCCTAATCTTTTTTCAAAAATAGCCTCTCAAAATGGAACACTAAAACTTTTTTCTGGAGGTAGACAGGTTAAAAGTTTGGTGCCTCTCATTGATGTTGCTAGATGTTTTAAATTTATGGAAGAGAGAGATGATATTTCTTCTGATATTTTTAATTTAACTAAAGACACTGTAACTGTAAAACAAGTTGCAGAAATATGCAAAAAACATAATCCAAAAATTAATTTAAGAGAAACAAATGATGAAGTTCCAAATATGGGTTTTTCACTATCTAATGAAAAGATTTTAAATACTGGTTTTAAATTTCTTTATGGTCTTGATGAAAGTATTAAAGAAATGATTTTAAAATGGTCTAAACAAAAATTAATCAAAGATTTAGAACACGTAAGAGATGGTGATAATGAATATATTGATTCAAGAGGTAAGATTAGTAATCATGAGTTAACTGAACCAATAAACATGATTGGTCTAATAAGTTCTAAAAAAGGAACAATTAGAGCTAACCACTATCACCCTCAACAGGAACAAAAATGTTTATTTACTAAAGGTCAAATTATAGAGATTTTTCAAGATATATTAAATCCAAACGCACCAAAAATTACTCAGGTAGTAAATGAAGGTCAATTATCAATTATAAAACCAAATGTGGCTCATACAATGGTTTTTACTAAAGATACTACTTTTTTAAATTTAGTAAGAGGAGAGAGAGAGCATAATAATTATGGTGTAACGCATACAATTAAACATATTTTTGTTGATGAGAAAGAAAAAAAACTATTGCTTAGCTGTTATAAATTTGACTGTAGATCTTGTGGAAATAATAATTTAAAAAGGATTCTTTCACTAGGTTATCAACCTCTAGCCAACAATTTGCTAAATAAAAAAAGCGAAAAATGTGAACTATATCCTTTAGAATTAAATTATTGTGAGAAGTGTTATAACTGCCAATTATCAGTAGCAGTAGATCCTAAAAAAATGTTTTCAAACTATTTATATACTTCCTCAACATCAAAAACATTTAGAGATCACTTTATCAGTTCATCAAAAAAATATATTAAAGATTTAAAATTAAATAAAAAAAAATCATATATAATCGATATAGGAAGTAATGATGGAATAGCGTTAAAACCATTTCGCGAATTAGGTTTTAAAAAAATATTAGGAATAGAGCCAGCCAAAAATTTAGCAAAACTAGCTAATAAAAATAAAATTAAAACCTTTAATGGTTTTTTAGAGAAAAAAAATCTAAATAAAATTAAAAAGAATGCTGATTTAATTTTAGCATCAAATGTTTTTGCTCACTCTGATAAATTACGAGAAATGGCAGAATGTATGTTTAAACTTTTAAAAAAAAATGGAACAATAATTATTGAGGTTCAATATTTATTAAACACTTTAAAGGATGTTACTTTCGATAACATATACCATGAACATTACAATTACTGGTCTTTAATATCATTAATTAATTTTTTTAAACAGTATGATGCTAAGATTTATAGAGCAGAAAAAATTAAAACTCATGGTGGATCTATAAGAATTTATATTAAAAAAGATAAAAAAATAAAAATTGAAAGTAATGTTAAAGTATTAATTAAAGAAGAGGAAAAATTTGGAATAAAAAGAATACAAACATATAAAAATTTTGCAAACAAAGTATATAAAATTCGAGACAACGTAAGAAAAAATATTTATAAACTCAAGATAGAAAATGAAAAAATAATTGGTTACGGATGTCCAGCGAAAGCAACTACAGCATTAAATTTTTTTGGCATTTCTAAAGAAATTGATTGTATAGTTGAGGATAATAAACTTAAACACGGAAAAATTTTACCTGGTATGAATATTCCTATTTATTCAAAATCTAAAATTATAAAAAAACCTGATTGTGTTTTAGTTTTAGCCTGGAATTTCTTTGATGAAATTATAAAAAACAATAGTGATTTAGCGGATAAATTTGTTAGCATTAAAGATTTGGAGAATTAAATTTACTTTAGTACTTTGCTACTGTAAAAAGTTTTTAAAAGTAATAAGGGCGGTTAGCTCAGTTGGTAGAGCATCTCGTTTACACCGAGAGGGTCATAGGTTCGAGTCCTTTACCGCCCACCATTTGTGGGGGTGTAGCTCAGTTGGTTAGAGCGATCGCCTGTCACGCGATAGGTCGAGGGTTCGAGTCCCTTCACTCCCGCCACAAATTGCTAATTTATACTTACTAATAGCATTATTAGAGACAATCACACACCTGTAAGTGATTAGAGAAAATGTATATAACTAAGGTGCTACTATTATGATTAACGAATTTTTAAATGGCTATCTATCAATAATGATATTTTTTTTTATTGCTCTAGGTTTGAGTGTAGGTTTTATAATTTTAAATTTCTTATTTTCTCCAAGAAATCCTGATGCTGAAAAACTTTCTGCTTACGAATGTGGTTTTGAAGCATTTGATGATTCAAGGATGGAATTTGATGTGAGGTTCTACCTAGTTGCAATATTATTTATTATTTTTGATCTAGAGATAGCATTTTTATTTCCTTGGGCAATCTCACTTGGAAATATTGGAATATTAGGTTTTTGGTCAATGATGATTTTTCTTTTTGTTTTAACTGTAGGTTTTATTTATGAATGGAAAAAGGGGGCTTTAGATTGGGACTAATATGATGAATTTAAATTATAAAGAAAAAAATGTACCAAATGAATTTAAAAAAATTGCGAAAGATTTTAGTGAAAAAGGTTTTATAACAACCAGTTCTGAAAATTTAATAAATTGGGCCAGAACAGGCTCACTACATTGGATGACTTTTGGTCTAGCTTGCTGTGCGGTAGAAATGATGCAAGCTTCTATGCCAAAGTATGATTTGGAAAGGTTTGGTGCTGCACCTAGAGCCTCTCCAAGACAATCAGATGTAATGATAGTTGCTGGAACCTTAACAAATAAAATGGCTTCACCATTAAGGAAAGTTTACGATCAAATGCCTGAGCCAAGATATGTAATTTCAATGGGTAGCTGTGCTAACGGAGGAGGCTATTATCATTATTCGTATTCAGTTGTTAGAGGGTGTGATCGTATCGTTCCTGTAGATATTTATGTTCCAGGGTGTCCACCATCTGCAGAAGCATTACTTTATGGGATTTTACAATTACAAAAAAAAATTCGAAGAGAAGGTACCTTAGAAAGATAAAATGTCTATTAAACTTAGTGATTTGGAAAAAACTATTAACTCAAGTTTAACAACGACTGTTAAAAAATCAGTTATTAAACTAAATCAACTTTTTGTTGATATAAATAATGAAGATTTATCTTCAACTATTCTATTTTTAAAAACTAATATGAAATGTCGTTTTAAACAGTTGATTGATATAACGGCAGTAGATTATCCAGAGAAGAAAAAAAGATTTAAAGTTATATATTTGCTTCTTAGTCACGAGAATAATCTTAGAATTATTATTAATTTAAATATAAATGAAAAAGAAGTTATACCATCAATTACTAAAATTTTTCCATCTGCAAATTGGATGGAAAGAGAAATCTTCGATATGTATGGAATTTCTTTTAAAGACCATCCTGATTTAAGAAGAATATTAACTGATTATGGATTTAAAGGTTATCCGCTACGAAAAGATTTTCCTTTAACAGGTCATTACGAAGTTAGATATAGCGAAGATAAAAAAAAAGTTATATCTGAAAAAGTAAAGTTGGACCAAGACTATAGAGATTTTGATTTTGAAAGTCCTTGGGAAGGAACTAAATATATAAATAAAAGTGATATTAAATAAAAATAATGAAAAAAAAAACTAAAACAATGAATTTAAACTTTGGACCCCAACATCCTGCTGCACATGGTGTCCTAAGATTAATACTAGAGTTAGATGGAGAGATAGTTGAGAATATAGATCCTCACATTGGACTTTTACACAGAGGAACTGAAAAACTAATTGAACACAAAACATACACACAAGCACTTCCCTACTTTGATCGTCTTGATTATGTTGCTCCAATGAATCAAGAACATGCTTTTACTTTAGCTATAGAAAAACTTTTGAATATTGAAGTCCCAATAAGAGGACAATACATAAGAGTTTTATTTTGTGAGATTGGAAGGATTTTAAGTCATTTACTTAATATAACAACACAGGCTCTCGATGTTGGTGCTTTGACACCATCTTTATGGGGTTTTGAAGAAAGAGAAACATTAATGACTTTTTATGAAAGAGTGTCTGGTTCTAGATTGCATGCAAATTATTTTAGACCAGGTGGTGTACACAAAGATCTCCCAAGAGGATTAAGTGAAGATATTTTGTCCTTTTGTAACTCTTTCCCTAAAGTTTTAGATGATCTCGAAACACTACTTACAGATAATAGAATATTCAAACAAAGAAATGTAGATATTGGAATAGTAACAAAAAATGATGCATTAGAATATAGTTTTTCAGGTGTTATGTTAAGAGGATCTGGGATTCCTTGGGATTTAAGAAAATCTCAACCTTATGAATGTTATAAAGATTTTAATTTCAAAATACCTATAGGTAAAAATGGTGATTGTTACGACAGATATCTTTGTAGAATGGAAGAAATGAGAGAAAGTATAAAAATTATAAAAGATTGTATAAAAAAAATGCCTATAGGCCCGGTTAAGTCCATAGATGGAAAAATTACACCGCCAAAAAAAGAAGATTTAAAAAATTCTATGGAGGCGCTGATACACCATTTTAAATTATTTTCAGAAGGTTTTAGAGTTCCCGAGGGGGAAATATATACTGCTGTTGAAGCACCAAAAGGTGAATTTGGTGTCTATTTAATATCAGATGGCAGCAATAAACCTTATAAATGTAAAATTAGAGCACCAGGTTTTTCACATCTACAATCTATGGATTACTTGCTTAAAGGACATATGCTAGCTGATGTACCGGCAGTACTTGGATCGCTAGATATTGTTTTTGGTGAGGTTGATAGATGAGTATAAAAAAAATATCAAAAGAACAACCAAAGATATTTGAATTTTCTGATGAAAATTTGAAGTTAGTTGAAAAAGAAATAGAAAAATACCCTACGGATAGAAAATCAAGTTCAGTTTTAGCTTTACTTTATTTAGTTCAAAAACAAAATAAAAATTGGATACCGTTAGCAGCTATTAAGTATGTAGCTAATTTATTAGAGATGCCGTACATAAAAGTTTATGAAGTTGCTACGTTTTATTCAATGTTTAATTTATCACCAGTTGGAAAGTATTTTTTACAAGTATGTACAACAACCCCATGTATGATTAGAGGTTCAAAAAAAATTACTGATGTATGTAAAAATCTTATATCAAAAAATCAAAATGAATTATCAGAAAATAAAATTTGTTCGTGGACTGAAGTTGAATGTCTTGGAGCTTGCGTAAATGCACCTATGATGCAAATTAATCAAGATTATTTTGAAGATTTGGATGAAAAAAAAGCTCATATAATAATTGAAAGTTTATTAAAAGATGAATTTCCTAAACCAGGGTCTGCTAGAAATAGGAAAAGCAACGCACCTGAAAAAGGAAAGACCACTTTACTGGAGACAAAGAATGCTTAAAGACGAAGATAGAATATTTAAAAATTTATATAATGATCTTGGTTGGGAAATAAATTTTTCACTTGAAAGAGGAGATTGGCATCAAACAAAAGAAATAATATCGAAAGGAAAAGATTTTATTATAAATGAAATAAAAGCTTCTGAATTAAGAGGTAGAGGTGGAGCTGGTTTTCCTACTGGATTAAAATTGTCATTTGCCCCAAAAGAAGTTGGATCTAGACCACATTATCTTGTAATTAATGCCGATGAATCAGAGCCAGGAACATGTAAAGATAGAGATATACTAAGATTTGAACCACAAAAATTATTAGAAGGTTGTTTACTTGCTAGTTACGCAGTAAATGCCCACATTTGTTATATATATATAAGAGGTGAATATTTTAGAGAAGGACAAAGATTGCAAGATGCAATTAACCAAGCCTATAAATTTTTTTTTTTAGGAAAGAATGCTTGTGGCTCTGGTTGGGATTTAGATATTTATATTCATTATGGGGCTGGTGCATATATATGTGGAGAAGAAACCGCATTACTAGAAAGCTTAGAGGGTAAAAAAGGACATCCTAGATTAAAACCACCATTTCCTGCTTTAGTAGGTCTTTATGGTTGCCCAACTATAGTAAATAATGTCGAAACAATAGCAGTTTTACCAACTATTCTCAGAAAAGGATCTAAGTGGTTTGCTTCCTTGGGTAAACCAAAAAATACTGGAACAAAAATTTTTTGTATATCTGGAAATGTAAACAACCCTTGTAATGTCGAAGAAGAAATGGGGGTGCCTTTAAAGGAACTGATAGAAAAACATGCTGGAGGAGTTGAGGGTGGGTGGAATAATTTACAAGCCGTAATACCTGGGGGATCTTCTATGCCATTATTACCTAAAAATATATGTGAAACAATTACAATGGATTTTGATTCACTAATTAAAGCTAAAAGTGGATTGGGCACAGCTGGAGTAGTTGTTATTAATAAAGATCAAGACATCATAAGATGTTTTGCACGAATCGCTAGATTTTATAAACATGAAAGTTGTGGGCAGTGCACACCATGCAGAGAAGGATCTGGGTGGATGTGGAGAATGCTTGAAAGAATTGCTGACGGAGATTCGACGTATAAAGAGATAGATTTACTTTATAATGTGACTAAGCAAATTGAAGGCCATACAATTTGTGCATTTGGTGAAGGTTCTGTTTGGCCTATCCAAGGGCTACTTAAACATTTTAAAAAAGAGATTGAAAAAAGATGTAATGACGAACCTTTTATTAAGAAAAAAAGTAATATTCCTTATTTAATAGACCAACATCTTTTGGAGAAAGACAATGCCTAAAATTACAGTAAATAATAAAGAAGTTGAATTCGAACAAGGAATGACAGTTCTTCAAGCTTGTGAGATAGCAGGAGAAGAAATTCCTAGGTTTTGCTATCATGAAAGACTATCAATTGCCGGCAATTGTAGAATGTGCTTAGTTGAATTAGAAAAATCTGCAAAACCAATAGCCTCATGCGCAATGCCAGCCACAGAAGGAATGAATATAAAAACAAACACTTTATTTGTTGATAAAGCCAGAAAGGGTGTAATGGAATTTTTATTAGCAAACCATCCATTAGATTGTCCTGTTTGTGATCAAGGTGGTGAATGTGATTTACAGGACCAATCTCTTTTTTACGGACTTGATAATTCAAGATTTACAGAAAATAAAAGAAAAGTTGAAGAAAAATATATGGGACCATTGATTAAAACCCAAATGACAAGATGTATTCACTGTACTCGATGTATAAGATTTGCAACAGAGGTTGCTGGTATACCAGAATTAGGAGCGATTGGTAGAGGTGAGGACATGGAGATAACAACGTATTTAGAAAAGTCAATGGAATCTGAATTATCTGGAAACGTCATAGATTTATGTCCTGTGGGAGCTCTTACATCAAAGCCTTACGCGTTTGAGGCACGACCATGGGACCTAAAAAAAACTGAGACTATTGATGTCATGGATGCGGTGGGCTCAAATATACGAATAGATACTTATGGCTGGGAAGTGAAAAGGATTTTACCTAGAGTTAATGAAGATATAAACGAAGAGTGGATTTCAGATAAAACAAGGTATGCTTGTGATGGTCTACAAAAACAAAGACTCGATGTTCCTTATATTAGAGAAAATGGTAGATTGATTAAAACTTCATGGAATAAAGCTCTAGAAATCTTAATTAAAAAAATAAAAGAATTTAAACCAAATGAAGTAGCAGGTTTAGTGGGGGATTTAGCAGATTTAGAAATGATTTATAGTTTTAAATCTTTTCTAAAAGAATGCATAGGATCTTCAAATATTGAATGTAGACAAAATAAAATTTATTTAAATCCAGCAGAAAGAATTAACTATATATTTAATTCAAAAATTAATGGAATAGAAGAATCTGATTTTATTCTTCTCATAGGAACAAACCCAAGATTAGAAGCGACTATACTTAATGCTAGAATTAGAAAAAGATATTTAAAAGATAATTTAAAAATTTATTCCGTGGGTAACGCTGGTGATTTAACTTACCCTTACCAAAACATTGGTAATAGCACAAAAATAATTAGTGATATTGTTAAGGGGGAAAACGAGATTGCAAAAAAAATTAAAAAATCAAAAAAACCAATTATCATTATTGGCGAGTCTGCCCTACAAGGTAAAGCAGGTGAATATATATTTGAAAACATAAAAAATTTTTTGTTCACTAATAATTTTATTAACGAGGAATGGAATGCATTAAATATTCTTACACAACAAGCTTCAAGAGTTGGCTCAATAGATTTAAAGGCTTATTCAATTAATGAAAAAGATAACTTTATTTTTTTTAATAAACTAAAAAATAATGATTTTAAATTTATTTATTTATTGGGCTGTGATAATTTTAATTTTGAAAAGAAAGATAAATTTATAGTTTACCAAGGTAGTCACGGAGATAAAGGTGCTGAAATTGCTGACATTATACTACCTGGATCAGCATTTACTGAAAAAGATGGGCTGTTTGTTAACCTAGAGGGAAAGATTCAAAATTCATATAAATCTTCATACCCACCCGGTGAAGCTCGCGAAGATTGGTTAATTTTTAAAGAAATTGCTGATAAAATGAATATAAATCTTTCTTTTAATAATATTGATAATTTACGAAGTATAGTAAAAGAAGAAATTAAAAAGAATTCATCAAAAAATTTTACAAAAACTAAAAAAGTTAACTTTATTGATGAAAGTATCCTAATTTCACCATTAGATTATTATTATACCAATGCAATTGCCCGAGCATCTAAAGTTATGAGTGACTGTAGAAATATATCAAAAAGTTTTTTATATAATAGTCCAGAGGAGAAATTTAAGTGACCTATATTAATATTTTTTTCAGTGAAGTTTATAAAATCTTATTTTTACTCGTACCTGTTTTAGTATCTGTAGCATTAATAGTATGGCTTGATAGAAGGGTTTGGGCTTTTGTCCAAAAAAGAAGAGGGCCTAATGTAGTTGGGCCATTTGGGTTATTTCAAACTTTTGCTGATGCCTTAAAATATATTTTTAAAGAAATTATAATACCCTCAAGTGCTAATAAAATTATTTTTATTTTAGCTCCTATAATCAGTCTTACACTTTCCTTAATTGCTTGGGCAGTTATACCTTTTGGAAATATGATTGTTTTATCAAATATTAATGTTGGAATATTATATTTGTTCGCAATTTCATCTTTGAGTGTTTATGGAATAATTATGGGTGGCTGGGCATCTAATTCAAAGTATCCATTTTTAGGAGCAATTAGATCTGCAGCGCAAATGGTTTCGTATGAGGTTTCAATAGGAATAATAATTATCAATGTACTACTTTGCGTTGGGTCACTTAATATGAGTAAAATTGTTTTAGCACAAGAAAATGTTTGGTTTATTATTCCCCTTTTTCCAATGTTTGTAATTTTCTTCATCTCAATTCTTGCTGAAACAAATCGTCCACCGTTTGATTTGCCCGAAGCAGAATCTGAACTTGTGGCTGGATACCAGACAGAATACTCAGGAATGATGTACGCAATGTTTTGGTTGGGTGAATACGCTAATATTTTGTTATTATGTGCATTAGGTTCAATTCTTTTTTTAGGAGGATGGTTGAGCCCAATAGACATTTATCCTTTTGATGTGTTTCCTGCTGCATTTTGGATGATTTTAAAAATTTTACTTCTCTTTATTTTAGTATCTTTAGTAAAAACAATAGTACCCAGATATCGTTTTGACCAACTTATGAAGATTGGGTGGAAAATTTTTCTTCCACTTTCATTATTTTGGGTTATTTTAACTGCGAGTGTTTTATTTTTTTTAAACATACTTCCAACAACAGGATAATTTTATAATGAAGATTAATAGAATTCTTAAAACAATATTTATGCAAGATTTTATTTCGGGTTTATTAATCGCGATAAAAGAAATTTTTAAATCAAAAAAAACTATAAATTATCCTTTTGAAAAAGGAAGAATAAGTCCGCGTTTTAGAGGTGAACACGCTTTAAGAAGGTACCCAAATGGTGAGGAGAGATGCATCGCATGTAAGCTATGTGAAGCAGTTTGCCCAGCGCAAGCTATTACAATTGAATCTGAAATTAGAGATGATGGCAGTAGAAAAACTTCAAGATACGATATAGATATGCTTAAATGTATTTATTGTGGTTTATGTGAGGAATCGTGTCCTGTAGATGCCATAGTTCAAGGGCCCAATTTTGAATTTGCGACAGAAACTCGTGAAGAGCTTTATTATAATAAGAAGAAGCTTTTAGATAATGGTGATAAGTGGGAGACAGCTTTAGCTGAAAATATTAAGGCAGACTCCGCTTTTAGATAAATGCTAGCACATTCATTATTTTTTTATTTTTTTTCGACAGTTACTATTTTTGCAGCAATTATGGTTATTTCATTTAGAAATACTGTTTACTCTGTTTTTTCTTTAATTTTAGTTTTTATTAGTGTTTCAATTTTATTTATCATGATTGGTGCTGAATTTCTAGGAATGATAATGCTTATTGTTTATGTGGGCGCAGTTTCAGTACTATTTCTTTTTGTTGTAATGATGTTAAATATTGCTGAACAAGTTAAAAAGAGAACTATAAGAAAAGGTTTTATTAATAATTTATCTGTTGGCTCTCTTATTGGAGGAGTAATTCTCTTTGAATTATTGATCGTTTTTTTTGGATGGGAATATAAACCTAATTTTATTTCATTATCAGAAAAAACTTTTGATGCAAATTTAACAAACACGCATGCGTTAGGAAATATTTTATATACAGATTATATTCATCTTTTTCAAATCTCAGGATTTATTCTTCTTGTAGCGATGATTGGAGCGATATCTCTAACTTTTAAAAAAAAGGAAAATATTAAAAGACAAAATTACTTTGACCAGATACAAAGAGAAAAAGAAAGTAGCATAGAACTAGTAGACGTTGAAAGTGGAAAAGGAGTTAAAATCGATGATTGAAATAGGGTTGGGTCATTATTTAATTTTAGGAGCAATAATCTTTACAATTGGTATATTGGGAATTTTCTTAAACAGAAAAAATGTGATTATTATTTTAATGTCAATCGAATTAATATTGCTTGCGGTAAATATTAATTTAGTATCTTTTTCTATTTTTTTAAATGATTTGACTGGGCAGATTTTCGCAATGTTTATTTTAACTGTAGCAGCAGCAGAAGCAGCAATAGGTTTAGCAATAATTGTGATTTATTATAAAAACAAAGGCTCAATTCATGTAGAGGAAATTAACTCTTTAAGAGGTTAATATGGAATACCTTATTGTATTTTTACCTTTATTAGGATCAATAATTTCTGGTTTTTTTGGAAAAAAATTAGGATCTAGTAAGTGTGAAATATTAACAAGTTTATTAGTATCTACATCTGCACTTTTATCTATTATAATTTTTTATGAAACAATAGTTAATAATTACTCAAGTAATAAAATTATATTTAACTGGATAAATTCAGGTGACTTTTCTGTTAATTGGGCAATTTTTATTGATCCATTAACTTCCGTAATGCTAGTAGTCGTGAGTTTAATATCATCTATTATTCATTTCTACTCAATTGGCTACATGAGCAACGACCCTCATAAGCCGCGATTTATGTCATATTTATCATTATTCACATTTGCTATGCTTACACTTGTTACAGCAGATAATTTCTTACAATTGTTTTTTGGCTGGGAAGGCGTTGGGCTATGTTCATATTTTTTAATTGGCTTTTGGTTTAAAAAATCTTCCGCTAATTCAGCAGCAATGAAAGCTTTTATAGTAAATAGAGTTGGTGATTTTGGTTTTTTAATTGGCATAATTTTAATATATATTTTTTATGGAACAATTAATTTTACTGAAGTATTTGATAAAACCCCCCTATTAATAGAAAATAAAATTATTTTTTTAGGTTTAGAGATCAATATAATTACACTAATTTGCATTATGCTTTTTGTAGGATCAATGGGTAAATCTGCTCAAATTTTCCTTCATACTTGGCTGCCAGATGCAATGGAAGGGCCAACTCCTGTTTCCGCTTTAATACATGCTGCTACCATGGTTACAGCAGGTGTTTTTTTAGTAGTTAGGTGTTCACCAATTTTTGAATATTCAGAAGTAGCACTAAATTTAGTTGCTATAATAGGAATGATTACAGCTCTTTTTGCAGCATCTATAGCATTGGTACAAAATGATATTAAAAAAATTATCGCTTATTCAACCTGCAGTCAATTAGGTTATATGTTTTTTGCAACAGGAATAGGCGCATATAATGTAGCGATATTTCATTTATTTACTCATGCTTTTTTTAAAGCACTTTTATTTTTAGGAGCAGGTTGCGTTATTCATTCTTTTAATGAAGAACAAGACATTCGTTTGATGGGTGGGGTATGGAAAAAAATACCATTCACTTATTTCTTAATGATTGTTGGAACATTAGCTTTAACAGGATTTCCTTTTTTTTCAGGTTTTTATTCTAAGGATGCGATTATAGAATTTTCTTTTTTAAAAGGAAATATTATTGGATATTCAGCTGCTATAATTGGAATTTTAACTGCCTTGCTTACAGCTATATATTCATGGAGATTAATTTTTAAAACTTTTCACGGGAGTTATAACAATAAAAAAAATAGTATAAAAAAAGTTTATGAGTCGCCTTTAATTATGCTTGTGCCTTCAACTATTTTAGCTACGGGAGCTATTTTGGCTGGCTTTTTATTTAAAGAAATTTTTATAGGTAACAATAGTTCGGAATTTTGGAGTAGTTCAATTTTTTTCCTTAAAACACTACACCATGATCATCCACCAATGTGGTTAGTTTTTTTAACTCCACTAATAGTAATACTTGCTATTCCAATTTCGTATTATTTATTTATTTACAACAAAACTGTTTTAAAAAAAATAGTTTTAAAAAATCAACTGTTCTATAATTTTTTATTAAACAAATGGTACTTTGATGAATTATATGATTACTTATTTATACAACCGGTAAAAAAACTAGGAATATTTTTTTGGCAAAAAGGTGATATTAACATAATTGACAAGTATGGACCCAATGGTTTGGCTAAATTAATTAAAATACTATCAGTAAAAGCTGTAAATTTTCAAAGTGGATATTTATATCATTATGCTTTTGTGATGTTGTTTGGTTTTTCTTTATTTTTAACTTATTTAATTTTAAACTAAATGAATTTTCCAATTCTCTCAGCAATTATATTTATTCCTTTAATAGGAGCACTATTTATATTTATAACAAGAGGTTCTCAAACTAATATAGAAAAAAATTCTAAATATGTTGCAATTTTTTCATCATTTGCAAACTTTCTACTAACTTTATTCTTGTGGTACTCATTTGATAAGTCGTTATCAGATTTTCAGTTTGTTGAAGAAAAAATATGGGTAAAAGGATTTTTTAATTTTAAATTAGGAATAGATGGAATTTCAATCTTATTTGTTGTTCTAACAGCATTTATAACTCCTATTTGTGTTCTTTCCGCAATAAATAGTATCAAATTTAAGATTAAAGAATTTCTAATAGCAATACTTTTAATGGAGACTTTAATGCTTGGTGTTTTTTGTTCTCTTGATCTTATTGTATTTTACTTATTTTTTGAAGGTGGCCTAATACCAATGTTTTTAATAATTGGGATTTGGGGAGGGTCTAACAGGGTATATTCAGCTTTTAAATTTTTTTTATTTACACTTCTAGGTTCAGTTTTAATGTTAATAGCTATAATTTATATTTTTGTAACTACTGGCACCACAGATATTGTAAAACTATTATCAATAAGTATTCCTCAAGAATACCAATATATACTTTGGTTAGCTTTTTTTAGTTCTTTTGCTGTAAAAATGCCAATGTGGCCACTACATACTTGGTTGCCTGACGCTCATGTAGAGGCTCCAACCGCTGGCTCAGTGATTTTAGCAGCAATACTTTTAAAAATGGCTGGATATGGATTTATAAGATTCTCATTAGGATTATTTCCTATAGCTTCAGATTATTTTACTCCGTTAGTTTTTACCTTAAGTTTAGTAGCAATTATTTACACTTCCTTGATAGCTCTTATGCAAGAAGATATGAAAAAATTGATTGCCTATTCTTCAGTAGCTCACATGGGTTTTGTAACGATTGGGATTTTTTCTACTACAAAGCAAGGTTTAGAAGGAGGTATAATTCAAATGATAAGTCATGGATTAATATCTGCAGCTCTCTTCTTATGTGTGGGTGTAATTTATGATCGATATAAATCTAGAAAAATATCTTCTTACAGTGGACTAGCAAATATTATGCCAAAATATGCATTTTTATTTATGATTTTTACACTAGGTGCATTGGGTTTGCCAGGCACAAGTGGATTTGTAGGAGAATTTTTAGTTCTTGTCGGAGTATTCCAAAAAAACATTTTAGTAGCAGTTTTAGCGAGCCTAGGAGTAATTTTAGCAGCTGTTTATATGTTGTGGTTATACAAAAGAGTAGTTTTTGGAAAATTAGCGAATACAGAAATAAGATTTATATCGGACTTAAATAAAATCGAAATAGTAATTTTATCAACTCTAGTTTTTTTTGTTTTACTTTTTGGTTTTTATCCGGAGCCACTTTTAAATACCACAAACATATCTATTAATAACTTAATAAATAACTACAATTTAAATTTAACAACAAAATAAAAAATGCAAACTATTATTTTAATATTACCAGAAATATTTTTATCAATTTCTATAATTACATTATTAATGTTAGGAGTTTTTATTCAAAAAAACTATAAATTAATTCATTTATTATCTTCATTAAGTTTAATATTTGTTGCTATTTTAGTTTTAAATCAAACTGGTGAAACTAATAAAATATTTAATAATGGCTATATAATAGATAATTTTTCAATCTTTATGAAAGTATTAGCGTTATTATTTAGTTTTTTTATTCTTATATCGTCTAAAGATTATATTAAAATAAATAATATTGACAAAATAGAGTATCCTGTAATTATTTTATCTTCAGTTCTTGGTGTAATGATAATGATAAGCGCCTATGATCTCATAGTTTTTTATTTAGGTTTAGAATTACAATCATTGTGCTTGTATATTTTAGCATCGTTTAAAAAAAATGAAATAAGATCAACCGAAGCAGGTTTAAAGTATTTTGTGCTTAGCGCTCTTTCATCTGGTTTATTGCTTTATGGTTGTTCGCTTATTTATGGTTTTACTGGATCAACTAACTTTGAAACAATATCACTAAATCTAGATCAAAATAATATTGTTTCCGTTTTTGGTATTGTATTTATTCTTGTCGGTCTTTCTTTTAAAATCTCAGCAGTTCCTTTCCATATGTGGACTCCCGATGTGTATGAGGGGGCCCCAACATCGGTAACAGGTTTTTTTGCATTAATTCCTAAAATAGCCGGACTAGCTGCGCTAATAAGATTCTTATATGTGCCCTTTGAAAGCGCAATCTTTCATTGGCAAACAATAATTGTTTTTTTATCAATTGGATCAATGATACTAGGTGCAGTCGCTGCAATAGGACAAAATAATATAAAAAGATTAATGGCATATAGTTCAATAAGCCATATAGGTTATGCCTTAGCGGGAGTAGCAACAGGCACAAACTTAGGAATCCAAAGTACTATAATTTATTTATCTATTTATTTAGTTATGAATCTTGGGGCTTTTAGTTGTATTTTTATGATGCGAAGAAAAAATATTTTCTATGAAAATATTACTGAACTTTCGGGTTTATCAAAAAACCATCCAATTTATGCATTGAGTTTTTTAATTGTGCTTTTTTCACTTGCTGGAATACCTCCTCTTGCAGGCTTTTTTGCAAAATTTTATGTATTTATGGCTGTGATAGATGCAAAAATGTACAGCTTGGCAATTATTGGTCTTTTAACATCAGTAATTTCTGCTTTTTACTATATTAGAGTTATAAAAATAATTTATTTTGATAAATCTAAACAAGCTTTTGAAATTAATTATGACTGGGGTTTAAAAATTACATTATTCTTAACAAGTATAATAATGTTAACTTATTTTGTAAACCCATCAATACTAACAAATATTATTTCTTCTATAAAAGTTTATTAATGAAATTTAAAATATATAAATTCAATATAGTAAAAAGTACAAATGATATTGCAATAGATTTAATAAAAAAAAAGAGAAAAAACTTTGGCTTTGTCTTCGCTGATACGCAAACAAAAGGTAGAGGTACGAAAGGTAAGAAATGGTTTTCAAAAAGTGGAAACCTACTTTGTTCAATATTTTTTCCTTTAAAAAAAAATTACCCTCCGTTTTATGAATTTACTACAATAAATTCAGTAATAATATCTGAGGTTATAAAATTTTTTTCAAAAAAAAAAAAAATAAACTTAAAATTTCCAAATGATATTTTTCTGAATGGGAAGAAAGTTTGTGGCATATTACAAGAAGTTATAACATCTAAAAAAAAAAATTTTTTAATAATAGGCATAGGTATTAATATTATTTCAAGCCCTATTATTAAAAATAATTACAAAGCTACAAACCTTTACTTGGAAACCAAAACCAAACTTCACTTAGGTGATATAAAAGATTTGCTAATAAGCAAATACGATGACTTTTTTAAAAATTTAAATAAGTATAAATTTAACTATTATAAAAATGAAGCAGAGTTGATTTCTATTAACTAAATTTTGAATATGAATACACTAATAGGAGATATAGGAAACACCGTAACAAAAGTTTGTTTAAT
>Ga0115002_10003749_pt1 | contig 18781 bp, 15 predicted proteins | sample ArcticOcean_MG_C_8_FD_89576 | JGI IMG/M metagenome (GOLD analysis project Ga0115002, IMG submission 89576) | Marine microbial communities from western Arctic Ocean - ArcticOcean_MG_CB11_86 | ecosystem: Environmental > Aquatic > Marine > Oceanic | place: Arctic Ocean: Canada Basin | collected... | reverse complement strand
TCCGGTGGGACTCTCCGGTGGGAGCGGTCGCGGTTTTTGGGAAACCACTTCGATGGGCATCGTGTTCATGCCCTTCTTTCTGGGAGTGCTCGCGCTGTTTTACGACGCCAAACAGAAGTGGGCCTGGTGGCTGATGTGGCTGGGCGTGGCGGTTGTGGCGATCGAGATCATCAGCCGCATGCGGTTTCGATTCGACATCAAAACAACCCACTTCCTCGGGCATGCTGACACTCTTCGCCGCCGGAGCCGCGATGATGATGCGGTCGTATCGGGAACCAGACGGGGCGGGCGGTGGATGCAGCGATGACAAGACAGAAGGAACGGTCTGACAACCGTTATTTGTCGAGCGGGTTCTTGTCCAGCACGCGGACTTCGATTTTCATGTTCTGCTTCAGCGAGACAACCCTGGTTTTCCCCTGAATCAGGTACGTCAGGTCGCCGCTGATTTTCATTTGTGTCACCGAGTCGACACTTCGGCCCGACTTCGGGTCGAAGTGTATCGTTCCGGAAAATGAGTCGGACTTGAGGTCGCCTTTGGCAATCGTGAATGGCAAATTGCTGTTTTCGTCGGCTTTCGGGGGCGAATACTTCACCACTGCGACGTACGTGATGCGTTCGACAGGTTTCCCGTCGACTTTCGCATTTCCGACATATTCATAAATGGCGGTGACGGCCATGTTGCCGATGGGTCCCATCGAGAGGTTATTCGACCGATTCCACATGTCGCCTGTCGAGACCGATTTTCCGGGAAGTTGAGAGAACGCTTCACTAGCGGTTTTTTGCATCGTCTCTTTTGACATCATCGACCGCAGGGCCATTGCGACAGCCTTGTTGCCATCGGTGTCGTCGTACCCCTCGAACTTCACGACGTTGTGTTTGCTATTGAGCGTGATGGTGAACTTTACGCCCTTCATGTTCTCGGAGATTTTTGCACCTGCTGAGCCAGGCTTGTTCTCCGGATTGCTGATCTTCAGAATTGTTTGCTCGATGACGGCTCCGCCATCGGGCAGCTCTTTCTTCACGGAAAACTGCGTGAATGCAGTTTGGGTGGTGCTCTGCTTCACTTCGCGGCCCATCACCGTAATCGTCTGCTTCATCTTCTGAACATTTTCAAGGTAGAACGTATCACCGGTTTTCAATTTCCATTTCAATGTGACCGCGTCAGCCGCCTCGGCACGCCTCCCGGAGAGAGTCACGGCTAGCAAGACAATCGAGAGTACGATGCGACGCATGAGAGTGTCTCCTCTTGAAACGTTTCGAGGAAGGTAACGAGTCGAAGTTCCCGAGAGAGGAACGTGCTCCAACTGCTCCAGCGGTCGGCCACCCCCATGATACCCTGACACCGGCTCTCGCCACATGACTTTCACGACTTTTTCGGGTGTTCGTCCGCTTCAGCGATAATTGAACGCTGGAATCGCTACAAGCCGCGCCGGCATCCGGGTGCGTAGAGCAATTGCGGAGGGGCAAGCCCACCAGGCTGCCTCCCTATCGCCTACTGCCCACCCAGGTTTTAAACAACGTAGCGAGTGGGAGGCTGGCCGCGTAGAAATCGGATTGTGTCAGTAGTTCTCCCAGCTTTCCCGTGGGTTCCCGAAAGATTGTGCGACGAAGGTCGCAGACCGTCCAGGTCGTATCAGTTCGCGCGCACGTAGTAACCGCCCGGCAGGCGACGGACCATGCGTTTCATTTCGAGAACCGTCAGCGTGGACAACACGCGAGATGCTTCGATGGCTGTTGATCGCAGCAGTTCGTCGATGTGTTGGGAATCGATCGTGACCAAGTTCAGGATCGCCCGTTCCTGATCGTTCAATGTCAACTCGCGCGGGGAGTGGACGGTTTCGGTGGCATCGACTCGGAGCGGTTCAATCAACGGACCCAACGCTTCGAGTACATCGTCAACATTCCGCACCAGCCCCACGCCGTCGCGAATCAGGTCATGACAGCCTTCACTGGCCAGGCTGTCGACGCGACCGGGAACGGCGAGAACTTCGCGGCCCTGTTCCATCGCATGCCGCGCGGTATGCAAGGCGCCGCTGTTGCGGGATGCTTCAATGATGATGACACCCAATGACATGCCGCTGATGATCCGGTTGCGCTGCGGGAACAGCCCCGGTGTCGGTTGCTGTTCCAGCGAGCACTCACTGACAACCGCTCCCTGCTGGGCAACCTGCTCGGCCAATTCGGCATGCTCGGGCGGATAAATCGTTTTCACCCCCGAGGCCATCACTGCGATCGTCCGACCACCCGCTGCCAACGCGGCCCGATGCGCGACCGCGTCGATCCCACGTGCCAGCCTGCTGATGACTGTCATCCCGGCACGCGCCAACGCACCGGCCAACCGTTCGGCCTGTTGTCGTCCGTAGTGTGTGCAGCGTCGCGATCCAACAATTCCAACCGCCAGTTCATCGCGCGGCTCGATGTTTCCCCGACAGTAGAGCACATTCGGCGGCGCTAAAATTTCGGTGAGCATGCGCGGGTAGGCATCGTGATGCCGTCCGATCAAACGAATCCCTAACTGCTCGCAACGATCCCATTCACGCTGTGCGGCGTCGGTGTTGTCAGATTGGGCAATCGCCTGCGCCAGCTTGGCACTAATCCCCGGAGCCTGTCGCAGTTCGTTAATGTTCGCACTCAACACCGCGCCGGCCGTGTCGAAGCGGTCCAGCAACGATCGTTGCATTCGCGGCCCGATACCAGGCACGAGATTCAACCGCAATAGGTCGAACAGCTCGACGTCCTGCTGATCAACCGCGGGTGCGTCACTGCTTTCGTTGTCCTGTTCCATTCGCTTGAGAGATCCGCCGGGGACACTGGGAGAAGGTACGATACGACAGTCCATATACATGAACGCCTGGAAGTATGGCCGCCCAGAGGCAACAGATCAAGTCAGAATCTTGCAGGCGGTTTCACGGCTATCGTCATCGATTACGGTGAACCTCGTGGTTCGACGAATCAAACCACGACCAAGCGGTCAGCTTTCAGCAGTCAGCCATCAGCTTCGACAAGTGGAGAACCTCTGTTTTTGGCTGACTACTAAAAGCTCAAAATCTCACAGAGAGAAAGAATAGCCCGCAGGCCTGGCGGCACGCTGACTTCGTACGCGGATCAGCGCAGATCAGAGTCTGTATTATCTCCGCGAAAATCTGCGTTCATCCGCGTCATCTGCGGCCCATTCTTTGCTTCTTGAGTTGCACTGGCCCTCTGCCGTACATTCCCTGAGACTCTTCGTTTCTTGGATGCTTTGTGTTTTTTCCTGATCGTTCTGACGACACCACGGTTTAACTTGTGCTCAGGCGCTCGGCTGATTCCGACAAAAGAGAAGCCGGAGAGGATCCTTCGTGGATCCTCTCCGGCTGGTGTCAACTGAAAATGTCTCTCGCCGCCTGACTTATCCCTCGAACGGGATGCCGGCTGCTTCGTATCGTTTTTTCTTGTCGGCCTTGTCTTCCAATGTCACGAGGCTGCCGGTTTTGGTGTCGTAGCCGTACATCTGGTAGGGGGGCAGCATGGCAAAATTCAGATCCTTTGCCATCACCATAAACTCTTTGTAGCTCGGGTTCCGATTGTCGTTGATTGCCTTCCAGGTTTTCAGGTTGTTCTCGAAGCTCAATTTGGCAATTCGCGAAGACATCGAGATGTACGCCGAGGCGGCCACGGTAATGGGGTCGCCCCCTCCCACCTTGTTCTCGACGACCTTCAAGTTGGGGTTCTTCGCCATCTCGGCTTGCATGTCGATCACTTTCGCGGTTGTCTTGCCGATGATCCCCGTTCTTTTCGGTGGAGTATCATCGGGGGGTGTCGCGTCACCGTTTACCTGGTCCTCCTCGGGGTTGTTGCCGTTGGCATTGTCACCCAGGTTGTCGCCCGCCATATCATCAACGGGGAGTATGCCCGGCGGAGAAACCACCTGCCGCTCTGATTCCATCGCCTTTTCAAAATCACTGCATCCGGCCACTCCAACAAACAGCAACATGGCAAGTGAATAACGCATGGCAAACTCCCAGTAGGGCTTGAATTGTCAGAACCGAACCGCTGAGCACTCACACTCGCCTGCCCGGCCGACATTGTCATCATCCAACGATAAGAAAAGCAAGAGGAAACCACTTAACGTTCTTCGTCGGCTGGGGGCGCAGGAAGCAGCCGACGTCACCGGGACGACACCGAACTTCTAGCCGCATGCAGAAACCGGCATCGATTATTTGTCAGGATGCCAGCCATGACGCTGAACCGACGGAACTAACCCGAGGAGCAGTATGATGGCCGAGACAGCCGACTGCCTGGGACGCTTTGTTTGGCACGATATGATGCCGACCGACCTCGACGCCTCGCTGGCGTTCTATCGCGGCGCGGCGGGTGCACCGGACCGTCAATGTTAACCCCGAGTTCTTCTCTTCTCTACGTCTCTGCCAACGCGCCATTGACTGCTCACTGGAAAGCCTGCGTGCATCCTGTTAGGCTGAATGTTGCAATTTTTCTTACCCCACCTGGCGTTATTCCACCTGCTGCGAGGATTCACTCGGATGATCGAAAAACGCTCGCGATTCTCCCTGGCGGCCGCAACCGTGCTGTTGTGTGCGCTCGTGTTGGGTGGCTGGTTAGGTGGTTGTGGCGGTGGAGACGGCTCGAACGGAACCGATGAGGGTGGTTCCGGCAAGCCGAAGTATCTCAACATGGGAACTTCGAAGTTTGGGACGTTTCAGCAGATCGGTAACTCGCTGTGTGAGGTTCTCAACAAGAACGTCGGCGAGAACAATTGGAAGGCCCAGGGAAAAGGCACCAGTGGTTCCCAGGAAAACATCCGGTTAGTCGATAAAGGCGAGAACGAACTCGGACTCTCGAACTCGGCCATTAGCTATCACGCGATCAATGGCACAGGAGGATGGGAGAAGAAGTACAAGATTCGTACCGTTGTCACCATCGCACCGCTGGTGGCCATGTTTGTGACGAAATCTGATTCCGGTATCAAGGCGATGAAGGACCTGAAAGGTAAACGTGTCATCTGCGGCCCCAACGGCGCGGGTTTCGACATGTTTATCGAACCGCTGCTCACAGCGCACGGCCTTAAGTTTTCCGACTTTGACAAACTCAACGCCAACTTCGGAGATTCCGTGACGCAGTTGGGCGATGGTGGAGCCGATGCGGCGTTTCTCGGTGGTGCCAGCCCGTCGCCGAACATTCGACTGGCGAGCGATTTAGGAATTCTCTTGATTCCGTTCGAAGAGGAAGCCCGTAAAGAACTCGTGAAGGACTACCCGTTCTTCAGTGAGATTACGGTCAAGGCGGGAACCTATCCCGACTTGAAGAAAGACTACCTCGGTTTGAATGTCGGCACGATGCATCTGATTACATCGGCTGCCCAGGATGACGAGTTTGTCTATCAGATTACAAGAACACTCTGGGAGAATCGGGCGAAAATCTCGCATCCTGCTGCCAAGAAGTTTATCAACGAAGAGAACGCAGCCCGCTTCACCGGCACAGAGTTTCACCCCGGCGCGATTCGTTTCTACAAAGAAATTGGAATCTGGCCGGAGGCTGCCGACACGGATCAGCAGAACAATGAAACTCCCGGGACGGACGATCAATCGGGCAATGCCGACGAATCTCAGTAGGAGCGGCACCCGGTGTTCGAGCGGATTCGCAATGTTGTGGTGACCCTGTTGGGCGTCGCCCTCTGTCTGTTTACGCTGGTTGAAGTCAACTTTCAAAAGTTGCAACTCCAGTCGCAACTGGCTGTCTTCGTCATGCTCGGCATGGCAATCTGTTTTCTCGTCTATCCGGCGAGCAAGCGGTTTGAAAATCACATCGCGTTTCGGGTCACCGACGTGCTGCTCGCGCTGGCAACCGTTGTTTGCTGTGGTTTCGTCATCGTGCAGACGGAACCCTGGCTACAACAGTTCTGGCTTGCCGGAGGCGAATCGGGGACGATCAAGTCGCTGCTGGATCGGGCAGCCAGCGACGGGAACGAAGTTGATTACGCCATTGGCTTGGCGGGCGTGCTGCTGGTTCTGGAAGCCACCCGCCGCAGCATCGGTTGGATTGTTCCTGCCTTGGCGCTGCTGTTCGTCAGCCATTCGTTCTACTGCTACCTCGCTTCGGAATACGGCTGGGCCGCGATGCCCGAAATGCTGTTTCCCCATAAAGGTCAAAGCCTCAAGAGCATTGTCAGTACAACATTTTTGCAGGATCTCGGCGTGTTTGGGCCGGCGGCTGGCGTAATGTTCAAGTACGTTTTCCTGTTCGTTGTGTTCGGTTCATTTCTGGAAATGTCCGGGGCAACACAATTCATTATCGACTTCGCTGAGAAAGTCTTCGGCCGCACTCCCGGCGGCCCCGCGAAGATTTCCGTGTTGGGCAGCGGACTGATGGGTTCGCTGTCAGGCAGCGCGGTTGCCAACGCCGTCACCACGGGTGCCTTTACCATCCCGATGATGCGAAACTCGGGTTTCGAGCCGCGAATTGCCGGCGGCATTACAGCGGCCGCCGCTTCGGGCGGTGCCCTCGTGCCCCCTGTCATGGGAGCCGGCGCTTATATGATGCTCGAACTGGTCGAACCGCAGGTGACCTTCCTGCAGATCGCCAAGGCCGCGCTGATACCGGCAGCACTCTATTATTTTTCGATCTACATGATCGTGCATTATTACTCGAAGCGGATTGGTGCGCAGAGCGTCCAGAAGTCGGACGAAGAGGAAGCTAGGTCGCTGTGGCAATTCGAGGCGATTGTGTTTGTCGGCGCTCTGGTGGCGTTGGTCGGGTTGCTGTTAATGAAGTTCTCTCCCTTCCGAGCGGTCACCGGTTCGCTGGTGCTCATTCTGCTGCTGGGGACCATGCGCCGCCGGCTCGAGATCGCAACGGCATCGCGAATCTTTGCAATCACAAGCTTCTTCGTTGTCATCGGACTGCACCAATTCAGTCCACAGTTTGCACATATTCTCCCCGATTGGATGCACACGTACGTCGCCAAATCGTGGCTGAATCCGAATAACGGCGCTGTCTCCATCGAGCGTGCTTTCCAGTCACTGTTGGACTCATCCATCTTCGGCATGTTGGGGATGATCGTCTTTGGCACGATCAACCGCGATTGGCGGCCAACGATTGTTAGCGCACTGACAAAGTCGGCCAGAAACGGAGTCTCGCTCGTGGCGGCGAGCGCGTGCGTCGGCATCATCATCGGTATCGTGCAACAGACCGGTATTGCCGCCGACTTCAGCGCGGAAATCCGAGATCATGTCGAAACGAATCTGTTGCTGGCGCTAGTCGGCATCATGGCTTGCTCGATCGTGCTGGGAATGGGCGTTCCCTCCGTTGTCTGTTACCTGTTGATGGCAACGCTGATGGGTTCGCTGCTCAGCGAATTAGGGATCATCCCGCTGGCGGCCCATCTGTTCATTTTCTACTTCGGCATGATGTCAATGGTCACCCCGCCGGTGGCGTTGGCCGCGTATGCCAGCGCGTCGATTGCCAACGCTCCCATTATGCCAACCGCGCTGGCGGCATTTCGGTTTTCGCTGGTTGGTTTCACACTGCCGTTCATGTTTGTTTATCGCCCCGAATTATTGTTAATGAGCGATAAGCCGGAAGTGACGGTCAAGCTGATGCGTCCCAAGGAAGTCAAAAGTGACGAGCCGGCAGCCATCAATGGCAAGCTGGAATGGTATGGCGTCCCCCGAGCGTTCTCGAAGATTGAGATCGCCGCCACAGGAGAGAATGGTGCCGCAAAAACCTTGCGGACATCCGACTTCGGATCGTTTCGAGATGAGATCCCTGCCGGGCAGTACGTTGTCACCGCGTACGAGCGAGACCGAATTCCACTCGATCCGGCAACCATGAGCGAACTTACGTTGGCCGAGGATCAGAGGATCGAAACCAGCGACAACGTGGTGTTGTATGCAGGGAAAGGAACTGTCGTTTCCGCCAGCGACCTGGAAGATGATGACGGCAACACCAAGATCTACCTGACACAGGACGGCGAGCCGCTGCACCTCGGTGCGTTGACGTTCGATCCTTCACAAGAAAACGCGAAATCAACCGAGTCCGGCGCTGGCTTACAAGACAGCCGGCTTCAGTTCACCGACCAGCGATTGTCGTTGCTGTCAGTAGCGCTCGCCTTGTTTGCCGCGTTGGTGGGCATTTTGGCATTGGCGGCGGGGATCGCCGGTTACATGGCTTCCGAATTGCGAACCTGGGTTCGCGTGTCGATGCTGTTTGCTGCTGCCCTGCTGCTTTCACCCGATCTGGAAATCGCAGGGACGCAGATTGGAATTTACACCAACATCATCGGCTGCGCATTGTTTGCGATTCTGGTCGTGGTCAATCGAAAAAAGACAAATGCGGAGTCGCGCGCCGCTACGGATTGAAAAAACCCAAGTCGACGCTCTTTCTTCAGAGAAACCCAAGCTCTCTGAGAAACCGGCGTTCTGAAGCGATGAAAGGCAGCCGATGCGATACGTCGTTTGGGGTCTACTGGTCGCACTGGTCGTGCTGCATCAGAGTGGCATCGCCAGTGACAGCAATCAACTTGTGTTCGGGTTCCTGCCGATCAATCTGCTGTTCCACGCCGCCATTTCCTGTGCCGCCGGTGCGGCGTGGTTTTTGGCAGTGAAATTCGCCTGGCCCGCCGGTCTCGATGACGAACCAGTCTCCGACTCCGACGCCGCATCCAATGGAGATGCGGCATGACGCAACTGATCATCATTTGCATCTACCTGGCGCTGCTGGTGGTGTTAGGGATTTTCTCCAGCCGGCTGTTTCGCGGCACGAGCAAAGACTACATGCTGGCCAGTCACAGCATCGGCCCGTTCCTGTTGTTGATGTCGCTGTTCGGCACCACGATGACCGGCTTCGCGCTGGTTGGTTCAACCGGCGAATCGTTCAAACAGGGCGTCGGCGTGTACGGCATGCTGGCGTCTTCCAGTGGGATCGTGCATTCGCTCTGCTTCTTTCTGTTTGGCGTGAAGCTGTATTCCATCGGCCGACGTCAGGGTTACACCACGCAAATTCAATTCTTCCGCGAACGTCTCGAAAGCGATCGCATCGGCCTGCTGCTGTTTCCGGTGCTTGTCACTTTGGTCATCACATACCTGCTCATCGGCGTGCTGGCCGCCGGGTTGACGGTGAACGGTGTGACGCGCGGCGCGTTTTCCGAACTGTTCGCCGCATCAAACGGAGGCGTGCCGCCTTGGCTGGCCTCGCTGGTGATTTGTGTTGTCGTGCTGACCTACGTCTTCTTCGGAGGCATGCGCGGCACCGCCTGGGCCAACACGCTGCAAACCATCGTCTTCATGATTCTTGGCGTCGTGACGTTCTTCGTGATCGCAACAAAGCTCGGTGGGTTACAGGCGGCCAGTGAAGCGGTCGCCCAATTGCATCCTGAGAAACTCCATACCAGCCAATTTCCGAAACTCAAATTCCTGACCTTCCTGTTGATCCCACTTTCAGTCGGCATGTTTCCGCATGTCTTCCAGCATTGGTTGACCGCACGCAACGCGGCCGCGTTCAAGTTGCCGATCGTCGCGCAGCCGATTTTTATCATGATTGTCTGGCTGCCCTGTGTGCTCATCGGCACATGGGCAACATCCGCGGCCATCGATGGGAAGCCGCTGTTCCCTCCCGACTTCCACGCCAACGCGGTACTCCCCGTGTTGGTCGGCAAAGTGAGCACACCGTTGCTGGGCGGTTTACTGACTGCCGGCATTCTGGCGGCCATCATGTCGTCGCTCGACAGTCAATTCCTCTGCATGGGAACGATGTTCACCGAAGACATTGTCGTGCATTACGCGGGCAAGAATCGTTTCACCGAACAACAAATTGTCACGCTCGCACGCGTTTTTATCGTGGCGGTCGTGGCCGTCACTTACGGACTCAGCCTGTTCGATCCGCGTCGCGTCTTCACACTGGGCATCTGGTGTTTCAGCGGGTTCACCGCGTTGGTGCCGCTGGTGGCGGCGTCGTTGTACTGGAAGCGTCTCACGAAAGCCGGCGGCTACGCCTGCGTGCTGGTTGCAATGGCCAGTTGGCTCTGGTTCTTCCGCGACTCGGGTTACGCGGCCGACCCCAAGTACGGTTTCCTCGGCATGCTTCCAGTGGCCACGATGATTGCCCTCTCGACAGCCGCCATGATCCTCGTCTCACTGTTGACGCGCCCGCCCTCGGAAGCGACCCTCAACAAGTTCTTCCCCAAATCCTGATTCCCAATTCCTGAACGGCGATTGTTTTTAGATGTCCGCCACGCCCACCTTCACCACCACGCATCGCGTACAGTTTAGTGAAACCGACATGGCGGGGATCGTGCATTTCTCTCAGTTCTACCGCTATATGGAAGAGGCCGAGCACGAGTATTTCCGTTCGCTGAACTTGAGTATCATGCAGAAGCAAGGCGACGGCTCGATCATCGGCTGGCCGCGTGTGCGGGCATCCTGTTCGTTCGAGGCACCGGCGTTCTTCGAGGACGAAATCGAAATTCGGTTGTTCGTCGTTCGCAAAGGCGTCAAGTCACTCAGCTTCGAGTTCGAGTTCTTTCGCGACGACACCCGACTGGCCAAGGGCAAACTAAAAACCGCCTGCTGCCACTTCCAGCCGGACGAACCAATGAAGTCGATTCCGACACCCGCCGAATACGACGAGAAAATCCACGAAGTCACGACCAACCAAGGCAACAGCGATGAGTGACTCGAACCCCGACTTGGAAGTCCGCGGCCTGTCGCGCGAATTCGCGACCGCCGCAGGATCACTGTCAATCCTGCGAGATGTCGACCTCTCTCTCGCGCGAGGCGAAGCGCTCGTGATCACCGGCCCTTCGGGATCAGGCAAGAGCACGTTCCTTTATATCGTAGGGACGCTCGACAGCCCGACATTCGGCAGCGTGCAGGTGCTCGGCGAAGATCCTTTCGCCATGTCGCAGGCGGCGTTGGCCAAGTTCCGCAACGAGAACATCGGGTTCATCTTCCAGGACCACCACCTGCTGCCGCAATGCACGGTGTTAGAGAACGTCCTCGTGCCGACGTTGGCCGGCTCTGGTGCGGGGAAAGTTGAAGAAACCCGCGCCCGCGAACTGCTTGACCGTGTCGGCTTGACCGACCGCATCACACACCGACCGGCCAAACTTTCCGGCGGAGAACGCCAACGCGTGGCGGTTTGTCGGGCGCTCATCAATCGTCCGGCGTTGCTGCTGGCCGATGAACCGACAGGCAACCTCGATCACGCAACCGCCGAGTCCATCGGCAGTCTGTTGCTGGAAATCGCGAAAGAAGAAAACACCCTGCTGATCTGCGTCACTCACAGCCAGGAACTCGCCGCTCGATTCCCCCGCCACGTCCAACTCGAAGACGGCAAATTCGTGGAACATGGCGAGCGGCCGGCGTAAGCCGGCTGTTATTTCCAATCAACCCGTTGCCTCCCAATCGTCACCAACATGAACCGCCACTGGCTCATCACCTGGACAACATACGGCAGCTGGCTCCCCGGCGACCATCGTGGGTTTGTCAGCCCGGTATTGGACGAATCCGGCAATGAAGTCATCCACAACATTCCCAAGACGCCTTATGACAAGGACGCCCCACGACTCAACAACTACGCACGAAGTCAGCTGAAGTGTCCGCCAGTCTCGCTCGTGCGAGAACAAGCGACGGTTATCACCGATCAGTTCGATGAGACCGCAACGTACAGGAAGTGGAAACTCTACGTGATGGCCGTCATGCCAACCCATGTGCATCTCGTCGTCGGAGTTCCGGACGATCCTGATCCAGAGACGTTACTGCGGGACTTCAAGGCGTATGCGAGTCGAGCGCTCAATCGCAAGTGGGATCGTCCGAAAAGTGAGACTTGGTGGACCGAATCTGGGTCGAAGAGGAAATTGCCACACGAAGGCGCGCTGATTGCGGTGTGCCGGTATGTGCGAGATCAGGATCACGCGTTGGTTGTTCGTGTGGATGCAATGGCCCTGAGAGGGGAACGTCAGGGCAGGTGACGTAACAGGGGGCTTACGCCCCCCGCTCGCCAGGAGGCCAAAACATTATGTCGAAATTCACTTTGCTCATCCGCAGTCTCACCCATTACTGGCGAACCAATCTCGCCGTGTTGCTAGGTGTCATCGCGGGAACGGCCGTCATCGGTGGGGCGCTCGTCGTCGGCGATTCCGTGAAAGACAGTCTGCGACAGATGAGTCTCGATCGGCTCGGCGACATCGATCATGCGGTCCACAGTCATCGCTTCTTTCGCGAAGCCCTCGCCGCCGAAATCGCGGCCAATAGTGACTTCAGCAAACGCTTCGACAGCATCGCCCCCGCCTTGCAGATGCGCGGCGCGTTCGTGCATGAAGAGAAGTCCGGCCAAACCCCCCGTGCAGGCGGCGTGACGATCTACGGAATCCGCGACGACTTTTGGAAACTCACCCAGCACGGCGATGTCGGCCTGCCGACCGAGAATGAGGTGGTTCTCAATCAACGCGTGGCCGACCAGTTGCATGTCAAGAAGGGCGACGCGGTTGCTGTTTCGGTTGAGATTCCCAAGTCGATCCCAGGCGAGTCGCTGTTCGGCAAGCGAGACGGCGAAACCGTTCGGCTGGACCTCACGGTCACCGCCATCCTGCCCGACAAACTCGGCGTCGCCCGGCTGTCATTAAACCCCAGCCAACAACTGCCCGCCAACGCGTTCGTCTCGCTGACAACTTTGCAAGAAGCTTTGCAACTGAACGAAACACGGTATCGGGATGTGAAAGCCAAGAAGGTCTACATCAACCCACCCCGTGTCAACATGCTGTTCGCCAAAGCGAAGTCAGAAGTCGACCGTGGTGGTGACAATGCCCCGAAAGCAGCCGAGGCATTGACAGAACTGCTCGACGAAACACTGACGCTGGAAGACTTGCGCGTCTCAGTTCAACGTCACAAGACACATGGGTATTTGTCGGTCGAAAGCGACGCGATGATCCTCGAAGACACCCTCGCAGGCCCGGCTGTGAAGGCGGCCGAGGATTTGAAGCTGACGACGTCGCCAGTGCTGGTTTATCTCGCAAACGAAATTACCAGCGCGAACGATGAATCGAACACGCTCTGGTATTCGGTCGTGGCTGGCTTCGATATTCCGACAACGAAACCGTTCGGGCCGTTTGTCTTTCGTGGGAAAGCCCCTTCGCTGCCGTTGAAGGACGGAGAAATCACAACGGGCGGACCGGGTGAGATCGTGCTCAACAGTTGGACGGCTGATGAACTCAAAGTCAAAGTCAACGACCAGGTCTGGATCAAATTTCACGTCGTTGGCTCGCATGGCGAATTACCAGAAGAAGAGCGCGCCTTTCGCGTGGCGGGAATTGTCGAACTCGACAAGACACCAGCCGATGATCCCGGCTTGACACCCATCGTGCGCGGGATCACCGACGTCGACAGCTTCGACGATTGGGAGCAGCCTTTCCCGATGAAGTTGCCCGTCCCGGCACGCGACGACGAGTACTGGGACCGCTATCACGCGACCCCGAAAGGGTTCATCTCCCTCTCGGCCGGCCAGGAACTGTGGAAGAGTCGTTACGGCCAACAGACATCGCTGCGTGTCAGCAGGTTGCCCGGCAAGACGCTTAAAGTATCGGCGGTCGCCTACGAGAAAGCGCTGCTGAAACGAATTGATCCCGGCGAGGTGGGCCTCACTTTCCAAGCGATAAAGTACGACGGCCTGCAAGCCGCCGGCGGCACCACCGACTTCAGCGGACTGTTCATCGGCTTCAGCTTCTTCCTTATTCTCTCCGCCACAATTCTCATCGCGTTGTTGTTCCGCTTGGGGATCGAACGGCGTGCCTCGAATATCGGCCTGCTCTCGGCGGTCGGCTTCTCGCCAAGCCAAGTGCGAACGCTGTTCTTCACCGAAGGGCTGCTCGTCGTCTGTTTGGGCGGGCTGCTGGGCATTTACGCGGCCATCGCTTACGCGCGGCTCATGGTGCATGGTTTGAAGACCTGGTGGTACGGCGCAATCGGCACGAAGTTTCTGGATGTCTACGTGCATCCTCTGAGTTTGGCGATCGGATTCGGCATCTCAGTCATCGTGACGTCGATCGCCGTCTGGTGGGCCTTGCGACAGTTGAAAAAGATCTCGACGCGTGACTTACTCTCCGGTGTGACAGAACATGAACTGACCGAGCGGGATGCGTTACGGCGCGGGCGCCGGTCATCGAAAATCGCCCTCGGCTCGGCTGTGAGTGGGCTACTGTTGATGGGGCTGGTGCTCGTCAAAGCTGTCCCCTCGACGGAAGCCTTCTCGGGGTTTACCTGGCCAACGGTCGTTTTCTTTCTCGTCGGTATGTTGCTGTTAACGGCCAGCCTGACGTCGTTATCGGGCTGGTTGGATGGGGATCGCTCGGCCGCAGTTCGCGGAGCGGGCATCGCCGGCATGGGGCGACTCGGCATGCGAAACGCGGCCCGTCATCGGCAACGCAGCGTGTTCACCGTCGGCCTGATCGCCTCGGCGACGTTCGTCATCGTGTCGGTTGCGGCAGCGAAGCGGAATCCGGCGGTTGAGACACCGGATCTGAACTCGGGCAACGGCGGGTTCGTGCTCGTCGCCGAGACCGATCGTGGTCTCATTCACAACTTGAATACCGCTAAGGGGCGCAGCGACCTGGGCTTCAAAGTGAAGAAGGATTCAGCCGCCGCGAAGTTGCTCGAACGATCGTTCGTCATGCCGTTTCGCGTTAAGCCGGGCGAAGATGCCAGTTGCCTGAACCTGTATCAAACCCGGCTGCCTACGATTCTCGGCGTACCGAAAGAGATGATCGAACGCGGCGGATTCAAATTCGCCGACACCTCACCCGAACAATGGAAGTTACTAACACAGAAGACCGACGACGGCTCGATTCCCGTGCTGGGTGACTTTAATACCCTGAAGTATAGCCTCAAGAAGGTCGTCGGCCAGACGATCGAAGTTCCCGCCGATCGACCGAAGGGGCAGGAACCCGATTACACGCTCGCAGTGGCCGGCATGTTCGATGGCAGTGTGTTTCAGGGGGTGCTGTTGATGTCGGACGAGAACTTCCAGAAGCTCTACCCCGACCGTTCCGGTTACCAGTATTTTCTCATCGGCAGTCGTGACATCGAGAAAGATCGTTTCACGAAGGCCGAAATCGACGGCCTCTCCAGCTTGCTCGAAACGCAACTCGCCGACGCCGGTTTCGACGCTGAACGCGTCGGCAAGCGGTTGGATGATTTCCTGGCCGTGCAGAATACTTACTTGTCAACGTTCCAAACACTCGGCGGGTTGGGCCTGCTGTTGGGGACGTTCGGGTTGGGGACGGTCATGCTGCGGAACGTGCTCGAACGCCGCTCGGAATTGGCGTTGTTGCGAGCCGTCGGATTCCGCAATGGCAGCGTTGGTTGGTTGGTCGCGTGGGAGAATGCGTTTCTTCTCATCTGGGGTTTACTCGCCGGAACCGTTGCGGCGTTGCTGTCGATGTTGCCCCATCTCATGAGCACCGGAGCCGACGTGCCTTGGCTTTCCGGGGCGATCATTCTCGGTGGTGTGTTCGTCATCGGCATGACGGCCGCCCTATTCGCCGTCCGCGAAGCCGTCCGCACCCCCATCGTCACCACCCTCCGCGCCGAATAGTTTCGACGAGCGGCAAGCGTAAGCTTGCTGATCCGTTCCCACAGGGATGCGATCCGCTCGCCATCCCGCTAGGATGAGTCGCATCAATCACAAACCCATTCGGGCGACACACAAAACGTGTCCGCCCGATCCACCCACAAATCAAATGAGGACACCATGAAGGGTATTCAGCTACCGATTCTGTTCGCTTTGGGGACCGCGTTGTGTTGGGGACTTTACGGGCCGACGATCGCCAACGCCCGCAGTGCCGACAAGTTGTGGAGCCCGTTCAAACCTTACGTTGGTATCGGCCTGGCATACATCGTGTGTGCGTTCATCGGCGGATTGGTCTTGATGAAAGTGAAGGGTGACAGCTTCGATTTTTTCGGTGAACAATCGGCGGCCGGCAACTGGGGATTTTTGGCAGGCATCCTTGGTGCCCTCGGCGCGTTGAGTCTCACATCCGCGATGATCAGCTTCGATGGCCCCCCCAAGCCATCACTCGTTATGTCGATCGTCTTCGGCGGAGCCGTCTCGATCACGGCGCTCGTCTCGGCCATTCAGTTCCGCACAGCCAACCCGCTGATGTGGCTGGGCATGGTGCTGGTGGTCACCGGTGTTGTGTTGGTGGCCAAGAACACGCCGCATCACGCGAAGAAACCAGACCATCCTCCTGCAGCTGCCGCCAGCGCACCGGCTGAGTCCGGGGCGGAGAGCTGAGGATTTGTCGGAGAACTAAGTAAGTTACCCCGATGCGTAAGAGCTTCTTGCATCGATTCACGAAAGGTCTTTATGGAAAAAGAGTGAGCGCAGATGATGGTCTTGGACTTAACTCTCAAGGAGGAGACCGGTCATGCAGCGCCAACTCTGGAAGCAGATTGTCGAGCATTTGCGGCGTCCTGGGAAGGGGAGAGAGAGCAGAGAGTGTGTGTTTTCCGACTAGTCAATTGTCAAAGTCTGGTTCTGGGCGGTCATCAATGACCGGCCGGTGAGTTGTGTGTGCTGTCGGGAGAATTGGCCGCCATACGAACAGCGTTGGAAACGACCTTCGGAAAGCACGATGTGTCGCCGACTGCGATCCGAGACTGTTGTGTGCCTGTTGCTGGCGATCGAACACGAGGTCTTGAATCCGTCGGCTTTGGTCACCATGTTGTGGTTTCTGGAAGGGAAACCACTGGTGATCAGCGGTTGCTCGAAGGATCGCCAGTCCGGCTACGGCCGGGCGGCCCGTGGGATGGCACGAGGCTATAAACTGCACGTTTTTCTCGGAAAAACCGGGGTGATCGCGGCTTGGCGCGTGGCACCGATGAACAAGGACGAATGCGTGATGGGGCGTCGGATGTTGGTGTCCGCCGAGATCAACGGCTATGTTCTGGGCGACGGAAACTACGACTCGAACAAGCTGCATGCCGTCTGCGATCAGAAGGGAAACTTGCAGTTGATCACGCCGCGACGGTACGGTCCCAGTTATGGCTTCGGGCATCGACGTCAAACGCCGGGGCGAATGCGTTCGGTTCAGCGTTTGGAAAACCCTTCGCTCGAATTTGGGGATTGGCTGCTGCGGCAGCGCGTCGACATCGAGCGTTACTTCGGCAACCTCACGAATTGGGGCGGCGGCTTGACTCACTTGCTGCCATGGGTGAGAACGCACCGACGCGTGCATTGCTGGGTGCAAGCCAAACTCATCCTTAACGCACTCAAACGGACCGTTCAGATCATGACTTACGACGAATGATGCAAGAAGCTCTTACGCATCGGGTTATGATTCAGACTCTGGCGGCGTTTTCTGACAAATTTTAGTTTTCAGAAAATGTTCGTCTGCGTCAGAAAAAAACGCTGTGGGGCGCCCCCCGGTCGATATCGACCGGCGCGTGAAAGAGGTCGGGTTCCACCTTGTCCGAGCGTCTGCAGCCGGGCGAACGAGGTTTCCGGGAATCGACAGCCTTCTAACCCTCGCAAGACGGTTGCGCGCAAGCGAAAAAAAGAAGTTGAACCACGGGGGAGGGGCACGGGGAACACGGGGGTATCATTGCGGATGAAAGCTTTGGCCGCAAAAAGGCGCAGACGACGCAAGACAGAATCTCTTTGGTTTTGTCACCAGTGAATCGAACGCACAAGAATCAATCCTTTTGCGTCTCTTGTGCCTTTTTGTGGCCAAGCCTGATACCGAACTCTGTGCCCCTCTGTGATCTCTGTGGTGAAGAAAACAGTTGTGAGTCCGCCGGGTGTCATGTTCTCACCGCGAAGCGGGGTGAGCATGTGATTGCGGTGGGGTCAGTCGGCATGCTCACCCGCCTCCGACGTGAGAGCATGGCACCCGTGCGGGCATTTTGCTCGCAACAGGACAGGCGGGACGCCTGCGGTCCGGGGAAACTGGTGACGTCCGCCGATGCCATCGGCAGCTATGTTCGACAGGGCGCGCAAAAAAACGCCGTCACCATCCAGAGGGGGATGAAGGGTGACGGCGCGTGTGGGAATTCGACGGATCGAAACGGCCCACGGACTGTGAGATTGCCCTCAGTGCAGTTCTATCAAGGCGCGTGTCGTAAACGCGGTTGGGCAATCGTTGGTGAGCGTTCAGGTCGGCGGACTAGCGGATAGCGTACGTCGCGTCGAAACCTGGCGGCTCGGCGGGGTGCGTTTCGTGTATCGAGGTGTCTGTTCGTCGGGTGCGGTTTCCAAATTCCCTGGGAAGCAATGTCGAGTGTTGCTGCCCACAAAGTACATCGACTCGCAAACGCGACGAGTCGAGAAGAACGGGCTCGCCACGAGTTGCGCAGAGAAAACCGCAAGCCCCGATCGTAACGATTGCACCGGATCACGCTCGGAACCGGTACCAGCGAGTGCTTACGGCATGGGGGCATTTCTCACTTTGTGTTTTCGACGCAAAGGCGCAAAGTTGCAGAGGATCGCAAAGAAAACAAAGTGTAAAAAAAGAGCTTGTAAGACTGAAAGACAAAACTCTTCTACCAATTGCACTGACCCTTTTTTCGTCGCGTTCTCTCTCCGTGCGTAGCCTCCCAGTTATTTTCTCTTGGCGAGGCTTTGCGTCTTCGCGACTTTGCGTCAAATCCGGACACAGACAAAGCAGGGGATGGCCTCAGGGCCAGCGCTCACTAACTCGTTTCTCCGATGAGCATTTGGGTCAGGTACTCGTCGTTCCAGCCGCAGCAGCGGCGTTTCATGACGAGGCTGTCTCGGCCTGGATGTTGTTTCAGTAACG
>Ga0115002_10003748_pt1 | contig 18781 bp, 15 predicted proteins | sample ArcticOcean_MG_C_8_FD_89576 | JGI IMG/M metagenome (GOLD analysis project Ga0115002, IMG submission 89576) | Marine microbial communities from western Arctic Ocean - ArcticOcean_MG_CB11_86 | ecosystem: Environmental > Aquatic > Marine > Oceanic | place: Arctic Ocean: Canada Basin | collected... | reverse complement strand
TGGGTGTCGTTGTATCCACCCGTCGCCTCTGGTGGGGAACCATCGATGGTGAAATTGTTGGTGATGAAGACACGCAGTCGATCCGGGCCGCGGTCGTAGAGCCAGTCCATGACCTCGGTGGCGTCATCGCGATCCAGTGCCCGCAAGGCGGTGAGCACGCCAACACTTGTTCGCGGCTTGTTGGCCAGCGCGGCGCCATCCATTGCTGTCTGCATGAGACACGACAGTGCTTCTTCTATCAACAGCAGACCGGCCTGGGCATCCGGCAGATCGAGGCCAAGGTCTGCAGCACGGGCGATCCATTCATCATCCTCAGCAAGTGCGGGCCATGCCGTATCGTAGGCGCGTGACAGCACCTCAGTCACACCTGGAACGTCAATCGCATAGGCGAGGGAGCCCTTGCGATGCAGGGCGTCGATGGGGTCCTCCATACCGGCCCAGTCAGGTTGGCCGCCATCCCAGGCACGTTCAATCTCCTGGGAAGGTCCGTGGCGGAACTGGGGGGCGGCGCCGACATAGACTTCCTCCGCTGACCAGCGCAACAGCATCAGACCCAGTTGGCGCATGATGCCTCGATCAGGTTCCAATTGGCGCAGGTGGTTGTCGAGGAGACGGATCGCCCCCGTGTACTGAGCGACGAGCTCGCGTCGACTGGAAGCGGCAAAGAGGAAGACGTGGCCCTCGTCGTCGAAATAGCCGAAGCCATCATCGACGAAGTCTCCATTGGTGAAATCATCGTTGAGCAGATCATTGCTGGGGAAGACCGCGTCACAAGCAGGGCACGTCGACTGCATATCTGTGGGGGCGTGGATGCGACTCCACGGATAGAAGCCGCCGTGGGCGAAGATCTCCGTGCCACACGCTGGGCATCCCTGGTGAACATTGACGTAGTGGGCACGTGGGTTCTCAGCATTGGGCAAGTGTCGCCAGAGAGAGGCGTCGTCCTGGGCCGTCCACCAGGCAACCTGCTCTGCGTTCACATCTGTGACAGGCTCGTCTTGCAGGGTCTGTCGCTTCTTTTGAGATGCCCACGGGGCACCGACGGGCCATCGGCGTGGCCAGCAGGTTCCTTCGTCATCGAAAGGCTGCCGCATTTCGCTCAACGTGCGCACGCGGATGTTGGTGGATGACGAGTTTCCTGCGGTATCGGTGGCGTGTAACTGATAGTCGCCGCTGATCGATGGTGATCGCATGTAGAACATCCAGGCCCGGTCGCGTGGCGAGAAGCGCACAGCGACCTGTTCGAAACCTTCAGCCTCCAATCGAGGCTCTGTGCTGGTCTCGACTGGGAGGCGGAAGAGGCGATCTGTCATGATCAGGCGGGGGGCCCATTGGATCATGGTCAACTCTCCGTCGTGGCTGCTGGTGGGGTGGGTGTGAGTGAGCGACTCCTGATATAGGAGTGAGCGACTCCTGTATATAGGAGTTACGACTCCTGTATATAGGGACGGGCCGCCGGCGCAGCAATTTGCTTCAGAGCAGGTTTCGTATTGCTTTGTCCCCATGAAGACAAAACTAGGTAACACGGATCTACAGGTATCACGACTCGGCTTTGGTGCGGCGCGCATCGATGCGCTGCCAGAAGAGCAAGTAGCGGTGCTGCTGCATCGTGTGCTCGACGATGGGGTCAACCTGATCGATACGGCTGATTGCTATCCGGCGAGTGAAGAACGGATCGGCCGTATTCTGGCGGATCGCCGTGATCAATACGTGTTGGCGACCAAATGCGGTTGCCTGACAGAGCACGTGCAGGGGGAGGCTTTTTCTCGAGCGGTGATCGAGGCGGGGGTCGAGCTGTCGCTGCAACGACTCGGCACCGACCACGTGGATCTGCTGCAACTGCACTCCTGCTCAGAGGAGATTCTGCGCGAGGGTGACGCAGTGGACGCCCTGCTGCGTGCCCGTGATGATGGCAGAACCCGTTTCATCGGCTACAGTGGTGACGAGGAGAATGCGCTGGCGGCGATTGAACTGGGTGTCTTCGACACCTTGCAGATAACATTCAATCTCATCGATCAGTTGGCTCTTGAGCGAGTGCTGCCGGCGGCGAGACAGGCAGGTTTGGGTGTCATCGCGAAGCGACCGATCGCCAATGCGCGGCTCCTCGAAGCGGGTGGCGATCATGACTATGCGGGCGAATACTGGGCACGTGTGCGCGAGCAGCCCGATGCGCCGACGGATGCGATCGAGTTGTCGCTTCGTTTCATCGCTTTTCATGAATTCGTCGACGTCGGCATCGTCGGCACGGCGAATGTGGATCATCTGCAACAAAATGTTGCGAGGTGGCAGAAGGGACCTCTTTCATCCACACTCGTTGACAGCATCAATAGGTCTGTGAATTAGCATCCACAGGTCTGTGAATTAGCCAACTCTTGCCAGGGTTGCAGGCGATACCCAGACTGGGCTCAAGCCCTGCATTTGTGTGTCACGATTTCCCGGATCAAGTCCCCTTGGAGTCCACGGTGCCAAATCCCCGCATCTGCTGTCTAGATGTGGGTGCTCTGGTTGCGATCGGCGATCGCCTGCGCTCGTTGTGCGAGCGAGTCTGCTGGCGTGCGCGGCGCCGTAATATCATCGCGCACACGATTACGCTGAAGCTTCGCTACGACGCGATTCATCTCGGCGTGTAGTCGCAGATAGAGGTACTGTGCAGAGGCAGAAAAGGGGGCGCGCCCGCGCCTCAGTACATAAACTTACCGCCGCTCTGTTCCACAGTTCACCGAAGAGACAGGATGACGCCCGTGAAGATCATATCGATCGAACCACGCCGGATCACGCTTCGCTATGTCGATCGTGGTGCGTATGAGTTGAGTCACTATCACGACATGACGCAGCGAACGGTCTATGTCGTGCGCACGGACAATGGGCTCGTCGGGTTGGGCGAAAGCGAGACCACGGAACCTCAGGAGGTGATCGACCGGTATCTGGGGACCAATCCATTCCAATGGATGGGAGACGAGACGTCTCTTGGTCTGGGCACGGCGATGTATGATCTGATGGGCAAGGCGACTGGTGTGCCCGTGTATCAGCTATTTGGCCAGAAGCATCGGTCATGGGTGGCCATGGCAGCATGGACGGTGAGCACACACCCGGAGCGCATGGCGGCGGCCGTCGCCGACTATGCTGAGCAGGGCTACACATGGATGAAATTCCATCTGTCTCCCTTCGAGAATGTCATCGAACAGACAGAAGCGATGCAGCGCGTCGCGCCGGAGGGATTCAGGCTGCACTATGACTTTACCATGCACGGCACGGACGATCATATGGCGAGTTTACTCGATCGACTGTCCGAATATCCCATTGCGGGCTGTTTCGAAGATCCACTGCCCGGTGAGGATCTCGACGGCTACATAGAGCTCAGGCAGAGAGCAAAGCGGCCCATTGTGCTGCATCACTTTCCCACAGCGGCCACGTATGAGGTCATGCGGCGCCCGGCAGACGCCTACATGCTGGGACACGCACGGATCGGCCATGCGCAGCGACGTGCGGGGTTGTTTGCCGCCGCCGGTGCCCCCTTTATGCTGCAAAATTCGGGCAGTGATATCACGCGGGCGATGACGACCCACATGATGGCCGCCTTCCCCACGGCAAGTTTTCACTCTGTGAGTGCGACGGAAATTCTGCAGGATCGATTCGTCACGGAACCACTGAATCCGGTGAATGGGTTTATCAAGGTTTCCGAAGCACCGGGTCTGGGTGTCGAACTCGATGAAGAGAAGATGGCCGAACTGGAGAGCCAGGATCGGACAATCCATCCACGCTTTCTCATCGAGTCGCGTTATGTGAATGGTGCACACCTGCGGACACGCAAGGATCCTGACAATCCGCACTTCATGGTGCGACCCGACTGGAGTCGCGAATTGCCGCCCCCCAGTTTTGCTGCGCCACTGACGACGAGCTACTGGGACGATGATGAGACACCAGAGTTCGCCGCGGCATACGCCGAGATCGAGAGCAAGGGATCGCGACTCATCCAGACGGAGCCGGCGGGGGCAGATCATGGACAGGTCCTTTCCACGCAGGTGATCTGCAGTCAGCCTGGCCGCTACATCGGCTGGCCGACGATTTTGCGCCGTGCCTCAGACGAACTGATCATTGCCTTTTCCGGTGATCGCGAGTCGCACGTGTGCCCCTATGGCAAGATGCAATTGATACGCAGTAGCGATAACGGGCAGAGTTGGTCAAAGGAGCGCACCATCCGCAATGGCCCCCTCGACGATCGTGATGCGGGTCTCATCGAAACGTCGAAAGGCACTCTGGTGGCGAGTTGGTTTACATCGATCGGCTTCACAACGGACGACGACTTTGCTGAGCACGCGGCGACGGTCTCCGCCGAGACGCGCGAGGTGGAACTGGGTCACTGGGTGCACCGATCCACCGATGGCGGGCTGACATGGGGTGACAAGATTGCCGTTCACAGTTCGGCTCCCCATGGCCCGATTGAGCTGGCCGATGGGCGTCTGCTCTTTGTCGGCAACGCGACGATCGATGGCGGCCCCGCAGTGGTCGCCGAGGAATCCTCAGATGATGGCCAGACGTGGTCGGTGATCGGCCGTTTTGAGACAGAAGGCGGAGTCAAAGCGTCACTGTGTGAGCCGCATCTTGTCGAGTGCCCCAGTGGTCGAATCGTGGCGATGTTCCGCACGCAGTATCCGAGGATCGCTCGACGCTTGCTGTTTCAGTCTGAGAGCGACGACGGCGGGCGTACGTGGACACCGGCGCGCCCAACTTCGATCTGCGGATATCCACCGCACTTGAAGCGGTTGGCAGATGATCGATTGCTACTTACCTACGGTAAGCGCATTCTGCCGCAGGGCGAGTTTGCCAGAGTAAGCCGCGACGAGGGACGTACGTGGGGTGCAGAACTATTGCTATCACCCGACCACAGCATGGATCTCGGTTATCCGGCGTCGACACAGTTGGCGGACGGCACGATCTACACCGTGTTCTATGGAATTCACCGTCCCGGCGAAAAGACGAGTTTGCAGGGCATCCATTGGCGACTTCGATAGGGCTCCAGGCGACTTCGATGACGACAGGATGAGAACTGGCGGATGAACATTTTCACCAACACACGACTGCTGACAGGACTCTTCCTGCTGGCCGTATTTATGGGCGCGGGGCCGGGATTGCATCTGATCAATCCGGATTTCGCCGACCCACAGGCGAATTTCACGACCCTGGGTCTGCCGACGATCTACTTGTGGGGTCTCTTCTGGTATGTGATCCAGTTCGGCGTCATCCTCATCGCTTACCGCTGTCACTGGAGCAAGCAAGACGATGACTGAGTCCATCGGCACAGGTTTGGGCAACGCTCCCTATGTGATGCTCGTCCTCTATCTGGGTCTGTTGCTCGTGTTCGGAATCCTCGGCTACCGCAAGCGGGAAGCGGACGACGAAGAGGACTATTTCCTTGCAGGGCGGTCACAGGGCTGGGTCGTGTCGTCCTTGACGATCATGGCGACATTTTTCAGTTCTTTTGCCCTGCTGGGTGCACCGGGCATGGTCTACCGCGACGGCGTCGTGTTTGCCCTCTTCAGTCTGAATGTGCCCGTCGCCGGTGTTGCCATCTATCTGCTCGGTTCCCGCATTCGTCGCGCTGGCAGAGAGGGTGGCTTTCTGACACCGGCTGACATGATCGCTGCTCACTATCAGGCGCCCGTATCTCTGCGACTTCTGGTTGCTCTTGTGGGTCTGCTCTACACCGTGCCTTATGTGGTGATGCAGATTCAGGCGGGTGGTATCGTGTCGCAACAGCTGTTTGGCAGAGATTCTTTCGAGACGGGGGCCTGTGTATTGGCGCTGATCACGATGCTTTACATCATGGTCGGCGGCATGCGCTCAGTCGCCTGGACAGATGCCGTGCAAGGAGGGCTGTTGGTGGGAGGCATGTTACTGGCCGGCATCGCCGCCGTTTGGGTGCTGGGTGGCCCCGCGGCATTTTTCCGCGCCGTCGCCGAGCTACCGCCGCGCTCGCTCTCCGCACCCGGCACCTCTGGTCGCTGGACACCAGAGGTGCTGTTTACGGCATCGCTGTTTGCTTCCCTCGGGTCGATGATTCAGCCCGCTCAGTGGATGCGATTCTACGCCGCACGGTCATCTCAGGTCCTGCGACGCAGCGCCTTGATCTTCGCCGCCGTTCTCACGCTGTGTTTCTTCTTTGGCGTGATGCTCGTCGGACTTGGTGGCCAGGTGCTGTATCCTCTGGTGGATGCGTTGGGCAACTACAGTTACGATGCGGCGGGGCGCGTGTTGCCACACGCATTGGTTGGCCAATCGGCTTATGAGTTTGATCAGATTCTTGTCGTCGTGTTGAAGAATCATCTGCCCAAGCTGATGGGACCTCTCGGGGCTGTACTCGCCTCGTTGATCCTGGTGGCTATCCTGGCAGCGGCCATGAGTACAGCCGACTCGAATCTTCATGCCTTGAGCGCCCTCGTGACGCACGATATCTACAACCAGTTCATCAGACCTCAGGCATCACAACGAGAGCGGGTGTGGGTTGGGCGCGCACTGATCGCGGTGGTCACGACGCTTGCCCTTGTTCTGGTTGTGATCGCACATCGATCGGACAGCAATCCGCTTTCAATGATTGTGATCCTCGGTCTGCTGGCGATTGCATTTTCCACCCAGCTACTGCCCCTGACGGTGGACATGCTCTTTCTCAAGCGTGGAACCCGACAAGGAGCGATTGCCGGGTTGATCGGTGGTATTGTGACCATCTTCTTCCTCAGCCCCTTCTTTCCCATGCTCGCTGGTGCCACCTTCGGCAGTCTGTTGCAGACGATGCGGGGAATGATCGACACAGGTGCCTGGGGTCTCGTTGTGAATGTCACCCTCTTCGTCGTGGTCAGCTTTCTGACGGCGAGGACCCCACAGCGATCTGTCGCTCGTTGACGGTGACGGTTAGCTTCAATTTTTGCTCTGCCAACAGAGGGATACGCCGAATCATTAAGACGCAAATGGAGATTGAATGACCAGCAATGACTCGCATCGCTATCGCGTCGCCATCGTCGGTGGCGCCGGGATGTGGGGCCGCCATTATCTGACTGCGGCGGCCGAACACGAACAATGCGACGCTATTCTCGTGGACACGTCGGATCGTCGCGACGAGTTCGCCGCACACCACAATGTCACCGACGTGTACAGCACACTCGAGGAACTGTTCGCTGTCGAGGTGCCGGATGTGGTCTGTTGTATCCTCCCGGTGCAGGTTGCGCCGGCCATGGTGCTGGCATGTGTCGAGGCAGGTGTGAAGGTCGTCTCCTGTGAGAAGCCGATCGCCATCGAGCTGGCCGAAGCTGATCGAATCGTCAACACGTGTCGCGACAAGGGCGTCGCTTTTGGTTGTGCCACTGCACACTGGGAAGTGCCCTTGTTGGATGAGACAGCGGCCTGGCTGGCCTCGGGTGAATTTGGCGACATCACGAGTGTGGCGATTCCCGGTGGATTGCCTGTCGAGGTCTCTGGCGCCGGTTGTGTACAACTGACGCAGATGCGTGGTCTCACCGGGGCTGAAGTGGAATGGGTCGAGGGCTATGAGCTGCCTTCCGTCGGCGCATATCGGGCGGAAGAAGCCAGTGACATCGAAGCGGACTGTCCGGCCTATGGGCGGCTGGGTCTGTCGAATGGTGTGATCTGTGAGATCCCCCAACCGCGCGATGAGATGCGAATACCTTGCCGCGTGTCCGTGACGACAACACAGGGAAGGCTCTTCTTGCAGAAGCCCTATCCCATCCTCCTGCACGGTGAGGGATCCACTGCGACACCGATCTACCCGGACTTTCTCGAAGAGGAGCTGCCAGGGCGCTCTATGGCGCCAAGATTGCAAGTGCTGCTGGACGCGTTCGACAGGGGAGATGGGGAAGTGAAGTGCTCTGGCTACGACTATCGACAGGCGCTGGAAATTGCCATTGCCGTGAAGTTGTCCGCTGCCAATGGCAACGAACGTGTGACCCTGCCTCTGTCCGAGCGCGCCCACAAGATCTACCCCCACCCCTATCGGATGCGGGGTGGCGACGTCGCCGGATACGACAGCATTGGCTACGAATCGGCGCCAAAAGTTGAGCAACGACGAGTGCCACGAACCCGGTGATCATGATCGGCTAAGGGAGGCTGGCGTCCGTGTCGCGCAAGTGGCGCCGGCCCCGTCGCTGCGACAACTCCGTCTCAGGTGTGGTTGAGACAGGCGCCCGATCTGTCGATTTCGCCGTTTTCACGAGCTCCAACTGCCATTCTTCCGGGCCGAATCAGACGGACGAACTACGGCGTGTCTTTCTGGCGCAGTCTTCGAGTGAGCCCATCAAGTTCGAGTGAGCCCATCAAGAAGGGCGACGAGTTGTGGGGGAATGCCGAACCCGTGCTTGTTGCTGGCGAGCGGCAGACGGGCTGAAGTCACACGTGTTCTGGCAGGAAACGTTTCCAATTTTCATAGATGATGTTGTGGATCATTTCGTCGGGCACCTTCGGGAAGCTCGTGCCCTCGACGACTTGGTTGACTTTGTGCTGGCCGGCAATCACCTGCGCTGCGGTGGCAGAGGGGAAGTCTGAGCCGAAAATCAGTTTGTGCTCGACGCCGTATTCGATGGCAGAAATGAATGCCTGATAGTGTCGTAGCGGTCGATAGTGCAAGGCTGAGATGTTTGTGTACAAATTCGGATGTTTGCGGATCAACACGACGCACTCGTCCTCCCACGGATGTCCCATATGAGCGATGACGATGCGCAGGTCGGGGCAGGCGACGGCGATGTCCTCAAGCTGAATCGGATTGGCATACTTCAGCGGACCGGGCCGAACGAAGGATGTGCCCTGGTGGATGTTCACGGGGATGCCGAGGGACTCGGCTTTCTTGAACAGGGGAAGATGCCGCGGATCCTGCGGATCCCAATTCTGGTAAATCGGTGAACACTTGAGACCACGAAGTCCGAGGTCATTCACGTAGTACTCGAGCTGCTCGACGCAGTCTTCATCATTTGGGTCGACGGAACACCAGCCGATGAATTTGTCGTGTTGGGCGACGAAGTCCGCGACCAGTTGCTGATCTACATGGATCCCGCAAAAGGGCGCCTTGATGCCAAAGACGATGACCTTGTCGGCGTCCTGTGTCACTGCAAGCAACTGTTCGGGTTTTGAATCGAAGGCATTCGCTTCTGCCACTTCGCTTCCGGCGAAATAGACATCGTCCGACAGCTTCATTTTTGCCCGCTTTGCCTCCCAGGCGAATTCGACGAATTCGTCCGACAGGTGGTCGGGATACCACAGCAGATTTGTGTGCGTGTCAAAGAGCATGAGACGGTCTGTTTCGGTTGGAGTATTGGGCGCTTGTTGCAAACGATAGGTCGCTCTGCTCCGTGTGGCGAAAGCAGCGTGATCTGGGTGTCGATGTCAGAGGTCGGTTCCATGGAGGTGCCGACAATCTGAACCACGTTGGCCCGCACGCCAACAGGAGTCGAGCGGCTCGGCCTGGGACGGCGCGGCTCGGGCCGGTCAATGCCGCACGGGTCGTCGCTAATCGAGGGATGCGTTTCCATTCTGCGTGACCCATCAGATGGCGCGCTGATTCATACCCGCTGGCGCGTTCGACTTGAAGAATGGGGATGTACGGCGTTGCAGGAGCAGGGCCAGATCACGATCGGGCGTGGGGACGCCGACGACTCTTTCGTTTGCTTGGGTACGGCGGAGTCGTTTCGATGATTCGTTCGTATAAAGGGTAGTAGCGAGTACGAATCACTTCGACGACTTCGACCTCTGACCGTCGCTCTTCAGAACTCAGATGTTTTGTGCTGAATCGGCTCCGGGTGCCCGGCGCGCTCGGAACCTTTGCTGTTAGGGCACGTCGCCGGCGATCCGGCCCGACAAGAGACCCAAGACTTGTGTCCTTGGGCGCCCGCGTGCCCTTTGATAGAGCCACGGGCAAAACGAACATGGCAGACGTTCGCCGAAGGTTGGCTGGATACATTTGGTGATGCATGGGCCGCATCACCTAGCGCTCGCCCTGAAAAATTCCTTGAGCCAAAAAAATCACCACCAGATACCGCCCGGCTTTGGCCAGAAACGCCAAGCCCAGAAAAACACCGAACCGGACCTTAAGGAACCCTGCGGCAAAGGTGATGGGATCGCCGATCACCGGCATCCATGACAGCAGCAAAGACCACAGGCCATACCGTGCAAACCAGTGGTTGGCCTTGTCCATGTCGGCGGCGGAAAAAGGGAACCATCGCCGCTCCTGCCAATGCAGGCACCACCGCCCAAGCGCCCAGTTGACCACTGCCCCCAGCGTGTTGGCGAAGCTGGCCACCGCCCACAATACCCAAGCCTCGCGCGCGCTCGTGGCATAAAGAGTCACCATCACGGCTTCCGATGAAAACGGGATCAGGGTTGCGGCCAGAAATGCGCTGAAAAACAGGCCGATCAGATCAAGCATATGTCTATGCCGCCCCATGCTGCGCGGCGGGCAGGGAAAGGTTGTCGATCCGGCGAGCCGGGCCGCCGCCAGATGCGAAAAATCCGCGCGCCGTGGCGACTCCCACGTCTTGGCCTGCGCGGACCCCAACGGCCACGGTATTAAGTGTTCCATATAACTTCGGCGCAATAGCCCGCTCCGCCCCGTTCAGATAAACGTTGCTCGATGACAACGCCAAACCATCGGTCTCGCGTACGGTTTCACACACCATCCACGCACCACGCACAGTTGGGGCACGTCGCCGGCGATCCGGCCCGACAAGAGACCCAAGACTTGTGTCCTTGAGCGCTACCTCTACTGAGATGGATGCATGGCTCATCGCGTTTGGTTGCTGCGTGTAATGTCTCCTACAGCGTTCGCGTCAGCGCCGTGACACGCGGGCCGACGCTGCGACCGGCGCCCTCCGGGCCCCTGCCTATCTTCAGAGCATGAGACACACCTCGACATGCCTGCTGTGTGCAGCGATCATCAGTCTCGCTGGCTGTGGCGACGACAATCCAGTGCGCCACGAAGCGAAGCCCTTTGCCGACGCTCCCGCCAAGATCGCCGGTGTCAGTTTCGACGTATCCAACCAGCTTGTTGAAGTCGCTCTCGATGAACTCGATGCGACGGGAGTACGCTGGATTGCGGTGACCCCTTTTGGTTGGCAATCCCGTTTCGACGAGCCTGAAATTCGCCTGCGCACGACGCGTGTGCGCTGGGGTGAGACGGACGCAGGCATCACGGAGACGATGACGCGTGCTCGAGCCCGAGGTCTCCACACATTGCTCAAGCCGCACATCTGGCTGACCCAGGATGTGCCCCGTCAGTGGCGTGGTACGATCGGTTTCGACAATGATGCCGACTGGGAGGCCTGGGAGTCCGACTACCGCAGTTTCATCCTTCACTACGCGCTTCTTGCCGAGCAACAGCAGGCAGACATGTTCAGTATCGGCGTCGAACTGGGGCGTGCGGTGAGGGAGCGTCCTGCCTTCTGGTCTACTCTGATTGGTGAGATTCGGCTGGTCTATTCAGGACTCCTGACATACGGCGCTAACTGGGACGACGCGGTGCAGGTTCGCTTCTGGGATCAACTTGATTTCATCGGGATCCACGCCTATTTCCCGCTGACGCACAGGAGCGATGCCAGCGTCGATGAACTGATCAAAGGCTGGCGGCCCCATGTGCGACTCATGGACAATCTGCGTGCCACCTGGGATCGCCCGATTCTGTTTACGGAGATCGGCTACCGCAGCATTGCCGGCGGTGCCGTGGAGCCGTGGAACTTCGACGTGCAGGCCGCTGTGGACGTGCAGGAGCAGGCGGATGCATACGAGGCGATGTTTCGTGTGTTTTGGGAACGGGACTGGTTTGCGGGGCTTTTCATATGGGAATGGGACGCGGATGTGCGACTCGGTGATGATCTGAGCGACGACGATGATTATTTGCCGCAGACGAAACCGGCACAGCAGGTCATGTCCCGGTGGTTCGGTGCCAGTGGGTGAGTGAGATCGCCCCAAGGGCATTCGTGGTGTGGTGATTTGAGATCAACCGCCGATGGGGTTGTATTCTACTGTGCCGCAAAACGGATCCAGACGAGGCAATGGACACTGACAACATAGTGAGGGTTTGATGGACGGCGTACATGATATGGGTGGGATGCATGGATTTGGTCCCATTGTCCGTGATGAATTGTCGTACCACGACGAGTGGGAGGTCCGCGTTCACGGAATATCCAACGCGATGGCCGTGAACGGTGGTGGCCGCTTCAGTCTGGAATCACTGGACCCTGCCGTCTATCTGGGATCGAGTTATTACGAACGCTGGCTCTTGGCGCGCATCAATACGCTGTTGCAAAGCGGGGTCATCACACAGGATGAATTCGACGCTTCCGTGGCGAATTACGCCACGAATCAGCAGGCGGACTTGCCTGCGGATGACCCTGAGGCCTATGCAAAGGCGCTCAGTGCCGGCGACGCGAGGGACACTGAGCCGTCGGTCGATGCCACAGCGCCGCGTTTTGACGTGGGTGATCAAGTGGTGGTCTGTACCATTCACCCGGATGGTCACACACGGCTGCCGCGATACGTACGCGGGCGTCGAGGGACGGTGATCCTTCGCTATCGGCCTCAGGGTTTTCAGGATCATGAGCCGATCGACGATCAAGACGGCGTGCAACCCATGTATGCGGTGCGGTTCGAAGGAACCGAATTGTGGGGAGACCAGGCCGAGATAAACAGCAGTGTCGTATTGGATATGTGGGAGTCGTATCTGGAAGAGGAGGTAGCAACCGATGGCGAGTGAAGATCCGGCAGTTTTGACGAAGGCTCTCGAATCGTTGCTGGTGGAGAAGGGGCTGATTACGTCGACTCGAATCGATGAGATCGTCAAGAACTACGAGGAGGATATCGGTCCGATGCGAGGCGCGCAGGTTGTGGCAAGGGCGTGGTCGGATCCGGCGTACAAGGAGCGGTTGCTGGCGGATGGCAGAGCAGCGATCGCGGAGTTCGGCTTCACCGATCCGCATGGGGCTGAACTGGTGGTGACGGAGAATACGGATGAAGTGCACAACATGGTTGTGTGCACTTTGTGTTCCTGCTATCCATGGTCGGTTCTGGGCTTGCCACCGACGTGGTACAAGTCCTTCGCCTACAGATCTCGTGCCGTCAGCGAGCCCCGAACGGTGCTCAAGGAATTCGATCTCGACCTGCCGGAATCGACTGAAGTCCGTGTGTGGGACAGCAATTCGGACATCCGCTACATGGTGTTGCCGAAGCGTCCTGCAGGCACAGAGGCAATGAGTGAAGACGCGCTGGCAGAGATCGTCACGCGCGACTCGATGATCGGTGTAGGGGAGGTGGCACTTGGATCCGACCGTTGACACCGCCACCGTTGAGGCCACCATCGCGCAGATGCCGCAGGAGATCGCCCTCCCAAGGGAGAATGGTGAGCTCCTCTTCGGCTCCCCCTGGGAGGCGCGGGCCTTTGGTCTTGCCCTTGCACTGCACGAGCAGGGCGCCTTCGAGTGGAAGCAGTTCAGCCAGACACTGTCTGAGCAAATCGCCAAGGCTGAAGGCGCGGGCGAGTCCTCGACGTATTATGAACGGTGGCTGCGGACACTGCATCTGGTGACGACACGCCAAGACCTACTGGCCCCGCAGGAAATTACCGATCGCTCTGAGCAGGTGCGGACAGAGGATGATCATACCCACGATCACGATCATCTGCATGATCATGATTCACACGAGCCCCATCACCACTAGTCAGCGTTGTGTTGATCATGTCGCTTCGCCCTTGATCAGCACAGTCATGTCACCGCTGATCGTCACGTTGTCGGCAGGGCCCTGCGCGGACACGATGGATGACCAGGTCTACTCGACGCATGGGCGCATTGACTGGGCTGGGCACACCTTTGAAGGCTGCCGTCGACCTGTGCACTGAGTCCGTCCTTTGTGGAAATCCTCGTCGCTCTATTCGACACTCAAACGTGCATACCGCAGGAAGATGCCACCACCAGGGCGGCCAAAGGGCCCGTTGACAGCCAGCACGGCAATCACGTGCTCCCGACCTGGTTCGGCCTGCTCTGCGAGGCAGACCCGCTGCGGATAGTTGAAGCCTGAGACACAACCACGACCCGTCTCGCCAAAGGCCATGTCACACTCTGAGTCGATCCACAACTCGCCGTAGTCGTCGACGCAGGTTTCGAGGAACACCGATTTCCCTGCGAGGCCTTCACCGTCGATGGTCTCCGGCAGTGTGACGGTGATGCGATACCAGCCGAAGCAGAATCCTGTGGATCGACCGAGCTGAATGTCGTCGATGACATCCCAGTTGCTGTCGTCGTAGTCCGCCAGGCGGGCAGGTGTTGCCGCCAACTCGTTGACCAGGCCGCCATTGGGCTCACCGGGCACGAGCCCATCGGCATAGCGCCACTCGGCGTTCAGCAACTCTCTGTGCTCGGCACTTTCCAGATCAATGATCTGTTGGCTCATGGCGATTCCTCTTTCGGATACCTGGGACACTCGATCGTTGGCGAAATGAATGCCCTTGTTCGTGACGTCGCCAGTCGCACGCTCATAAGTTCTTTCTATCCTGGAACGAGCCCGCGAGAAGATCGGCCGAGAGCGAGCGACGATCCTTTTCAGTTGACTTTCGCCGTGCCTTTCAATAGCTAGTGGGTCGCGCTCGAAGGCGCTGCCATGTCCGCGGGAAGGGCCAAGCCCACTTCGATTTTGACGTCGCAGTACTCACCTTGACCTTCTTTCCAGCCTGGCCAGCGGACACGGGCGTTGAACGAGAGAGGGTGAATTTATGTCCAGCAAGAAGCTGCCCGCCCGGGCGAGTCTTGAAAACCTGCGCAAGCAGGCCAAGGGTTTGCATAAGGCCTTTGCTGACGGCGATGATGCAGCCGTCACACGCATCCAAGAACATCTACCACGAGCTGCCACTCTCACCGATGACGCTCTGCGCGCGACGGCTCTGTCGTTGCAGGAAGCGCAGCACGTCCTGGCGCGGGAATACGGTCTCAGTAGTTGGGATGGTCTGCGGGGCGCCGTCGAAACATCCGATTTCGAAGAGCTGTCGCGTCTGAATGACCGGGAGACGCAGATGCTGATGCGGGAGATCTCACAGAAGGATTTGTCCCGTGCCATCATCGGTGCCTCCGATGCTTTGCGTGGACGGTTCCTCACCAACATGTCGCGTCGCGTGCGCAGTTTCATCGTAGAGGAATCGAAGACGCTGGCGCTTGATCTACCAGCTCACGAGCCGACCGTGTCACGCCAACGAATCCTGGAGTGGGCCGAAACGCTGCGCGACAATGGTCAAATTCACTGGCCGCCCAACGACGATGCCCAGGCATTTGACGGCGATGTGGATCTTGTGCCACCTACTCCGCAAGACGATCCGGTGGGAGAGATCTCCTTCGAAGAGCTCGAGGTCGGGGAGATCGCCGAGATCTATGCTGAACTGACCGAGCTTGCCTGTCGCGAAGGCATCCTCGCTCTTGAGTCGTGGATCCCTGCCGGGCGTCGAGCAAACGCGCTCAGAGAAGGGATCCGTTTGGCCGTGGATGGAACCAACCCGGATCTGATCGCTGACATTCTGCGGGTGCGCACGGAGACGATGTCTCGCAATCGGCGTGTGCGATTGCAGATGATCGTCGAGGGCATCGCTTCGCTGCAGGTGGGAGACAATCCGTGGATCATCTTCCACAAGATGCAGGCCCACTATCTCGACCCAGGGGTCCAGCAATCCCTGAATCGATCGCGCGAGGAAATCACGGCTGATGAGTTGCGTGACTGGATCGGGCGAGGCTGGCTGACGGTGCGCACGCCGGGTGACATGGCCGTCCTGTTTCTGCATCTGGGTTTTGCCGCACGCAATGGCGGCCTCGAGGCGCTGGCGTCGGCGGCTCAGGTCGTCGAATGGCCTCTGCTCAAGTCGGGACTGGAGCAATTGGTTGCCGCCCGCGACCGCGCCGCATTGCAAGCAAATCTCATGGCGCAGATGGAAGCGGAAATCTCGCGGCTGGAGCGGCACCATCTCGCCGCCAATGCGGGTTTGCTTGCCGTGGTGGCAGGCTCGAATCCTGAAGTGGTGACGAAGACCGTGACGGAGACCGCCGCCAGCTGATTTCAATTGACATCGGCTCCCCGGCGAGGTATCTCAAGAGATAAGGCTCATCGGGGAGCCGCTTTGTCCGCGGGAAGGGTTGAACCCACTCGACTTTGGATGTTTGGCCATCGCTCAAACCCTTCTTCCTGCCTGCAACTGCGGACGGCTGGCACACCACGGATAAGGGTGATGATGTCTGCTCCAGTTCTCACGCTGTCCGATCGGGCGAACGTCGAATTTCTCAAGAAAGAAGCACGCGATCTGCACAAAGCCTTCCGTGCAGGTGCGGCAGATGCCATCGATCGTATCGTGACGTTTCTACCGCGTGTCCTTAATCTGTCCATGAAAGCAAGCACCGATGAACTGACCGCCTTCGATCTCTCGCGTCAGGAAACGCAGCACGCTCTGGCCTGTTCCTACGGCTGCGGCAAGTGGGAGGAGTTGCTCGACACGGTGCGGGTCCAGAACCTGGACGCCCTCGACTTACTCAGTGACCGGAGTGTCCAGATCGCTCTACGCGAGGTTGATCAGCAAGATCTGGTACGTGTCTTACCAACTCTCTCGGACGCATCCGTGGCTCGATTCTACCACAACATGTCTGAGCAAGTTCAGGTTCTGATCAAGGCGGAAGTGAGATCTCTCGGGGCCGTGGATAGAGAGGAAGTTGCGCAGTCCAAAGCGCGAGTTCGTGAGACCCTTGTCGAACTGGGCCGTCAGGGATGGATGAAGTGGGAGGATCCCGACACAGATCGCTCCGGGCCACCGCTCGTCGATCTGCTCAGTGAAGAGCGCTTCGTGCACATGGGCAAACCCTTGCTGCAGGTCTCCGAACCAGAACTGTCGAAGACGCTTTTTCAAATCGCAGAGCAAGCGCGATGGGCTGGTATTTTGTCCTTGCAGCCCCTGGTGAGTGCGACACCCACCTTGCTGACAGAGGCGCTGCAGTACATCGTGGATGGGGCCGAACCCGATCTGGTGCAGGATCTGGTTGAAACGCGAGGGGCGACGATTCTGCGTCATCGCACGGTGCGAGGACAGATGGCAATCGAGGGTTGGATGTCGATTCAGTCTCTCGACAATCCGGCGATCGTCCGCATCAAGTTGGAGACCTATTTTCGCGACACGCTTTCCAAGCTGGTGGCATCTGAGGGTCGAGTTGTCCTCGACGATCTCGTGGCAAGATTGCGAGACAGTCCATTGATGTCGATGAGCGACGAGGATTGGGCTGAGTTCTATGTGGAGTTGGCGATCATCGCCCGGCGCGATGGCATCGGCGCCCTGGAGCCTCTCGTCGCGGTCGTCGATGATGAGGTCCTGAGTACCGGTCTGAAGGCGACCATCATGGACCGATTGTCCGCAGCTCAGATCCTTGCAGTGATGAAGGACAGCGTGCAGGACCTGCGCGTAAGGTTGAAGCGCCGCGAAGCGATGGTGCTCGCCGGGTCGCTGGGAATTCAGATGGGGCACAAACCACAGGACCTGGTCGAGGCAGCGCGAACAGCTGCGGTCGAATCAGGTCAACGAGTACATGATGCGGGCTACCCGCGTCCAACAGCATAGGGAGATCAGATGATGACGGGTGCGCTGGAAACTTTGCCATTTGGTCCATCAGATCTACAGGTCACCCGTCTTTGCCAGGGAACGGCCTTTCGCACCATGGAGCGTGCGGAAACCAACACACGTGCGGAAGCCGTTCTGCGCTACTGTCTCGAGGTGGGTGTGCGATTCTTCGATTCGGCCAATGCCTATGGCTGGGGAGGTTCGGAGCGACTCCTTGGCCAGGCCCTCGACAAGGCGCCAGACGATGTGGTCGTGTGCACCAAGGTGTCTCCCCGAGACGAAGAACGTCCCGAGGAGGTCATCGCTTTCACCGAGGCGCTGCTGCGCGAATCCGTCGATCGAAGTCGCCAGCGGCTGCAACGTGATGTGATCGATCTGTATCTGCTGCATCAACCAGATGGCACCACGCCGGCAGCGGCACTGTGCACCCACATGCAAGGGTTGATCGATGCGGGTCTGATCCGCTACTGGGGTGTGTCCAACCACCCGCCGGAGTTGGTCGAGGCGATACTTACAGCGGCGCAAGAAGAGGGCACGGCTCCACCGGTTGGGGTGGAGGACTACTTCAATATTGGCGGCGCGGCGTTGATGGAGGATGGAGGGTCTCGGACTCGATGGCTGCATCAGCAGATGATCCCCATGCTGCAACGCCGTGGACTCGGGCTGCTAGCATTTTCACCCATGGACCGTGGTGATCTTGCCCCGGAGAAGACCCCGAAGCCCGGGTCGTCGCTGGAGAAACTGTGTGCTCAGGTCGATGCCGTTGCCGCAGAGTTAAGCGTTGGACGTGCTGAAATCTGCGTTGCATGGATGGTGCACCAAGAAGGGGTGACAAGTGTCCTGGGTGGGGCAGAATCTGAAGAGCACGTGGACGAGATGGTGCGTGGTACCACGCTCACTCTGCCGCCAGATCTGCTGACGCGGTTGATGCAGGCACGGGACATATATGCGGACGCCATGGAAGCAGGCCAGTCCTAGCTCACGCTTAGTGGATCCTGGCTCACGCTTAGTGGATCCTAGCTCACGCTTAGTGGATCCAGCCCAACACGTCGCACAGATCAACCCATAGAGAGTGACGCAGGCAGGCTTCGAAACGTATCTTTCCAAGCCAAGAAAACTCCTACTCTCCATACAGGATTCCATGACGGTTCGCCGCAACGTCGA
>Ga0115002_10003747_pt1 | contig 18781 bp, 11 predicted proteins | sample ArcticOcean_MG_C_8_FD_89576 | JGI IMG/M metagenome (GOLD analysis project Ga0115002, IMG submission 89576) | Marine microbial communities from western Arctic Ocean - ArcticOcean_MG_CB11_86 | ecosystem: Environmental > Aquatic > Marine > Oceanic | place: Arctic Ocean: Canada Basin | collected... | reverse complement strand
CGGGCGAACTGCGATCAAACGGCAGCGTTCCCCAGCCGCGACAAAATGTGGGGAACCCGCCGTTACGGTTTTGGACACCGAGCAACCAACCGACACCGTTGCGCGCCGCGACTTCGACGTCCAGGCGAGCGGGGGGCGTCAGCCCCCTGTTATTTTCATCGGTGTGGTTCGCGTTATCTGTATTGGACGTAACAGCCGGCTTACGCCGACCGCTCGCCAGGTTGAGCAGAGCGAGGATCGCACCCGGCGTATCGTCGGCGTCGGGGACGCCGCCGGGCAAGTCGGTCCACGACCATCCGCCGGGGTCGGCGTTGGTGTAGGGGTGGACTTCCTTGTATTGCTGACTGAGCAACCAATCGAGAATTGGTGGGCGGTCGTCGGGTAAGAGACCGTCGCCCAGCGCATTGACCGACAAGGTGGTGACCCACGTGGCGAGGTTTGTATCAATCGGCCAACTGCCGTCGTCGCGCACCGAGTCGGCAATGAAACCGATGCCCTTGCGTGCGACGGGATGATCGCTGCGTCCCATGCCGGCCAGGCTCATGGTGACGAAACTGGTCAGCGGGGTGGCTTCCAGAAATCCTCCGTTGGGCGGTTGAATACGAGTCAGCGTTCGCAGGCTGCGTGGGATTGCCAGCTTGCGGATTAGCCGTGTGATGGGGTTCCAGGGTTTGCGGTGGTGGTAGCCGACTTGCCCGATGGCAATGAGTGCAGGAAACGCATAACTGACGACGGGCAGGTGGACCGTCTTGTAAAACTTGGCCGGCAGGCAGGCCAATTCAAAAGGCAAGTAGGGAACTTGCTTCCAATCAACCAGCCCGGCCAACGCACAGTGCGTGAGGATGGGAATCGAAAACGTGTGATCTTTGCCGTAGCGTTTCACGACGGCTGCAACACCGCCAATGCGATCAATGTACTCCACTGCCGGTGAGACAACGTTGGCGTAAGTTTCGTCTTGGCCGGTCGCGTGAAAAACGGCGCGGGCCAGCATGGTGGTCGAGATGTTGCTGAAACTCTTGACGGTATCGCCCCAGCCACCGTCTTCGTTCTGATGTTCAGCCAACCAGCGCAACCCGTTGGCGATTAAAGAGTCGAAATTGAGATCGGGATCGTCACTCGAAACAGATCGCGTCGCCCGATCACGCCGCACCATCTCCAACGCCATCACGGCCGTCGCGGTCGCCAACGCGGATGTCGAAAGCTCGCCTTCCCAATGACCACGCTCATTCCGCTCAGCAAGCAAACGCTCGCGAGCGATTTGATAGCAATCAGCGATGCGAGTCGGATCGGCAGGCATGGGTGTTGGCGTTGATGGAGGTCGTTCGTCTGTGGATGTCGTTTCCGGCAGTCCGCTGAGCTTTCAGCCATCAGCATTCAGCATTCAGCGGTCAGCTTTTTCTATCCGCTTTCCACTTTCGGCTTTCCGTCTCACAGGTCCATTTCGTCCAAACCGTCCATCAAATCATCGAGTGCGTCTCGTTCTGCGGTGGCAACACTGGTTTGACGTTTTGGAATGCCGACTTCCAAACCGACCGCATCGCGGCCGTCGGCAACAAGTTCGGCATCACGTTCGGAAACCGCCATATCGAGGGCCGATTTCTCGGGAGCACCGAAGAGTTTCGAGAGGTCGATTTTCAAACCAGCCACATCGCCGTCGGCTCCGGCAATGGCGGACGTTTTATGGGCAGGGAAGATGATCGCGTTTTCAGGGCAAACACGGCTGCACGCGGGGCAACCTTTTTTGCAACTGTCTTGCTCTTCGACCAGGATGCGATCAAGCCCGTCGACGCCGTACACGCCGAACAGGCAGAAGTCGATGCACTCCATGCAGTTCGTGCAACGGCTGTAATCGATCACCGGATACCAACGCCGCTTCGTCGGCTCGGGCGCGACGGCCGAAGCCCCGTTGCCATTGTCGTTGTCGTGACCGTTCCCGTTGTTCCCTTTGGAGGCCTGAATCAACTCGACTGGATGCAGGTAACGCTCTAACTGTTCCTTCTGAGGACTCCCGCCGACCCACTGCATCAGATCGACGGTTTCCACGGTGGACTCATCCGCGATGCGGCGGATTTCGTCGAGGTAATCCCGAGTGTCGAGCGAGACCCGCAGATCGATGCAATAGATTTTTCGGTTGGGGACCTTCAAAGCCCCGATGGCTTGCGATTCTTTTTCTTCCTGCTCGTCGGACTCGTCGTCGGCTTGATCATCCTCGGAGATCAACAGCGACTCGCCCTCGTGACCTTTCACGCCGGCGCGATCGAGCGTCCAGCGTGCTCCGCGTGGATACAGCCAGGAGAGCACGACGACGTCGCCCGGGACCGACTGCAGAAACAGCATGCCCGAGTGGTCCCGGCTCATGTCGTACAAATGCGGAACGACCGAACATTCGACGGCCGATTCGAGCATCAGCGACATCGCGAGATCTTCTTCAAGCTGCTGCTTCGCCGGGTTTTTTCCCTGGGCCTGGGAAATGACGACGGTGAGTTTTTTTGTGGCCATATGGAAATCAGTGGTTGGTGGGTAGTGGTTAGCCGTAGGTCAGGCTCCCGCCTGACGCCTAGTCTTTGTCGGAGAACTCAAGTTAACCCGACGCATAAGCGAGGGACGCAGGACAATTGAGCCTACTCTCTGCGTCCCTCGCTTACGCGTCGGGTTATGATTCAGACTTTGGCGGCGTTTTCCAACAAAGCCTTAGTTGATTTGGCCTTTGATTGTTTGTTGTGTTTTTTCCCAGCCGGCGTCGAGCAGTTCGAGGTATTGAGCCGGGGTGAGAAGTTTGGAGTCGGTCTGGAAACGGTACAGCCAGCCCGATTCGTAATTGTCGGTGTTGATGGCCGAAGGATCGTCGAGCAACGCGGCGTTGAACTCCCCGACGACGCCCGCATGGGGAACGTACAAACTGGAGAGTGCTTTCGAGCTTTCGATTTCTCCAATTTCACGTTTCGCGGCGACTTTGGTGTGCGGGTCGATTGTCCAATCCAGGAAGTAAACGTCTTGCAGCAGCCGGACCGAATACGAGGTAAAGCCCACGCGGTAATGCTCTCCGTCCGGCTTAAGCCACAGGTGGTTCTCGGCATACACACGATCCGTGGGAATGCGGGCTTCGTAATTCCCCATCATGAAGACAAGGTCTTCGGGCATGCGACGCATCCGTTCATCGGCGGGAAACAGGAATGTTGGCTGGGAAGTCGACGGTGAGGCGGCAAACAAGTCAAACTGCGTTAAGGCAAAGTCGGGGCGAAAATGATGACCGTCCGTGGGAACGGCGCAGCGTCCTCTATGATTTCAGATCGCAGAGCCTAATGCAATCTGCTACGTGGAATGTTACTGTTTCGACACCCAACAGCTTTTCGCAACTGGCTCTGTGTTAAATAGTAGAATCGACCGCGACCGATTTCGCAACCCTGTTGCATCGGCGAGCCGGGTCAGTCATGACCCGGACCTGTCTGAATTCCGCTTGCATTCCGGGCAGGGCCTGTCGACAATTCAACATCCGTATCGTATCTGGAGTCGCTTGGTGGGGTCTGTTTCCGTTTTTGCGACACTTTGAACGTCTAGAACCCCGTTAGGCGGCAACTCCGCACCAGAATCCGAATGCTCCCGAAGCGCAATAGCAACTCGATCAAAACTGAATCTGGCGCGTTTCGTTACGTCGTCTCGGAGGCATCGCAAGCTGGTGACGATGTAGCCCTGACCATCAACATCCAGAGCGAATCCAACGGCGCTATGCTTCGCATCAACGGATTGGTCGCGTCGCGCCTGCCGGTGATGGAATCCAAATTCTATGTTGGGCGATCACTGAAATCTTCCGTTCTTCCTCGGCATATCTTGGCGCTCATTGAACGCGGGATTGACCATGGATGGACACCGGATGATTCTGGCCCGGCTGTTGTACTGACGGTGACGAATGCGGATATTTTTGATTCGTCAGTTCCGTAGGCTGGGACAAGTCCCAGCATCGCCCATTCAACGTTCACAGACTCAACGTCGGCAATACTTGAATTCGCTTCCCCCGACGAACGCCGTCGAAGTGCGATCGTCACCGTCAATGCGCGACAGCCACACGACACCTGCTGGGACTCGTCCCAGCCTACTACGTTGCTTCCGTTGCTCGCCCATGCTTAACGAGCGGCCAACGCCGGGGTATGATGAACGCCTCGATTCTGTCGTGACGGCAGACGACTCCCCGACCGACGTCCGGTCGCCAGCAAGGAACTTTCGCATGACGATTCTCCCACGCGCTTTCCCCGCGGTTGCCGCAGCCGTCTGGTTGTTGGTCGGCACGTCGTTCGTCACAGCGCAGCCGAAAGAAAAGGAGCAGGCCAAACCGCCAAAGACGGATGTCGTCGAGAACGCCGTACCGGCTTCCGCCGAAAAACTTGCCAAGCGGTTACGCCCATCGATCGTGGTGGTGACGTTCGCCGGTCGGGATGGCAAGCAACTCGGGCTGGGGACCGGGTTTGTCGTTTCCAAGGACGGCCTGATCGCGACGAATCTGCACGTCATCGGCGAAGCCCGGCCCATCTCGGTCACGTTGGCCGACGGCAAAGTCTTCCCTGTCACAACGATTCACGCTACGCAGAAATCGATGGATCTGGCTGTCCTCAAAATCGACGCGAAAGGTTTGGTCCCGCTGAAACTGGCCGTCTCGAAAAACGTTCAGCAAGGTCGCCCGGTTGTCGCGTTGGGGAACCCGCACGGCTTGAAATTCAGTGTGGTCAGCGGCGTGATCTCGGGACGTCGAGAGATCGACGGCAAACCAATGTTTCAGATCGCGATTCCCATCGAACCGGGAAACAGTGGTGGACCGCTGGTCGACCTGGAAGGCCATGTCGTCGGCGTGATGACAATGAAATCGCTCGTCACCCGCAACCTCGGTTTCGCCGTTGAGATCGATGCCCTCAAACCGTTATTGGCCAAACCGAACCCGGTTCCCATTGCCCGCTGGCTGACAATTGGCGCGCTGGATAAGCGAGAGTGGACCACGCTGTTCGGAGCCGACTGGCGTCAGCGGGCCGGTCGCCTGCTGGTTCACGGACGCGGCGGCGGGTTCGGCGGGCGGTCGCTCTGTTTGTCGACGAAGAAAACGCCCGCGTTGCCGTTCGAGTTGGCGGCCACCGTCAAGTTGAAAGCCGAAGACGGAGCAGCCGGACTGGTTTTTCACTCCGATGGCGACAACAAGCACTACGGTTTCTACCCCACCGGCGGCAAGTTGCGGCTCGCGCGATTTGAAGGGGCCGATGTCTTTTCCTGGAACGTTCTGCAAACCGTTCCCAGCCGGCATTACCGGCCGGGCGAGTGGAATACGTTGAAAGTTCGCATCGAGAAAGGCCGCATTCGTTGCTTCGTCAACGAGGAGCAAGTCATCGATTCCCGCGACGCCGGTTTCAGCGCCGGACGCGTCGGCCTGGCGAAGTTTCGCGAGACGGAAGCCGAGTTCAAACGGTTTCGCGTGGCGAAAACCATTCCGTCCGATCGACCTTCGGATGAAACCACCAAACGGGTCGCAGGCTTGGTGGCCGATATCGACATCACGCGCCCGCCGAAAGACGACCTCGTTGGCAAGCTCGCCAGCGACGGAGTTCTCGGCACGGTCGCTTTGGCCGATCGTGCTAAGCAACTCGAGAAGCAGGCTGAACGCTTGCGGCAGCTCGCTCGCGAAGTTCATCGCCGCAACGTGCAGCAGAAATTATCGAAACTGCTCGACGTCGACGAAGCCAAGATCGACCTGCTGCATGCCGCCTTGCTAATCGCCCACATCGACAACGACGAAATCGATGTGGCCGCCTACCTGGCTGAAGTCGACCGCATGGTGGCCGACATTCGTGAGACGTTAAAAGAAAAGGCCGACGAAACGGCCAAGCTGGCAGCCATCGACAAAGTGTTGTTTAAGGAACTCGGATTCCACGGCAGTCGCACCAACTATTACAACAGCTCGAACAGCTATCTCAACGAAGTCATCGACGATCGGGAAGGCTTGCCGATTACGCTGTCGGTACTCTACATGGAAATCGCGCGGCGGGTCGGCGTGACTGTGGTCGGCGTCGGCCTGCCGGGGCATTTCGTTGTCCGTCACGAACCAAAAACCGGCAAGAAACAATTGATCGACCCATTCGACGGCGGGAAACGGCTCACTCGCGCGGAAGCAGACGAGATGGTCAAGTCTATCACCGGTCGCCCGTTGGATGACAAATTCCTCGTCACGCAATCCAAACGCGACATCCTGGTGCGCATGCTGCATAACCTGTTCGGCCTAGCCCGCGACAAACAAGATGTCGAGCCGATGCTAAGTTACGTCGACACCATCATCCTGCTCGATCCGGAAACCGGCCTCGACCGCTGGTTCCGAGCCGTGCTGCGATTTCAGACCAAGCGACACGAAGAAGCACTGATCGATACGGCTTGGCTCCTCAAGCACGAACCCGAAGGCGTCAGCCTACCGCAAGTCAACGAGCTACACCGCATCATTGAAAACTCCCTGAACACTTCCCCGTAGGACAGACATTCCTGTCTGTCGTCCCTGTTCATTCACAAGAGGAACCTCGCCATCCCAGACACGTTTGCTCGCGGCACCACTGCTGTGATCTGTCAGACGAGTCCCTAAAGAAATTCTTCACGCGCAGATCAGCCGAACGATTGCACGATCGCTCACGACGGTGGATGATGACAACGCGGCGCTCCGTGCATTGTGCAGGCCGCGCCAACCACGCCATCTGTTCCACACCACGAGCGATTCCATGTCGAACCCCCTCCCGCTGTTTCCCACCACCGTCATCGGCAGCCTGCCACGCCCCGTGTATGTCAAAGACCTGCTCGCCGCCCGCAGCGAACGTGGTACCGACGACGCGGACTTGAATCGCCGCACCGACGACGCCGTCCGCTTCGCCATCGGTCTGCAAGAACAGGCCGGCATCGACATCATCTCCGACGGCGAATGGCGGCGGGAAACCTACGTGGACGTCATCGCCGATTTGCTCAACGGCTTTGAATGGATCGACCGCGAACTGTTCGGCTACCACCAGGTCATCACGAAACCCATCACGCCGAAGCGGCCGGGCGTTGTGGCGGAGGAAGCGAAGTTCCTGAAAGAGAACACCGACCGGCACGTCAAAATCTGCCTGCCCTCGCCTTACCTCATCGGCCAACGCATGTGGTTGCCCGAATACTCGACCGACGCCTACCCCACCCGCGACGCGTTCTGCGAAGCGCTGGTGCCCGTGTTGCGAGAGGAACTGCTAGCCGTCCGTGAAGTGGGGGTGGATGTGATTCAACTTGATGAGCCGCATTTGTGTGTGCTCGTCGACCCGAAAGTCCGTGAGACATTCGACGACCCGGAATCCGAGATGCGCAAAGCGGTCGATTGGCTCAACGAAATCGTCACCGGCATCGACGGCGTTGCGCTGTCGGTGCATTTGTGTCGCCGGAACTGGGGTCGTCGCGGTTGGGGAGCGGCCGGCGGATACGAAGCGATTCTCGACCACCTCAAACGTCTCGAAGTCGAACAACTCATGATGGAGTTCAGCATCCCCGTCGCCGGTGATGTCTCGGTCCTCACGGAGTTACCCGACCGCTTCCGTATCGGCCTGGGTTGCGTCGACGTCCGCTTCCCCGAAATCGACACCCCCGAAAAAATCGTCGCCCGCGTCGACAAGGCGCTCGAACATGTGGCGGCTGACCGCATCACCCTCAACCCCGACTGCGGCTTCTCCCCCGGCAAAGACCACGGCATCCCGCTGGATGAAGTCTTCGAGAAATTGAAAAGCTTGGCCGCTGCGGGGCGGATGCTGCGGAGTCGGTGAGCGGGTGGATGTGTTTTTTACCGCAGAGGACGCAGAGAGCGCAGAGGAATTGGAGTCACCGGCATGAGTAATGTCTGACTGGCAGATGGGACGTGCGGGAGTATGCTGTTAACCTACTGGACACAGATTTGAATTGTCCAAGAAAGGTTGGGTTGCGCTCCAAGGAATCGGAAGGGGACACGATCGAGATAACTTATGACGCATCCGAAACGAGTTTTCATCCTTGGTGCTGGGTTTTCAAAGCCAGCAGGTATGCCACTGGCAACAGAACTGCTTCCGTTGCTCACACGAAAACTTGATTCTGAGGAGATGAAGGGTTGGCTTGATGGAATGTGCGAACGGTTATCATGGCTCGAGGGAAAGGGACAGCAGGCGGACTCATTCAAGCTGAACATCGAGCAAGTCTTCCACCACGCGTACTTCGACGTGGAGGTTCACCGTCTCCGTCAGCACCTTGCTCCTGTTGGCTGCCACGATGGCCCCGCTACATCGTGGAATAAAGCCACCGCGATTTCCGCTTGGCTGTCGCACCTCGAAAAATACCTGTGCGATGTCATTGTCGAAGAACAAACGAAAGCCAAGATTGACCCCATTCATCGTTGGGCGAAAACCATCGATACTGGTGATTCAAGTAGTGACGTTCAACTACGACACACTGGTGGAACGCGCATTGTCTGAAGTCGATAAGACCTGGAACCACGGAACGGGTCCTGAAGGTGACGAGGGGATCTCCGTTTACAAGCTACACGGTTCAATTGACTGGATCGTTGCCCATCGAAACGATCCCATTTCGGATATGGATTCACTCTTCGAAAAAAAGAACGCAAATCGCTCGGATGAAAATACCGGCCACGTCGAGGACGATTGCAAACTGTGGCGCTGGCGGACACCGGATCAGTTACAGGAGTGGATTTCGGGGCAGGATCTTCAATGCGTTCCGAACGAAGCCTCGCCGAGAGTTGTCGGCATCGCTGGGCTTGGAGCGTACAAGCAGCTGCACCAAATACCCGGCTTGGGACGCGTATGGGTGCGTGGGATGAAGGCGGTTTATGAGGCTGATCATTGTGTCGTGGTCGGTTTCTCGATGTCTGATTTCGACGTAATGGCACAGATGCAGTTCGCTGACATCGCAAGGAAACGGCAGGACGATGGCCGACCACTGGAGGTAACCGTCATTGATCCATCCATGAACAACTCGAAGAAAAAGCGGTTCGAGAGAGTGTTTCGTAACGTGAGTTTTATTGGCAGTTCTCACGAGAATGTCGATTGGACGACCTACTGACCACTACCTCTCTGCGTCCTCTGCGGTGAATAAAACAACACACATTTTCCGTCCGCCGGTGCCATCGGCGGCTATGGAGGAGGCAGGCGGGGACGGCTGCGGTCCGTCAGGCTCACACTTCGATGTCGAGTTCTTCGATCTTGCGGTACAAGCTGGACAGGCCCAGTTTGAGGCGGCGGGCGACTTCGCGTTTGTCGGAGCATTGACGCAGGACGCGGGTGATGTGGAGGCGTTCGTAGTGACGCAACGCCGTCCGCAGGTCGTCGGTGTGCGGTAAGCCCGGTTCGACGCCGAGTAAGTCGGGGGGCAAGTCGCGGGGTTCGATTTGTTCGCCGTCACACATCATGACGGCTCGTTCGACTGCGTTGTCAAGTTGCCTCACGTTGCCTTTCCACTGGGCCGTCATCAGCAGGCGGATGGTTTCAGCTGTTGCACCGGAGACGCGTTTTCGCATGGCTTGGGAATGCTTGCCGACGAAGAAGTCGACCAGTTCCGGGATGTCGTCGAGCCGTTCGCGCAATGGCGGAATGCGAATCTTCACGCCGTCGAGCCGGTAGAAGAGGTCTTCCTGAAAACGATCGTCGGCCACTTCGCGCATCAGGTCGCGTGTGGTGGAGGCGATGATGCGGGCGCTCACGGGAACGGCTTCGGAGCCGCCGACCGGCATGACCTCTTGGTATTCGATCGCGCGTAACAATTCGGATTGTGTACCCAGTGGAAGTTGGGCGACTTCATCAAGGAACACGGTGCCCTCACCGGCATGGCGAAACAGGCCGGGGCGTTCGCTTTGCGTGTCGGCTTGTGAGCCGAAGAGTTGGCTTTCGAGTAGTTCGACGGGGCGTGTTCCACAATTGACGGCCAGGAAGCGTTCCTGGCTGTTACGGCCGGCGGCGTGAATGGCGCGGGCGAACAGTTCCTTGCCGGTTCCCGATTCGCCCACCAACAACACGTTGGAATTCGTGACGGCCACCTTGCGAATCGTTTCATGCAACTCCGAGACGGCCCGGCTGCTACCGATGATTTGCTCGAAGGGTTTCTCGCGTGACAGCTCTTTTCGCAGCGTTTGATTCTCGATTTGCAGATCGCGAAACCGGAAAACATTGTCGAGCTTGCGCGATAAGTCCTCGAAAAGCACAGGTTTGACGAGGTAGTCGAACGCACCGGCCTTGAAGGCCTCGACGGCGTTCTCGACGGTTGCATAGGCGGTGATCACCAGCGCGAACGAGTTCGGGTTCCGTTGATGCAGCCGCTTCAACACATCGATGCCGTCGCCGTCGGGGAGTTGCACATCGCAAATGGCGACGTCGAAATCATTCTCGGCAGCCGCTTGCATCGCCTGGTGGGCGGAACCGGCTGTTGTAACGGTGTAGCCTTCTCCCGAGAGAAATTCGCGCAGCGTGGTGCGGATGATTTCTTCGTCTTCGACGATGAGGACCGAGCGGTGATTGTTCACGATGCGTGGACTTCCTCTGCAGAAATCAGGGCGGGCGGTGGGACGTTCGGATGATGACGGACGTTCTCACAAGTGAGGAAGACTTTGAATGTTGTTCCGTCGGTAGACGTGTCGGCCAGTTCAATCCGCCCGTCGTCGTTTTGCTGCACGATGTGACGGCAAACGAACAGACCCAATCCGGTCCCCGTCTTTTTCGTAGTGAAGTAGGGTTCAAAAATACGATCGCGGTCGGCTGGGGAGATGCCGTGCCCGTCGTCGCGAACCGAAACTTCAATCCATCCGTCTTTGAGTCGTGTCGTGATTTCGACGATGCCGCCTTCCTCGGTGGCGTCCATGGCGTTGAGGATCAGGTTCAGGAAGACCTGCACGACCTGATCACGGACGACGCGGAGCTTCGGCAAGCCCGCAGCGAACCGCGTGACGATTCGCTTGCCCTTTTTTCTTTTGTAGTACTTGGCGATATCGAGCGCGACTTGGATCACATGATGAATATCGCCCAGGCTGTGCTCTTTGGTGGCGGGGCGGCCGAAGTCGACGAGTTCACGGAGCGTACGTTGGATGCGTCGGAGTTGGTCGTCGACCATTTCGAGCCGTTCGCAGGTGTAGTCATCGGTGGGTCGCCGGTTGAGCAATTGCACGAGCGAACTGATGGCTGCAAGTGGATTGCCGACTTCGTGCGCGATGCCTGCGGCCAAGAGTCCGAACGCGGCTTGCTTCTCTTGTTGCACGAGCAGCGCTTGCGACTGTTGCAACTCTTGCGTGCGTTCGACGATTCGTTGTTCGAGCAGTGTTTGGTTGCGTTGCAATTCGTTGTTGAGTTCCGACAGCCGACGGGATGCCGATTTGACCAACCCTGCCAACGATGTGCTGGCCCAGGTGGCCCAGCCGATGAGCACGACCGTCAGGAACAACGTGGTGAATTCGTCGCGCGTGTTGAGCCGGTGTGTGAAAGCCAACGCACCGAAGCTGGCGGCGTGCAGGGCGAACGTGGTGTACGTCACCTGCGGCGTATTGCGGATCGCGCAGACGACCAGCGAGAGGAAATAATAAAAGCGGAACGGGCTATCGACACCGCTGTCGTAATGGCAAAGCAGGCCGATGAAGACCGCCTCCATCAACGAGATGACCAACGGCAGCTGGCTGAGAAACACCCGGCCTCGCAAACTCCAATAGGTGTCGATCAGGGCGTAAACAGCTCCGACCATCAGAATGGCGTTCAACTCGGCTCGATGCCCGGTATCACGGCCGAGAAAGTTCACCAGCGCACATCCCATGGCCAATCCGAACCAGCGAATGCGCACCGTGATTGCCTCGGCGGGGAGTTCCCAGTGCGATTCATCACGGTTTGGGCGAATGTTCGTCACGTTGTGTTTGTCGTTAACGGTACGGCTGTTGTGGTGAAAGAGAGCGAAAAACAAGCCGGGAGCCCGCCGATTATAACCCAAATCACCGCTAATCAGCATTCCTCAGCCCACCTTCTGCTGGAGAGTTGTCCCGGTTGTGCCGATAGATATAATTGGGACACCTTGGCAAACCCTTGTGGGGAGGCTACGTTCGTGCCCGACGATGGACGAGAACGGAGTTTCCCGTTGGAACGGTTGATTTATTGCGAGCACTCAGCCGTTTCGATTCGCCGCGTCGTCAGGCGGAGGTCTTAGGGATGCGAATCGTCCTGGCGAGTTCCGAAGCGGTCCCCTTTTCAAAAACGGGGGGGCTAGCCGATGTTGCAACGGCGCTGGCGAAAGCGCTAGCCGCTGCCGGGCACGATGTTTCTCTCATCGTGCCGCATTACCCAATGATCAGCGCGGCTCGTGGTGTGGATCCGGAGACTTTCCAACCGACCGGGTTGTCGGTCGACGTTCCCGTGGGTGGCAAACAGATTACGGGTTCGCTGTTGAAAACGAGTCTGCCCGATTCGTCGGTGTCGATCTACCTTGTTGACCAGCCCGCCTATTTTGCGCGGGGTCAACTTTACACCGAGAACGGTAGCGATTACCCCGACAACTGCGAACGGTTTTCGTTCTTCAGCCGCGCCGTGCTCGAAGCGGCCCGGCTGCTCGATCTGCGGCCTGACATCATCCATGCCAACGATTGGCAAACGGCCCTCGTGCCTGCGGTGTTGGAGATCGAGTACGGCGACGTTGCTGGTTTTGAAGAGACGGCGAGCGTGATCACGATTCACAACCTGGCGTTTCAGGGCCAGTCATGGCATTGGGACATGCTGCAAACGGGCTTGGATTGGGAATACTTCAACTGGAGGCAGTTGGAGTTCTTCGGCGACTTGAACCTGCTGAAGGGGGGGCTTGTCTTCGCCGACAAAATCACCACCGTCAGCCCGACGTATGCCGAGGAGATTCAGACAGAGAAATTCGGTTGCGGACTGCACGGCGTGCTCGAAAACCGCCGCGACGACCTGGTCGGCATTCTGAATGGGATCGACCCGACCATCTGGAACCCGGCGACTGATCCTGCATTGGCAAAGAACTACACAGCCGACGATTTCGAGATTGGGAAAGCTGCCTGCAAAGCGGACCTGCAGAAACGACTCGGGCTGCCGCAACGAGACGATGTTCCGTTGTTCGGCATGATCTCGCGATTGGCCGACCAGAAGGGATTCGACATTCTCATCGAGTCGGCCGAGGAATTGCTGTCGGCCGATTTGCAATTTTGCGTGCTCGGCACGGGCGACGCGGCTTACGAAGCCGCGTTGAGGAACCTTGCGAGCCGGTTTCCCAAACAGGTGTCGGCGACAATCGGTTTCGACGAAACGTTGGCGCACGTGATTGAAGCGGGGTCGGATTTCTATCTGATGCCCAGCCGCTACGAGCCTTGCGGTCTCAACCAGATGTATAGCTTGGCTTACGGAGCCGTGCCGATCGTGACACCGGTGGGCGGATTGGCCGACACCGTGGTGGACTGCACGCCGGGGAACATCAAGAACGAAACAGCGACCGGGCTGGTGCTGGCTGCTTACGATGGCGGTGAGTTGGTTCGCAAGGTGACTGAAGCCGTTGCGATTTATGCAAATCGACCCGACTGGGAAAACCTGGTGCGGAACGGCATGCGACGAGACTGGTCGTGGACGCGCAGCGCGCAGGCTTACGTGGATTTGTACGAACAGGCGATCACGTCTCGCTTGTCTCCGCTGGAAACCGCGAACGCAGAGAGAAAAGAAACGATCAAGCGATAATGTTTCATCAAACTTACAGTTCAGGGCAATTGTTATTTTCAGTCGTTTAACGGTAAGCCGCAGGCGACTGTTTTTTCGACCAACACCGACGCCTGCGGCTTGCCGTTAAACGATCCAACTCCATCTCCAACTGACGAACATAACGATGCAACCTGTCTCGCTGGCCTTCTTTTGGCATCAACACCAACCGTACTATCCCGACGATGTTTCGGGCGAGAACCTTATGCCGTGGGTGCGTTTGCACGGCACGAAGGATTACTACGGGATGGCGTTGCACATCAAGGAAGTGCCCGAGTTCCGTTGCACGATCAATCTCGTTCCCAGCCTGTTGTTGCAACTTCGCCGCTATACCGAAGAGGGTAAAAGCGACCGGCATCTCGATGTGTCACGCATGCCGGCCGACGGGCTTTCGGAAGCCGACGGCTGCTACTTGCTTGATCATTTCTTCATGGCGAACATGGACAACATGATTCGCCCGTACGCTCGTTACTACGAGCTGTACTTGAAGCGTGGACATGGTGTCGACACAACGGAAGCCGCGTTGCCGCGATTCTCGGAACGCGACCTGCGCGACTTGCAGGTGTGGCATAACCTGACCTGGATGCACCCGCTGGTCTTCGAGCAGGATACCGACCTGCAAGCGTTTTTGGAGAAGGGCCGGCATTGGACCGAAGACGAGAAGTCTTGGCTGCTCGACAAGCAGCTTGAGATTCTCGGCCGGGTGATTCCGCTGCATAAGGAACTCTCCGACGGCGGGCAGGTCGAGCTGACGACAACTCCTTTCTATCACCCCATTCTCCCGCTGCTGTGGGATAAGCGATCGGCCCGCCAAGCGATGCCCGGTTGCCCGCTGCCGAAGCATCTCGATTCGTATGCCGAAGATGCCATCCTGCAGATTCGGCGTGGAATCGACTACCACACCGAATTGTTCGGCACGCCGCCGAAGGGTATGTGGCCTTCGGAAGGGTCGGTCTCTCAAGACATCATCGCACCGATTGCCGAGGCGGGCATCGAGTGGATTGCGACTGATGAGGAAATTCTGGCCGAGTCAACCAGCGGCTGGATTTCCCGCGACGGCCAAGGTCATATGCGGCATCCCGAGATGCTGTTCCGACCGTGGCGTGTCGACAGCGGCGAGCATCACCTGCAAATCGTCTTTCGCGATCACGCGTTGAGTGACCTGGTTGGTTTTCATTATCAACGGAGCGACCCGCATCACGCGGCCCACGATTTGCTTGGCCGGATCGAGGGGATCGGCCGGGCGGTTGAATCGCACAATGGCGGACGTCCCGCCTTGGTGCCCGTCATTCTCGACGGCGAAAACTGCTGGGAATACTACCCCGACGGTGGCGTAAATTTTCTACGCACGCTGTATCGTCAATGTGCCGAGCATACCACGATCAACCCGGTGCGGATGTCCGATCACATCGAGAAACATCCGGCGACCGATCGCATCGGGCATTTGTACGCGGGCAGTTGGATTTCGCACAACTTCGCGATCTGGATTGGTCATCAGGAAGACGTTACGGCATGGGACTTGGTTCATCAGACACGCGACTTCCTGAAGCAGGCCGAAGCCGACAACCGGGCGACGAACGACGTTCTTGAAAAAGCCTGGGAAGAAATTTACATCGCCGAGGGGAGCGATTGGTATTGGTGGTTCGGGGACGACCATTCGTCTGCGCTGGACAGCATGTTTGACGAGTTGTTCCGCAAGCATTTGCGAAATGTCTATACGCTGCTGGAGACGCCTTGCCCGAATGTGCTGACGCGACCCGTGGCACGCACGGAACATCGTGCGTTGCATACGTCGCCCACCGGGTTTCTGCCCGTCACGGTTGATGGCCGGTGTTCGTACTTTGAGTGGATTAACGCCGGCCATTATGTGGCCGGCAGCGAACGCGGCACGATGACGCTGACAACCGAAGGACTGATTCGCGAAGTGTTTTTCGGATTCGATGCCGAGCGACTTATGATTCGTGTCGACACCAAGCAGCATGCTGCGGACGACCTCTCGCAAATCGACGAAATTCGTTTTCGGTTTATCGAACCGGCCGGTTACGAGGTGCGCGTCAGCGGGTTAAAGAAATCGTCGCCGAAGGCCCGGTTGTTCCGTGGGGAGAAAGCGATTGCGAGACAGAAGTTGGAGATCGCCGTTGATCTTGCATTCGAGCTGACCGTACCGTTCGCCGGCTTCGGCCTGACGGCCGGCGATACGATTCACTTTCATGTGGATGCAATTTCAGATGAGAAGAGTCTCGATCGAGTTCCAAGTGAAGGCGCGCTGGAACTGACCGTACCCTCGCCCGATTTTGAAAAAATCATGTGGCAAGCGTGAGAACGTTGTCATGCCCGAATCAAGAGGTGGCACAGACCTGAATCAAGAGGTAGCACAGACATTCCTGTCTGTGAGAAATTAACCTTAGGCTTGGTCAGAGAACTCAAGTTAACCCGACGCGTAAGCGAGGGACGCAGGACAATCGAACGTACTCCCTGAGTCCCTCGCTTACGCGTCGGGTTATGATCCAGACTCTGGCGGCGTTCTTCGACAAAGCCTACCGGTTGAAACGCCTTAGCTAAAAACAGGCAAGAATGTTTGTGCTCCCTTTAAACAAGTAGAGTTCCCTCGAACCGACTGAAACTTCGACATGCCCGAATTACGAAAAGATCCCGTCGTTGGTCGATGGGTGATTCTCGCTCCCGACCGTGCCAAGCGACCGCACGCCTACAAGCGGGATCCCGTGCAGCCGGATGGAGACTTCTGCCCGTTCTGCAGTGGCAATGAAGAGACGACGCCGTCGGAAATTATCGCGTACCGTGAAGCCGGTTCGGAAACCGACGAATCCGGTTGGAGAGTGCGTGTCATTCCGAACAAGTTTCCCGCGTTACAAATCGAAGGGGAACTGAGTAAATCGGGCGATGGCATGTACGACCAGATGAACGGTGTCGGGGCGCACGAGGTCATCGTGGAGTGTCCGCATCATGAAACCAGCATGGCGAAGCTGCCGGTCGAGAACATCCGTGAAGTGTTGTGGGTTTATCGCGATCGTCTCGTCGACTTGAAACGCGATCCACGCCTCGTGCATGGGCTGATCTTCAAGAACGTGGGTGAACTGGCGGGGGCGTCGCTGGATCACAGTCATTCGCAACTGATTGTTACGCCCGTCGTGCCGATTACCGTGTGGGAGGAAATGACGGGGGCTTTGGAGTTTTTTAACTACCGCGGCCGCTGCATCTACTGCGACATGATTCAGCAGGAATTGGCGACCGACACGCGAATTGTGCTCGATACGCCAAATTTCGTCGTGTTCTGCCCGTACGCCTCGCGGTTTCCGTTCGAGACCTGGATCGTGCCAAAAAACCATTCGAGCCACTACGAGAACATCCCTCGACAGGGGATTGAGGAAATGGGCGTGGTTTTGAAGACCGCATTGAGTAAACTGGCGGTGGCTTTGGATGAACCTGCTTACAACTACATCATTCACACCGCCCCGTTCGATTCCAACGAGCTGAAGCATTACCATTGGCATCTGGAAATTTTCCCGCGGCTGACGCGTGTGGCCGGTTTCGAGTGGGGGAGTGGGTTCTACATCAACCCCGTGATGCCCGAGCAGGCGGCCGCGTTTCTGCGAGATGTTGTGATTGACGACGACACCCTGGCAACCTCCGGGGCTTAATTCTCCAAGGATGGAAGGAAGCTAGCGAATGACCTGCCGAATTCGGCTCGTCCTGGCGATCCACGATCATCAACCGGTTGGAAACTTCGAGGGCGTTTTTGAAAACGCCTATCGCGATAGTTACGCGCCGTTTCTTGAGCTGGTCGAACAGTACCCCGGTATCGCAATTTCGCTGCATCATTCCGGCAGCCTGTTGGAATGGCTGGTTGCGGCGCATCCGGAGTACATCGATCGTGTGCGTTCGCTGGTCGAACGGGGACAAGTTGAACTCGTCGGCGGTCCTTTCTATGAACCCATTCTCGCCGGAATTCCGCGACGCGACCGTGTCGGGCAGATCGTGGCTTACTCACGGTACCTGGAGCAACTCTTTGGCACGCCTGTGCGTGGCATGTGGGTGCCCGAGCGCGTCTGGGAACAATCGTTCGCTTCCGACATTGCCCAGTCAGGTATTGAATACACAATTCTCGACGACTTCCATTTCCGACAAGCCGGACTCGACGAAGACCAGTTGCATGGGTTTTACCTCACCGAAGATGAAGGTCGTTTGCTGAAGGTTTTTCCCGGCAGCGAAAAACTCCGGTACACCATTCCGTTTGCCGACCCCTACGAGACGATTCACTATCTGCGTGAGATTGCCGAGAAGTCACCGAACACCGTAGTGACATTCGGTGACGACGGCGAGAAGTTCGGCACGTGGCCCGAGACGAAAAAACACGTGTATGAAGACGGCTGGCTGCGACATTTCTTCGATGCGCTCACCGAAAACGCCGAGTGGTTGAAGGTCTGCACGCTGGCCGAGGCGGTCGACAACGTGGCTCCCACCGGTCGCGTTTATCTCCCCGATTGCAGCTATCGTGAGATGACCGAATGGGCTTTGCCGAGTGAACGACAGACCGTGTTGTACGACCTTTCTCACGAACGCGAACACGACGAGACTTGGCAACGCGCCAAGCCGTTTGTCCGAGGCGGATTCTGGCGCAACTTCCGTGTGAAGTATCGCGAAGCCAACGAGATGTACTGTCGCATGCTGGAGGTCAGTGAGCGAATCGAGAATCTCGCGACGAACGAACAGGCCCAGGCTGGACCCGATTTGCTTGCCGAAGCGAAAACCTCGCTCTACAAGGCGCAGTGCAATTGCTCGTACTGGCATGGGGCGTTCGGAGGGTTGTACCTGCCTCATTTACGAAACGCCGTTTACGAACATTTGATCGCCGCCGACAACCTCATCGAACGGCTCTCCGGACGTGCTGATCGTTGGGTCGAAATCACGAGCGACGATTTCGATCTCGACGCACGCCAGGAAATCCGCATCGCCGGTGATCGGCTTATCGGGTACCTGTCACCCGCACGCGGCGGGCATCTGTACGAACTCGACATTCG
>Ga0115002_10003746_pt1 | contig 18788 bp, 18 predicted proteins | sample ArcticOcean_MG_C_8_FD_89576 | JGI IMG/M metagenome (GOLD analysis project Ga0115002, IMG submission 89576) | Marine microbial communities from western Arctic Ocean - ArcticOcean_MG_CB11_86 | ecosystem: Environmental > Aquatic > Marine > Oceanic | place: Arctic Ocean: Canada Basin | collected... | reverse complement strand
TGCAACGACGGTTTCGGAACTGATGTTTACAACCGATGGCCGTAATCGCTCGACGAGGTCGGCCAGCGAGGGGAGGCCTTTGACCTTTGCCGTCGCCGCATGCGCGGGTGCCGAAATAATGAGCGAGAACGCGATGAGTAGCATGAAAAATATCTGCATCGCGGTTTTTCCGGTTGATGCCGGATTTCGGGATATAGCCAATGACATGATGACGTCCCTTCCTGTTTGATTTTGCTAAAAGCGACTATTGTTTACCGCTTATTTCGGCGTCCCGGGTTCCATCGCCTACAATTAGGCGATATGCTGGTGAAACGAAATCGACCGGGCTCAGTTTGATTTGCGTAAACAGCTGAATTTTATTGCAATATCCCTTTGTTTGTGAAATTTGAGAGGCACATCCCCTGTCGATGCATTTTCCACTACCCGGCTCTTTCTTGCAATGGGTAAGCCCGAGCGGGATTTAATAAATAAAATTGTCATGTAGGCTTGTGATTGGTAGATTTGAGCCAGTTCTCAAGGCTTGATGGTAACCTCCCCACTTTATTTGGCGGATGAAATTGTGCGCTCCGGTATTGGCGGGCGCTCTCGGAGGAGCAGCCACCCTGCTGCAGCCCGAGGAGTCCGGGCTCCCCTCTTGATTTAATTAGGAAAATCCGTTGACCGGCGAAACAGAAACCGTACTTTTGGCGTTTCTTTCAGCCCTCCTTGCGGCGGGTGCGAACATTACATTCGCGCGTGCTCTAGCGCAGGTGGGCTCGTTCACGCTCGCCCAGATCGCCAATGTGGGAAACGCTGTGATGCTGGGCTTCTATGGGCTCTATGTTTTCGATATCTCGATGTTCCGGTGGGAGGCGTTTGCCTGGTTTGGCGTGCTCGGGGTGACGAATTTTTGCATTAACCGGTGGTTTTTCTACACGGGCATGCGGACCATGGGCCCTTCGCGTCACCTCACGATAGCCAGCCTGGCCCCGCTGCCGACACTGCTGATCGCCACTGTGCTCCTTGGCGAGAGGCCGGGCCGGCTCGTTCTGGCCGGAACGGCGCTAGTGCTTGTGGGGGTGGTCACGGTGATTTATGCGCCCTCGAAGGGAAGGTGGTTCCAGGCCGGAATTGGATGGTCGCTCACCTGCATGATGTTGTTCTCCGTGGGCGGCTACATGCGGAACAGGGGAATGCACATCATGCCGGCATCTGCGCTGTTGACCGCCTGGGCGGCCCTGGTGGCTGTTCCGACGGGCGAGTTATTGCGCACCGCTCTGCCAAGCAGGGTTTTATCGTGGGAAAAGGTAAGTTGGTCACTGGCGCCTGTGATATTTCTGGCCATTTTTTTTAATTCCATTCAGCAGGTCGTCATGAATATTTCTCTCCAAGGGAAGATATCCCTCGCCATACCCATCATGAGCACGTCCCCTGTAATCGTCATGCTGCTCTCTGCTTTTTTCCTGCGCGACATCGAGCGCCTGAACCGGCGTGTGGTGGTGGGGATTTTAATTACCTTCGTGGGAATGACCGCCATTGGCATTGGGCGGCACGGTTAATCTCATCTTCTTGGAAAAAAACTTGACCGATAACTCGACAGCTATTATCTGGGCGTTGGTGACAGCGGCTATGCTGGCCTTCCAGGGCGTGGCTACCGCGCGTCCCTTGCGCCACATTGGCATCCTTGCGGCATCCCTGTTGACTAACGTAGTTAACGTTATCGTCCTCGGAACGTTGGGCGTTTACTTTTACGTCGAAGGGCAGATGAATTTCGTAGGGATGGCTTGGTTCGCACTTCTCGGAATCACGGCCTACAGCTACGGCCGCTTTGTTTACTACAAGGCGCTGTTCACTATCGGCCCTCCGAGGTTGACGACAATGATGTCGACCGCCCCGTTACTCTCGCTCGTGCTGGCGGTTTTATTTCTTGGTGAGCGGCCGGGGCTGGCCGTACTCACCGGCACCTTTTTGGTGATCATGGGTGTTGTTTTCGTAGGCTATGAGCCATCGGAGAAGGGTTGGTTTCATAAAGGTATTCTTTGGGGATTTGCGAGCGCTCTGTCGCTCGGAATGAGTGCATTCATCCGGAAAAAAGGGCTAGCAGCCTTTCCCGACCCCATGCTCACGGTGGCCTGGGCGAATTGTATTGGGGCGATCGTTCTCTTCAGCCTCCGGCCGCTGGTGCCCGCCGAGCTATTTCGGTGGGGCGGGCGCTCGACTATTATTGCCATGGTTCTGCTGGGAGTCCTGAATTCGGCGAACCAGGTTTTTATGAATATCGCCATCAAACTGGGTGATGTCAGCGTCGTCACCCCGATAATTACCTCTTCTCCAATTTTCTCTGTTTTTTTCACGGCTATATTCCTCCGGGGGTTCGAGCGCATTCGGCCGGCCATGATATTTGGCGTGTTTTTCACTGTGGGCGGGATGGTACTCATCGTTTTAGGGCGTTGATTCGCTCCCCCAGTGAGAGGTAGGCTGGTTTCAAGCGAGGATTTTTATCAATTCCCGGATTTCCGGGACCTGTAGGGCCGGATTGGCTGCCGCGGGCTTTCATAGCCCGTCGCCGCTTCACCGGTCTCATGAATTACAAGGAGAACGGTATGGGCGACAAGGCATTCATCGATTCGTTCCTGACGGAAAAACGTATGTGCCGGTTCGCGGTGACTCGCAAGGACGGCGGTCAGATAATCCGTCCGATCTGGTACATCTGGGAAGACGGCAAGTTTCTCATCAGCACAAAAACGATTGGCGTCCACACCCGCATCGTCAAGCGGAATCCGAAGATCTCCGTCGTGGTTGATAAGGACGATCCGCCCTACGCCGCCGTGGTGTGCGAGGGCGAGGTGGAGCTCATCGAGGGTGTCGGTACGGATCACGATCTCATCGGCCGGTGCGCCGAGCGCTACCTCGGTCCCGAAATTTCGAAAAAATTCATGGCTGGCCCGGTGGCCCAGGTGGACCGGGTGCGCTTTGTCGTTCACCCCAAGCGCTGGACGGTGTGGAACGCGGGTGCAACCCCCCCCTTCAGCGCCAGGCAGGGTGATTATTCTTGAGGGATCTGGCTTGAAGTAGCCGGGAAATTCAAAATGGCCGGGCGGGCGATCTGGAAGAACTCGCCCGGCTGTTTTTTGCTCGGGTTTAAGGGTTCTCTACAGAACGCCCGGCGTCACCTCGCGCACCCGCCGCCATATCACGATGACGAACAGGACGATGCCGGCCAGTTGTGCCAGCCCCGGTATTATGACCATGAATTGCGCCAGCGGATGTGCCCCCGCCAGAGCCAGGGATCCCTGATGTTCCGGAGGATGAGCCCGCCCACGGTAAGACAATAAATTCCGTAGACAGCGGGTAAATGGTAGCGGCCATTTGTTTCCGGGTGGGCATCCCGCATCAGGGGGAACATCCAGAGCGCCACGCCCATCACCATGAGCCCGAGCCAGCCGACGAAGCCGACGTGGGCATGGAGAAGCAGTAACTCTCTTGGTATCCGCATGAGCCAGATGGCGTTGACCAGCATGAACAGGGAACTCGAGGCGAAAGTGATGACAAAACAGGCGAGGCTCGTTTTCACGAAAAGGCGAATGACAGGGGGCATGAAAATATCTCCTCTGTATAACCGCGAGGCGAAGAGGGTAGGCTGTCTCCTACACCATGTACGGGAACGCGCCGGGGTATGAAAGACTCCAGCAAATGGGCGCGGCTTCTCGTCTGCCTCGTGTTTCACATGATCCTGATGGGGCTGGCCTCGGCCATACTCGTGGATATCTATGGATTGATGCGGCCGGAGAAAGTTCTCTTCCTGCCCTCCCTTATCGCCGCCGCCATTGTCGGCGCTTTTTACACCTATGATCGCAAGGGAAGCCGCATCGCCGAGTCGGGAAATCTTGCTGGTGCCCTTACGGGCCTGCGCTTCTGGTTGGATTTCACCTATTCCGCCGTGGATATCGATGGGTGGTCGTATTTTGGGCTCTGGCCTGTATGGGGCTCTTATCTGGCGAATGTCCTTGTTATTCTAGCGATGGGGGCCCTTACCGAACGGCGAAGACGATGAGATTCAGAGTTGTTTGTATTTTTTTGAAAGCCCTGAAAAATAGGACTGAATTAAAATAAATACTGCTTGCGAAATGGAATTAATTGGTTAGAATTGCCACATCAAAAAAAATTTGTTTTCTGTAATCTCAACGGGAGGGAGTCTATGCGTATTCACAGAAGGTTTCTCATGGCGGTTGCTGTTATCGCCGTGGCCGGTTTCGTCGCGACCCAGGCGAGTGCCGCCACCAACATCACCATCGTTGGCGCCGGTAAGGGCGCAGGCGCGTTTCGAATGGCGGCAGGCCTCGCCGAGGCGGTGAACAAGACAAGTAAATCCGTCAACGTCACCAACCGCGAGTCAAAGGGTTTTGTCGCGAACACCCGTCTCGTCGCCAATAACCGCTCTGAAATCGGAATGACGAACGGCATTTTCGTCGACTTCATCCAGCGCAAGCACAAACCCTTCCACAAGGGTAAAGCGATGAAGACCATCCGGGGCATCGGCCCTGTTTCCACCTCCTGGTTCCAGGTGGCGACGTTCCAAAAATCCGGCATTAAGACTTACCACGATCTCGCCGGAAAACGCTTCAACATGGGCCCGCGGGGCAGCTCAACGCTCTTCATGACAAAGTTCATCACTGATAGCATCGGAATCACCGGTAAAATACGGAAGGACTACATGGGCTGGGCCCAGGCCGCGACTAACATGATCGACGGCAAGCTCGATGCTTTCGGGATTCCGAACCCGGTTCCCTCGCCGGCGGTTCTTCGCGCCTCGCGAAGCCACCCGCTCCGCATCCTTAGCATTCCCGACAAGGTACGTGACGAGTTTGTTGCCATGAGCTCGGGTTACTACAAGGCCAATAAGGACGCCAGCGCCTACAACGGCATGAAGGGCAAGAAGTTCAAGACGGTTGCCTACACCATCTTCGCCGTTACCAACGAGAAGGTTTCCAACGATGTCATTTACGAGGTGGCCAGCCGCGTATACGACAAAGCGAACCGCGACTTCTTGATCAACGTTTTTAAGGGGTGGAAGATCGGGCTGGACTTCGCCTCAAAGTCGGGCGAATTTATTCAGCAGATGAAAAACTTCAACATGAATCTCCACCCCGGCGCCGCACGGTACTGGAAAGAGAAGGGCTACAAAGTCAACTAGAAATATGTTGGATTTGTAGTTTCTGACCCCCCGGAGGGTTTGTGCCCTTCGGGGGTTTTTTCTCGGCTGAGCGGTATTTCTCGAAGTTGGATTGGGCAAGGGCGATGATGGGGAAGTTTCTCGGTTTTCTCTGGGGTTGGGTACGGTTTATTTTTTCTCCGGATTCGGCCAACCGCCGGGATCTTTCCCCTGGTTTTCAGAAAAAAAACATACCGGTCTGCTCGTTCCTGTCGGCCCTTCTCTTTATCTACATCATTTTATTTGCCGGCGAAAAATATAATCTCTACCTTCCCTATGAGGTTTCATGGGAATGGCAGGATGTGGCATTTCCCGCCCTCGATGCCTGGCTCTATGCCCTGATCTGGCTGTACGTGTCGGGCCTGTGCCTTCTGCCGAAGGTGACGACTCTACTGTCCTCGCTTGTGTTTTCTTTCTATTTTTTCTATGGCGCGGCGAACAAGGCGCCGGTGGATTTCGGTCTGGGGTTCGGTGAGGTTATCGTCTATGTCCTGTCTCCTCTTCTTTCTGCCGGCATGGAAAAATCCCTCTCGGCGATTTGGGAGACGCTTCATTTTCCGGGCCTGTCCATCTATGCATTCCATTTTTATCTGCCTTTATATGTGATTTTTACAGCCATCCTGACATTTATTTTCTATCCGGCGCGTGTGGGCGCCCCTACGAGGAGGCCCTCCGCGATAGACCTTCTCCTCTGCGCAGGGGTTGTCGTCTTCACGGTGGAATACATCATGAACTTTGCCGACCGAGGAGACCGCGCGGGCCTGGTCTTCTGGCCAGACGTCGTCATGGGAACGATCGCCATCATCGTTTCGATTGAGATGTGCCGCCGGATTTTGGGTTGGGTCCTTCCTCTGCTGGGGATCTCGTTTTTTTGCTACGCCATGTACGGAAATTATTTTCCGGGTCGGCTGCTTCATAAAGGCTTTACGTATAACGAAGTTGTCGGCTTTGTTTACGGAAACGACGGGATTTTTGGCGTCATCGCCAACGTCTACGCGAGTTATGTGTTTCTGTTCATCCTGTTCGGTGTTTTTCTCGAAAAGACCAAAGTCGGCGATGTGTTCATCGATCTCTCCTACGCCATGGTGGGCCGTCTGCGTGGCGGCGCGGCCAAGGCGTCGGTCGTATCGAGCGGCATGGTGGGCTCAGTGGTGGGAAGCGGCGCGGCCAACATCGTCATCACCGGGACCTTCACAATTCCCTTGATGAAACGGGCGGGCTTCCAACCCCACTATGCGGCGGCGGTCGAGGCGGTCTCCTCGATTGGCGGCCACCTGCTTCCCCCGATCATGGGCTCGGCGGCGTTTCTCGTGGCGGCGTTCACCGAGACGGACTACGGGTGGATAGCGCTAATATCACTTGTTCCCGCGCTGATGTACTTCTTCGCGGTCTATATGTCGGTTCATTTCCGATCAGGTCTGGACGGTATCCACGGACTGCCGAAGGAAGACTTACCCAAATTGCTCCCCCTTCTAAAAAAAGACGGCTATCTTCTGCTACCGGTGGCGTTGCTCATCCTCCGGCTGGTTATCGGGCGGTCGCCTTTTGACGCCGCGTTGTGGTCCATCATCCTGGCGATGGTTCTCGGGTTTTTTCGCGAGGACACCCGCCTGTTGGCATTCCCGCCGATTCTCGCCCGTGTACTGGGCCGGCCCCAGTGGAGCACCCGGAACGACCGCCTCGAGTACCAGGCCGCCAAGTACTACAAGGAAGTTCTCGGCGAGGGAAAAAGCCCCGAGGAGGCCGGTGCCGCCGCCGCCACTTATCTTGAGGCGGCGAAGGCGGAGCCTCCTGGGAGCGTGTTGATGGAGAATTGGCCGCTGCTTGCCGGGCTGGGTCTGCTGATCGCTCTTCTGGTGGGGGGGCACACCGTATTCGAGGCGATATTCTGGGCGGTGGTCGCGTCGGGGGTGCTGTCCTCTCCGCGTGTTATCGACGGGCTTGAGCAGGGGGCGATTAACTCGCTCATCATTGGCGTGACGGCGGGTGTGATGGGTATCGTACTCGCCGGGGTGTCGATGCCCGGCCTCGGCATCAAATTCTCCTCGATTATCCTGGGCTACTCGCATGTTCTCGATAACTTGTTCGGCATTACGGGAACGGCGCTTCCGGTGGCGATTTTTCTTTGCGCCGCCGCTAGCTACATCATGGGAATGGGCATGACGATTACGGCGAGCTATGTTCTGCTCTCGATTCTCGCCGTTCCCGCGCTGGTGGAACTCGGCGTCCCTCTTCTGAGTGCGCATCTGATGATTCTGTGGCTGAGCCAGGATGCCTCGCTAACACCGCCCTTTGCGCTGGGTGCGTTCATCGCGGCGGGTTTGGCGGGCGCCGACCCGATGCGCACCGGCTTCGCCTCGCTCAAGCTGGCCAAGGCGCTCTATATCATTCCCTTCCTGATGGCCTACACCCCGATCAACATGACCAAGGGCGCCGCGTGGTTTGATATCGGTATCGTCTGGGTGACTGGCTTTATGGGATTTTTCTGCACCTCTGCGGCGCTCGAGGGCTACATGCGGCGCAAGCTTCAGACATGGGAGCGGTTCGTCTTTGCCTTGGCGGGCATTCTGCTGTTCTTCTATGTGTCCTGGATGAAGATCACGGGTACGCTCATCATGGTTGTTATGATTGTCATCCAGTATATGGGTACTAAGGATGAGGGCGCGGCGATACCGCGGGGAAAACCACAACCAGTTTAATCCCCGCATTCTTCTCGTACCCCAGCAGTCGTTACGCTCTGTTTTTCCCCAGCGGACCACCACATATTTTTTCTGGTGGAAAATAGATTTTCCTAACTCGCCGAATTTGAACGTGTGAAAGACGTGGTGCCCGTTGTAGTCGAGGACGCGGAGATTGTCTTTCTGGTACAGACCCCCAATCATCATTCTAAACTTTGACCCGTAGCGATGACGCGCCAGGGCGAGCGGCAACCCGTTGGTGATGTGGTGGTCAATCCCCTTGGCCGCGAGTTTCTTGCCAGCGCCTGACCATCGAGAGAATCTAATTTTTGAGAGAGTAACAGGTCGTGAGTGACAGGATGAGCTCCGACCCCGGGAAGAAAATATCCATCTTCATGACAAAACCTCCCCGGCCGAGCCCGACCGAGGAGGTTTATGACTGAGGCTCATGCCTCCGAAATTAGTTGCCTGTGCCAGGATTACACCTAGTGACTTTCTTCCCTTCTACCAGGCAGCGTCAAAGAGCCACATACGTGCATTCGGGCGCATTTTCCATTTGAGCGATTTTTTCTTCGCGTTAATTTGATCGATCGTCCACAAGAAGACCAGGGGGACTTTTTCTTCGCGGAGGACACGCGCGACTTCCCAGTATTTTAATTCGCGTTTTTTTGCGTCCGGCTCGGCGCGAGCACCCTCGATAAGTTTGTCCACACTCTTGTCGTGGAATCCGCCCCAGGTCGAACGGCTGTGAATAGCGCCCGCGTACATTCCCGCAGCGTGCATGTAGGCATCCATCCGGCACCCGTACCACCAGTAGGGAACGCCGCGGGGTTTCCAGCGGCTCTTGGCGATCTTTGTGAATGTACCCCAGGTGGGTGAGCGGACCTGAATCTTCAAGCCGATTTTGGCCAATTCGCCGGCGATGGCTTCGGCGGTTTCTTTTCCAAGTAGATAGCGGCCCCGGGGGACGTACATCACTGCTTCAAAGCCGTTGGGATATCCCGCTTCGGCCAAGAGCTTTTTCGCCTTCTTGATGTTGTATGGGAAGGGTTTCAGATTTGGATTAAATCCATAGCTCCTGGCGCTCAAGTTTGTTGGAATTATCTTGGCCAGGTTGGACAGTACATTTTTGATAATCAATTCTTTGTCGAGGGCGTAGTTGATCGCTTTTCGCACCCGGACATCGGACCAAGGTGTGCCCTTCTTGATGGTCAGGTTGATGTAGCAGGTGTAGGGCGATTCTCCGGATACTATCTCGGTGTTGGAATTGCCTTTTACCATAGGGAGAAACTGAGGAGAGACGGAGTTAATCATGTCCACCGCCCCAGAAACTAACGCCGCTACGCGCGTAGTGGGCTCCGGGATGATTTTAATTACACCCGTTTTCACTACTCGAACGGAACGATTCCAGTAGTTTGGGTTTGCTTTGAAAACTAGTTCAGAGCCCTTTTTCCACTTCGCCAATTTATAGGGGCCGCTGCCCACCGGATTGCGGGCGAGGAATTTTCTGTCGTGGCTAGAATAATATTTAGGCGGAACGATATGGCCTAGCTGCCCGAGCGCTGCGATCAGAAACGAGTCCGGTGATTTCATGTGTATCCGAACGGTATGCGTTCCAATCACCTCCACAGTTTTGACCGGGCGAAAATAATTAAACTGACGGCTTTTGAGTGTTCGGTCGAGTATTCGCTCTATGCTGAACTTTACGGCGTTGCCGTCCAGGGGCTCGCCGTTGGTGAATTTGATTCCCTTGTGAAGTTTGAATTCCCAGATTTTGGGACCGGCGCGGCGGTAGGATTTCGCCACATTCGGGATAATTTTCCCCTGATAGTCGTAGAAAAGAAGGGTGTCGAACACGAGTGCGTGCGTCATCGCAACGGGCGGGCTGGTAAGGAGATGAGGGTCGAAAGTGGAAGGTTCCCCGGCCATGGCCATAGTGACTTTGTCTTTTCGCGCGGCGTCCGCTACCTCGTTAAAGTGGGATAAACATAAGATCCCTGTTGCTAGGACCAAAGTAAGAAAGATTTTTTTCATCATACCCGCTCTCCTTGTTGATGAATGACAATTCTTTTTTTTCTAAAAACCTGTCAGTAAAAACTCCTCATGCTCGCATCAACGAGCGGCCAAATGCGGCCGGACGAGATGCCTTTGGTGGTTGCTTGTCCCCCCAGTGATGCGAGCGACAATGTATTGAACATTTTAATGGTCAAAAAACAATATCATAATATGCTAGTAATTTCATGAAAAATGTTTTGTCTGCCTGAAATTTCGAGGGCGTAATTTTTTGCTGGTGAATGCCGCAGGGGGGATGTAGCCTCAGAGGAGAATGGCTCTGAGGACAAAATTAAAGCGAATGTTTGTCGGGTTGTCACGCTGGCTGGGGCTGGGGAATGCCGCGCGCGCGCGTTTGTTTCTCATCGATGAAGTAGACGAGTACCGCCGCTTGAACACATAGATAGGCCGCCATGGCGAAGGCCAGATCGTAGCTTCCCGTCACGTCGTAGATATAGCCGCTCAGCCAAGCGCTCAGCCCGGCGCCGAGCTGGTGGCTCACCGAAATGAGCCCGAAGAGTATGCCTACATTTTTTGCCCCGAAGAAATCTCCGGTTAGCGCCGACGTCAGCGGCACCGTTGCTATCCACGAGAGACCCACGATCATCGGCGTCGCCCAGAATGTCAGATCGTTCTTGAAGAAAATAAAAAGCAAAAAGCCCGAGGAGCGGAGCAGATAGACGAGGCTGAGCGGAATCTTGCGCCCAAAATTGTCCGAGAGCGGCCCGATAATCATCACGCCCACCGTGTTCAGCGCCCCGCCCAGCGCGAAGGCTGTCGCTGCCAGCGTGGGCGAGAACCCCAGATCGCTCGCGAAGGGAATCCAGTGCACCGCGATGACCGTCACCGTGAAGCCGCAGGTGAAAAAGCTTGAGAGTAGTAGGATAAATGGTTTTTTGTGTAGACACTCCACCCAGGGCAGATCGTAAGGTACGATGCGGAATAGGCCTTTTTTTCCGCCGCCGTTTTCCGCCGAGGTGAGGCCCATATCCTCCGGGCAGTTTCGGATAATAAAAAAGCACATCGGGACGAGTACGGTCAGCACCGCCGCTCCCGACCAGAAAAACGTCGAGCGCCAGCCCAGGGCTGCCAGCATGAGCGCGAGGAGGGGGATGATCAGCAGCTGGCCCAGGCTCGAGCCCGCGGCGGCGATGGAAAACGCCAGCCCGCGCCGCTCCTCGAACCATCGCGTGAGCATGGGAGAGACTGCGGTGGCGCTGTTTCCGACCCCCGACATTCCCAGAACGATACCGTAGAAGAAGTAGACACCCCAGATTGTGTGAATCTGGCTCATTCCGAAGATGGAGAGTCCCGTCAGAGCAACGCCGATGGTGATGATCGTCCGCGAGCCGAAACGGTTGATTAAGAGCCCGCCGATGGGCTGAGAGACCCCGAAGAGAATCAGCGAGAGCGCAACCGGCAGCGAGAGCATCGCCCGGCTCATGTCGAGTTCTTCCAAAATGGGCTTGAAGAACACCCCGAAGGACTGGCGCAGCGCGCCTCCGAACAGGCGGAAGAGAAACACCGCCGCCAGAATGTACCAGCCGTAATAAATGCTCCGCGAGAGGATATTCTCGTTGGTGTTCTCTGAGGTCATGCGGCCCCCGGTTCATGAGAGGGAAAAAAACTGATATCGCCCTCAGGCGAGGTCGGCATGGTAGAGGCGATACAGGAGGGAGCGCAAGCGGTGTGTGTGTTTAGCGCCCGTACTTCCCCCAGCCTTTTAAGTGTCCCCGGATTTAGCAGATCTGGCCGACGTGAGAGATGCGGTCGCCGAAAAAACGGCCCAGTAGTTCGCCGACAGTAAATTTGGCGCCACGCCCGAAGTCATCGACCCCGGCGTCGAGATTAAAGTGTGTGAGCTCGATGAGGCAGCGTTTTGTCTTGAGGCGGGTGGCGGCGGCGTAGCCGATGAGAGCCTCTTTCGTCGCGCGGAAGGTTTTTACTTGCTCGATGTTGTGCCCGGCGCCAGTGTCCCCGGGCGTCGCGGGCCGGTCGAATCTCTCGTGCCACCCTTCCTCGATCCATACCTGAGGGCGGTCTGAGATGTGCGAGATGACGAGATCCTCGTAGCGGGTCATGTGCCAGGTGAGCCAGCCGATGGGGTTGTCTTCCGGGGCGACCTGAAAGATGAGATCGTCCCCGGAAATCTCTTCCATGACGTTTCTCATTTGGGCCGCAGAGGCCTCAAGTCGGCTGAGGATAATAGTTGTCGCGTCCAATGAAGTTTCCTCCAGCGTTTCTAGTACTTGATTTCCGTCGAGGAAAAGTCGACTGGAAATTATTAACTCAAAGGATGTGCTCCGCTGTCCTCGATTTTCAGAAGGTTGATGTCTCCCCCTAGTGATGCGTGCACACATAACATATTAAACGAAAGGATACCCGGATAAATATTTTCGGTATCGCCGTTAAAGTTGTTCTCGTTGAACAGTGGTGTGGTATGCCACCAGAGGTCGTAATCAAGGCCAAACAGGTGCTCGATAAGTTCTTTCGAGCGGTCCACTCGGTCATTTTCGATGTACATGGTCGGCTTGAATTGTTTGATAATATTTTCAGCGCCTCCCAGGACCTTTTTCTCCATTCCCTCGACATCGATCTTGAGAAGCTTGAGTTTTGGATAACGAAACAGATCGTCAAGGCGCATTTGCTGCACCTCGTAGCCCGCCTCGGACGAGCCCATGGCGACTCCGCCGTAATTGTTTTCAGTAGCGTAGTTGTAATGGGGAACAAGGGCAGTGCCAGCCTCATTCGATAGCGCCAGATTCAGGCAATCGACGTTCGTCAGAGAATTGATGGAAATGTTTCCGCACAGATTTTGGAAAAGGGTGGTCTGGGGCTCGATGGCGACGACGCGTCCTTCGTTTCCGGCGGTCTTCGCCAACCCGACCGTGTGGGCGCCGATGTTGGCTCCCGCCTCGATGATGACATCGCCTGGCTCGCATAGCGCCTTGAACAACACCATTTCGTGATAGGAAAATTCGCCGTACTTGACGAGCGAGCGCCCGACGTAAATATCGTTTTTGTTCGCTATGAAGGTTCCGTCGCGACACGGGACGACAACGTTAAAATCGTTCGCCATTCAGCTATCCTGTTTTTTCAGCACACAAAAACCCTGAGCCTCGATTCTAAAGGCGTTGTTGAACTTCGAGTGAAAATTCTCGAGCGTGATGACGCCAGCCAACTCAACAAGCTCCTCGACGCTGAACGCTTCTTGTATGCTGGCGAAAAATTCATCGGTGAGGTCTATGTCGGTGCGCGTCATGCGCTCGGCGAACTCGATTCCCAGCCTCTCGCGCCGGGTGAAGCGGTCATCTTCGGCGTATTTGTCCAGCGCGTCGAGCTTCTCGAAGGTGAGGCCGTTTTCCATCCCACGGGATAAATTGATGTCCACTCAGAAGGGGCCCCCGTTGATCTGGGTGACCTTCACGTTGACCAGCGCCTTGAGGCCCTCGCCCAGCAGGCCGGAGGCATTCACGCCATCGGCGAGAAGATACTGGCCCTGCATGATGGTGGGCCGGTGGGCGTAAACCTTCGCGGTGTTAAAAACAAACCCGTGTGCCTTCATCTGGCTCTCGAACACCTCCCTGGCGATGGGATCTTCCGGCGTTCCGGTCACTTCGGGGATGCGGGCCATGCGCGAGCTTCCTTTTGATAAATAGTGCGAAGCTTAAAGCCACCTTCTGACGCGGTTGCGGTAATCGAGATATTTTTCCCCGAAAAGACGGTTGAGCGCTTCCTCCTCGGGGATGATGAAATATTTCTGGACGATCAGAACAAAAACGAGTCCCGAGAGCATAACGGGCGTTGAGACGAGCAGCCAACCGACCCCGGCGATGATCAGCGCCATGCCCAGATACATCGGGTTTCGCGAAATGCGCATCGGCCCGCTGGTGACGAGGGCGGAGGGTTTCTCACAGGGTTTGTGAGTGGTGCCCTTGAGCGCAAAGGCCTGACCTGCCTGGATAATCAGCCAGAAGCCGAGGCTCGCCGGGCCGACCCCGAGCGAGCGGAAACCCCAACCGATTGGTGGCTTTCCGGGAAGCTGGGAGTCCAGAACAAGACCGCCGAGCAGGCAGAGAAGCGCGATGAGAGGCGGCCTTTTCGATACTTGTTCAATCAACGGCATGTTCTCACCTTCATCAGCGCTTAAACACCCCGTGCGATCAGGTCCACCCCATCGGTGCCGATTATTTCACACTCAACAATTTCGCCGGCGGCAGCCTCGGTTTCGTCCAGAAACACCTCGCCGTCCACCTCGGGGGCTTGGTGGCGGGTCCGCCCGCGAAGGAGCCCTTCGGCGCTCATTCCTTCGACAAGAACATCGGCCCTTGTTCCGATAAGCGCCTCGTTCGCTTCGGCCTGTATCCCTTCCTGAAGTTCAAGGAGGCGGTTCAACCGCTCCCGCGTGGTTTCTATCGGGACCGGGTCCGGCAGGCGCGCGGCTATTGAGCCTTCCTCGGGCGAGAAGGCAAACGCCCCCAGCCGGGTGAAGCGCACTTCACGGACGAAATCGAGCAAAAGCTCGAAATCCACCTCGGTCTCGCCAGGGAATCCGACGAGCATGGTCGTTCTAAGTGCGCAGCCGGGGATTGTCCGGCGCATGCGCCCTATCAACTCCCGTGTTCCCGACTCGTCGATTCCCCGTCGCATGGCGGCGAGCACCGGGGTGGCGATGTGCTGAAGGGGCATGTCGATATATTCGACGACCTTGGGCAGATCGCGAATGGCCGAGAGAAGTTCATTCGTCACCCCGCGTGGGTAGTTGTAGAGAATACGAATCCAGTGCAGGCCATCGACTTCGTTCAGTTTCTCAAGAAGTTTCGCGAGAGAGGAATCGCCGCCGAAATCGGTGCCCCAGCTCGTGATTTCCTGGGCGAGAAGATTCACTTCTTTCACCCCAGCCTCGGCGAGGGCATGTGCTTCCTCGATAATGTGTTCCGACTTGCGAGAACGGAAGCGGCCCCTGAAGCGCGGTATGACGCAAAAAGTGCAGGGCCGGGAGCAGCCCTCGGCCACCTTGAGATAAGCGCTCGGGCCGGGCTCCGAGAGAACGCGCGGCAAGCGGCGGCTGTAGTCCATTAGGGTGTCGGAGAACGCTTCGCGGGCGGGATGCGCACCCTCCGATTTCGCGGCGAGTAGATCCGCGATCTGGTCGTATTCCCTCGTGCCGAGGAAAAGATCCACCTCGGGCAAGCCCTGCGCCAGCTCGCCCCGGTAGCGCTCGGCAAGACAGCCGGCGACGACGAGGGATTCGAGTAGGCCTTCGTTTTTCAGCTCAGCCAGGCCGAGAATCGCGTCAATCGACTCGCGCTTGGCATCCTCTATAAAGCCGCAGGTGTTGACGATGGCGACCTGGGCCTCCGCCGCGTCGGCCACGAGGCGGTAGCCCGCGTTTGATAGCGCAGCGAGCATGATTTCACTGTCCACTGTATTTTTCGCGCAGCCAAGTGAAACGAGCGCGACTGTGGGAGCGCCGTCCACCGGTGAGGGCGCATCGCGGCTGACGAGAGGCATTTCGGAAATGTCTTTTATTTCGAGAAACCCGCCGCTCATTCAAGTTCTCCTGCTTGAACGGATGCCGAGGCGCCAGGGTCGAGGTGCCACTCGTCCCTGGGGTGGTTGAAGTAGCGGATAGCGACGTCAGGTGTTTCTTGGCGAAGGACCTCAAGCAGGCGGACCATGCCCATCGCATCGCCGGTTTCTTCCTCATCGCCCAGCGTTTCGAGATAGAGCGCCGGATCGATGCACAGGTTTTTCATCTGAAGTACGTGGAGCCCGGTGCGCCCGCAAAAATCAATTAGCGCCTCTACTTCGGCCTCCCGATCCGTTACCCCCGGGAATACGAGGTAGTTGAGCTGGGTGTAGAGGCCCGCCCCAACGGCAGCTTTCACCGTGTCCTCGACCTCGGCGAACTCGTAGGTTTCGGGCCGGTAGTAAGCTCGGTGGCGCTCCGGGATAACGCTGTTCGTGCTGATGCGGATGCTCTCTAGCCCAGCCGTGGCGAGCCTGTCGACCCACTCAGGGCGGCTGCCATTCGTGTTGAGGTGAAGGGTGCCCCGATCAGTTCTCTCGCGGATGAGGCGGCAGGCCCGCTCGATGATCCCGGCTTGAAGCATGGGCTCGCCCTCGCAGCCCTGGCCAAAGCTGGCCACCGCTTTCTCTGCGCTTTCAAGATGAGGGCCCGCAATTTCAGCCAGTTCCTCGGGCATGGGGACGAACTCGATTCGATCGTGGCTCGCCGGGAAAAGGCCGTCCGGCTGGAGTGAGATGCAGCCCCGGCAGTCGGCGTTGCAGAGCGGCGCGATGGGTAGGCCCATCTCCCATCGCCCGGAGAAGAAGTTTTTCGCCGCAAAGCAGTGAGATTCCGCCGCGCAGTGCTCAAGATGGGGGATCATACGGTTTTTCGGAAATTTCCCCCTTGCTTCCTTGATCCGCTCGGGGAGGTTGCGGTCGTCGTATTCCTCGGGCTGCCAGCGCGGGCAATCGTCCACCTGCACGGCCGCGCAGACAAATTGCTCACCTTCGGGGTCGTAGCCGAGTGCCGTGTAGGCCCAGAGCGGCAGAGGCGCTGCGCCCTCCTTGCGCTCGGCGAATGGCAAAAGAGTGCGCATCCAACCCGGCGAGGGAAAGGTGCACGCCGCCTGGGGCGTTTCGGGACCATCGCCCCAATCGACCTCATCGATGGTGGTGAGTTCATCGGCCTCGGCGTCGCCGCCGACCGGGAGGGAGTCGGGTATCGTGAAAAAGCGGCTTCCCTCGGGCACCAGGGAAAGCTCCTCGGACTCTGGGGCCACGGCATCTGAGCCGATCGCGCCGACCATCCATAATTCGGGATGCTCGAAAAGCTGGCCCTTGGTGTCAGCCATTACCATGAGAGGGGTCATATATTTATGGGGGTCCGATTCTGCGGGTCTTAACAATCCGCGATAAAGCCGGTGTAGCGCGGCGAGTTGTCGTGCTGGCGAATGAGGTTGAGCGATTGGCGCACGCTGTCGAGCTGGCGGTACGTTCCCAGGCCGAGGGCAGAGGGGATTCGCGCCGTTTCAAGTTGACGGCCAACTGCGGCAAGTCGGTCGCTGGCGTCCCGGGGAAGGCGGTTCTCGGAACCGGCTAGATCAATGTTGCGGTTTTTGATGAATTTCTTCACCGCGCCCAGATGGGCGAGTGTGTCCCTGTGTTCGCACAAAAGGGCGAACCGGTTTCGGTCGAGGAGCACCTTGCTGCTGATGTCTCCCCCAGCTTTGCCGATTCCGCCAACTACTTTTCCGGTTTCGCGGACCTCCGCCCCGACCCCACGGAAAGGGAGTCTGAGGGTTTCATCAGCAGCTTTGACGGTCGTTTTGCCGCATCCGGCGATTACCGCCGCGTACAGGGCGAGCACGCATATAGTAGGCCCGCTGCTGCGAGAGGTCATCGGTGACTCCTTAAAAACTAAAAATGGCGGGCGCGAAACGGTGCGTGCCCGCAGATCCCTATAAACACCAGGAACATAGAATTTCCGCTCCTGAAAATATCAGAAGTGCGGGGGATGATCCAACCGAATATCCTTTCGGCGTGTGTGGACAACCTTCGCCCCGCCGTGCGTATTCCCTGAAAGGGAGTCCGGAGGGGAGTTTTCGGTTAGACGATAAAGGATTAACAGGTGGCATTCCAGTGTCACTAAATGAATTTGAACGAAAAATTAAAACCAAAATACCATAAGAATTGGACTCCCCGAAGCGAAAATTCTGCAGGAAAAATCTTAGTCGAGCGGCAGATAGCAGAGGAGGACCGTCAGATCGACGCGTTTTTTTTGCGATCTGTATGAATTGACCGGCAAGGAAATCAGGATTGTCGAGGAAGCATCCAAGATGTCCCCTCACTTCCCCCAAACAATTAGAGACACCCCGGCGACGGAGAGGAGTCCCCCGTAGACGACCTGGGCGGTGATCCCCTCCTGTTTCCGGAAAAACAGCCAGGAGGTGAAGATCATCAGGAGGACCGAGATCCGGGTGATGGGGACCAATTGCACGAGGTCCCCCCTCTGGGCGGCTGTCCAGAAGAACAGGGCGGCCAGGGAGTTGAACAGCGACCCCAGCCCGATGATGAGCAGGGGCCGCCCCCCCCCAGAATTTGGGCATACCCTCGTTAGTGAAGGGCATGATGATCATCATCGTCATGACCGAGACGGTGCTGGATATGATCATGCCGATCGGCGCGGAATCGATCCAGGCATAGCCGTATTTTCGAAGCAGGTGAGAAAATCCCTGCAGAAATACTGCCGCCACCGGGACGAGGTAGTAGGCGATGGGAATCTTCTTGAGGTCCGATTCCCTTTTTTGGACCAGGAGAATGGAGCCGATCATGATCGCCGCTGTCCCCGCACCAATCGCAAGGTTCAGGCGCTCGCCCAGGAGGGTGATGGCCAGTCCCGTGGACCAAATGATGCTCGTCTGCAATATGATCGACGTTCGGGCGAGTCCAAGCTCTTTCATCGAGAAAAAATTAAGATAGCGGTTACCAACACCCCCCAATATTCCAACGCCTACGAACCAGGCAACGCCCTGAAGGGGCCAGCTGTCTACCCTGCCGGTAAAAAAATAATAACCCCATATGAAGACGAGCGATATCAAGCCCGAGGCCAGCGCCGTTGTACCGGCCCCGAGGCGAAGCAGCACGTCCCGGTAGAGGGTCCGGGCTATCGAGATGAAGACTGCGGACAATAGCGCCAGCAGGCTGGGATGAATGGATTCGAGCAAAGCGCCACCAGGGAATAAGGGATATTGAAATTGATGGTCACGCGGAATTTATCAAAGAGCGACGGTCGAACTTACTCCTAAAGGGATCTTCGCGGTTGCCTTCATTTCCCCCAGACTACCGAAAACACC
>Ga0115002_10003744_pt1 | contig 18796 bp, 18 predicted proteins | sample ArcticOcean_MG_C_8_FD_89576 | JGI IMG/M metagenome (GOLD analysis project Ga0115002, IMG submission 89576) | Marine microbial communities from western Arctic Ocean - ArcticOcean_MG_CB11_86 | ecosystem: Environmental > Aquatic > Marine > Oceanic | place: Arctic Ocean: Canada Basin | collected... | reverse complement strand
TTCGAATTTCGTCAGCGGCCTTTGGTCAATTCGTTGATCATTGTTGGCGCGTTGGGAACGATTGGGTGTGCCGCCTTCGCGATCCCGATGTTGCGCGGCGAGCCAGTTGCCAAACCCACCGTTGAGACAGCGCTTGTCAAGTTAGCTCAAGACAAACTCGACGAGGCGAAGCGTCAGGCGATTCTGTTAAAAATTGATCCCGACTTATCGTACGAACACAAGAGTGTTTCGCCGTACATACTGGGTGCGATCGTTTTGCGAGATGCTGACGACGAGTTCGACGAGCAAGAAAAAGTGAAGTTGTATACGTTGGCTTCACGCTACCTCGAAGAGGCGCACGATCGCGGGCTCCCTCCAGAGATTCAGCCGGATGCGCTGCTAATGCTCGCCAAGTCTCTTCAGGGGAGCCGCTTCTTCGCCCGTAGTTTGCCGATTTTGCACGAGTTACTTCCGATTGCAAATAAGCGGTCGCCCGAGACCCATCGTCTGTTGGCTAATGGCTACCGCCGAGACCCGTCACATCAATACGCAAAAGCGCTTCATCACATCGACTTGTATTTGGCTAATCCGTTACCAGCCGAACAAAAGAATCGAGGGTTATTGGAGAAGTCGCATATTGAGCTTGCTGGAGGCGACTTTGAAGCCGCCAAGAAGACGTTCGACATGTTGATCGACGAGGCTTCGATTAAGTCGGAGCGGCTATTGTTGCAGGGCCACCTCGCGATCGAAGAAGGCGATCAACTCCGAGCAGCTCGGCCGGAAGACATCGAGGCGACTGAGCTTGCCTTGAAGAAGTACGAGGAAGCAAAGTCAGCGTTTCGCGAAGTAGCTCGTCAAAATTACGCGACCAGTAATTCGGCTCGAGAAGCCGAGTTGATGATTGGCTTCATCTACCAGCGTCAAGACTCCCAAAACGAAGCGGCCCTGGAACAGTTTTCCAGAGTACGAAGAGCTCACTATTCGACCAACGAGGGGTTAGCTGCTGGAATTCGAGAAGCGAAGCTACTTCAAGAAATGGGCCGAGACGTGGAAGCGATACAGCAGTACAGTCAAATCGTTTCCGACGCCTCCTCTATTCCATTTTATTACAACCCGTTCGCTCCAAAGGACAAACTGGAGTCCGAATTAGTCGAGGCTGTTTCCGACTTCATCGGCCAGGAAAAATTTGAGAAGGCTTTGGTTCTATCTTCCGCACTTGCTCCAATCGTCCCGACGGATCAAATCAAGAAACTCGAAGTCGAAACTCACACTACGTGGGGCGAAAAACTTTTGAAAGTACCGTCGACTGCGCGAATGCCAGAACGGGAAGCTACAAATCGAATAGCAAGAAGTCACTTCCGCCGAGCCGCCAAGCTCGCGGAGGAATTGTCATACCTACACTTCACGACCCGCGAATACTTGGACGACATTTGGCTGAGTGCAGAGAATTATCAACGGGGTCACGATTTCATCCACGCTGCTCAGCAAATCACGCGTTACCTCGATGAGGGTGCTCAGGATAACCGTCCCTTGGCACTCGTACATCTTGGCGATGCCTATTTGTCATTGGGCAAGCTTGACAAGGCGATCAAAGCATACCTTGATTGCATGACCATGTTCCCGAAACATCCAGTCGTTTATCGGGCGAGAATAAATGCCAGCCGAGGTTACCTCGAGCAGAACGAGGGGGCCGAGGCAGAAAAACTACTCGTCACCAATCTCGAAAGTGAAGCGTTGACTCCCGAAAGTTTGGAATGGCGAGACTCGCTATTTCTACTCGGCGATGTCTTGTATCACGAAGCGAACCGATTGGAAGCGGAGAGTCGTGAGATTGGCGTAGACCGCGAGTACGATGTCGACCGTCGGGAAGGCCTACGCATTCTCGAAACGAGTAAAGATGCCTTCCTGGCCGCAGCAATTCGCATGGAAGAAGCAGTCAATCGATATCCCACCGCTCCCCAAGCACTCTTAGCGATGTACCAAATCGCTCAATCGTACCGTCACGCCGCCAAATGGGCGCGTAAACAATTGCCAACAACAACGATCGAAACCACGAAACTCAACCTTAGTCGGCAAGTTCAAAAGCAACTCGAATCTGCCAACTTCGAATACGACAAACTCCTCAAGAAACTAATCCGTCGCCAGGATCAAGACGAACTTACCACCATTGAAAAACGCCTCCTTCGAAACACGTACTTCGCCAAAGCCGATTCGTATTTCGACATGGGGAAATACGAGGAAGCGATTACCGCGTACTCTTTGGTGACCTACCGCTACCTCGAATCTCCGATCGCTTTGGAAGCGTTTGTGCAAATGGCGAATTGTTATCACCACATGAACAAGCCAACTGAAGCCGTTGGCGTGTTAATACAAGCAAAAATCGTTCTCTCCCGAATTCCCGAGGAAGAAGACTTTAGAGCGACGACGCGATTCGGACGTCTGGAATGGGAGAATTTTCTCAACTGGATATCCGAAGTGTAGTCGGAAAAGAACGAATCAAGAAACGAACAAGCCTGAAATTGGCAGGAAAGAATTGACAACGTGACTGATCGAATTGCGACAGACATTTTAGCTGAACTCATCTCGCAAAAGCACGAAGTGCTCGAGCAGATGCGTCAACTAACTCGACAGCAAACCAATCACATCGATTCCGGAGATTCAACTCAGCTACTGACGCTATTGGGAGCCAAACAACGCTTGCTCAACATGCTGCATGAGATCGAGAAAAAGTTAACTCCGTTTCGTGCGGAAGACCCAGAGTCGCGCGTTTGGAGAAATCAACAGGATCGTCAACGTTGCCAGCAAGCGGCGGCGAGATGCCAAACACTGCTTGATGAAATCATGCTGGTGGAAAAACAGTGCGAAAGTGAGATGGTACGTAGGCGAGACGAAACCGCCGAGAAATTACAAGGGCTGCATACCGCAGCCAAGGCTCGCCAGGCATATTCCCAGAATCACCAACCCGTCTCCAGCAGCTTGGACTTAACGTCGGACTAGATCAACTGTCAAAGAAACTCAAAGCAATGCACATGGCAACAGTCAACGCAAACATGAGTGAAACAACTGCACCCATGTCGAGTGACATCGACATGGAAGTAGTTCTCGACGCGTGGCGAACCGCCACCGAGCGTTTGCAGCAAACTCATGAAGTATTGCATGAAGAAGTAAGGCGACTCTCGGATGAACTGGAGATAAAGAACCGCGAACTGGCCCGCAAGAATCGGTTGGCGGATCTGGGGCAAATGGCATCGCATATCGCCCACGAAGTGCGAAACAGCCTCATGCCCATTACGTTGTACCTAAGCTTGTTGAAACGCCGCATGGCCGACGACCAGCAAGGGTTGGAAATCATGAACAAAATGGAAGCGGGATTCACCGCACTGGAGACAACAGTGAGCGATTTATTGAGCTTCACGGCTGAACGGGAACCAAACTTGCGGCCCTTCAATGTTCGCAAACTGTTAACCGACGTTTGCGATTCGCTCGCTCCTCAATTCGAAGCGCAAAAAATCTCCGTCGAAATCGACGCCGCCACTCAAGTGCATTTTACGGCAGATACCGACATGCTGCGTAGGTCATTGCTGAATCTGGTTCTCAACTCCATTGACGTGATGCCAACTGGCGGCGACTTGCTGCTAACGGCAGTGCTCGGTCCTCGCGGTCTCGAAATCGAGGTTGCCGATAGCGGACCCGGCATCGAAGAAACATCTCATCTCAAAATCTTCGACCCGTTCTATACGACCAAGAGCAATGGGACGGGGCTTGGTTTGTCGATCGTGCAACGCGTCGCCGAAGTACACAACGGCTCCGTGACTGCCAGCAACTGCCCTCAAGGGGGAACCGCAGTGACAATATTTATGCCCTATCGCGACACCACGGAGGCAGCTGCATGAGCGTAAGTTCGCAAGATACGACGACCGCCACGATACTCATCGTTGACGATCACCAGTCGGCGCGAGAGTCGATGAGCGACATCCTGCAATGTGTGGGCTATCGGACGGTTGTCTGCGCCAGCGCTCTCGACGCGCTCAGACAGCTTGAGTCGGCAAGTGTAGACGCGATTATTACCGACCTTCGCATGCCCGGAATGGATGGCATCGAATTCGTCCGTAGACTGCAAACTCAAAGCTTTGACGTTCCCGTCATCATGATCACAGCCTATGCCTCTGTTGGTTCCGCCGTCGATGCAATGCGGCACGGCGCCTTTGACTACATCGAAAAACCGTTCGACGTCGATCAACTCGAGCAAGTAGTCGGTCGAGCGATCGCTGACCGAGGAACTGGTACGTCGAGTTGCTCGTCACTCGCCAGCGACCATCCTTGCATGCTTGGCGACAGTGAACCCATGACCTCCTTGCGAACCAAAATCGCTCAAGTTGCACCAACGGATGAAACGGTGCTGATTACTGGCGAAAGTGGTACCGGAAAAGAACTCGTCGCCCGTAGCCTCCACGCCATGAGCCAGCGAGCTGGTATGCCGATGGTGAGTCTCAATTGTCCTGCTCTTTCTCCGCAACTGATGGAAAGCGAGTTATTTGGACACGAGCGTGGAGCGTTCACCAGCGCCGATGCGGCGCGAGTTGGGCGATTCGAACTGGCCGATGGTGGCACAATCCTACTCGATGAAATCACCGAAATCGATCTTGGACTTCAGGCGAAGTTGTTGCGAGTACTACAAGAGCGAACGTACGAGCGAGTTGGGTCGAGCGAATCCCAGCAAGTCAATGTGCGCGTACTTGCAACCACTAATCGAGATTTGCAACAGTTCGTTACGGAAAAGCAATTCCGCGAAGACTTGTACTTTCGCATCAACGTTCTCCCGATCCAATTGGCTCCCTTGCGAGAACGGCGGGTCGACATCCCACAATTAACGCAACATTTCCTCACGGCCGCTGCACAAAGAGTCAATCGAACGCCGTTGGAACTCGATTCCTCCGCCCTCGATCTGCTCTACCATTACGCTTGGCCCGGAAACGTGCGCGAATTAGAAAACCTGATGACGCGCGCTACGGTGTTGCACGCCGAATCGACCGCCGCCGCCGATGTACTCAGTCCTTGGTTAATCCAGGACGACTCGGGGAGCAGTGTAGAGCAAGTCAATCTCGACCAATTTGCGCGCGGCATGAGTATCCAAGAGATGGAACGTCGCCTCATTGAATCTACGTTAGAACATTTTGATGGCCATCGAGCCCAAACGGCGCAAGCCTTGGGGATAGGTGTCCGGACCCTGTGTAACAAATTGCGAGCATATGGTTATCAACCGCGAGCCAAAGTGGCTTCGAGAGCGGCTTGAGAACTGAGCTCCCTATTAAGCCAATAAGGAATCCACAGATAGAAACGACCACTGCTGAAGGATAATTCGGCAATTTGTGCCGAACACTAACCGGCAACATTTGCCACTTCGCTGCTCATCGCAGTCGAAGGAAAAGAGAATTTAGTCATTCGAAGTGCCAAAGGGTGCTTCGAGATGAGAACTTACGTCGTCGAGCGATGCTTGTCGTCGCCTGTCGGCACATGAATTGCTCGTAGGTTTCGCCTGAATTTGTTTAGTTTTTGTGGTGCGTTGAATTTTTGCGATGCACTAGGAGTCAAAAACATGTTTCCAACCATCTTCGACCAATCGACCGTTCCAGTCCTGGAACAGATGATCGGATTTGCTCAGGCGCGACATGAGGTTTTGGCAGGAAATATCGCGAACTTTGATACACCGGGATATAAGGTTCGCGATTTATCAGTCGACGCGTTTCAATCGCGTCTGCAGGAAGCAATCGAAGCACGCAACGAACAGCACATGGAAGTCTCGCCAGGGTTGTTAAAGAAAGAGCCCGTGCAAGAGATGCAGAAAGTTCGCGAGACGTTTAAGAATATCGAGTTTCACGACGGCAGCGACATCAGCATAGAACATCAAGTCACAGAGCTAACAAAAAACCAATTTATGCATAACCTGGCGATTTCCATCATGACCAGCCAGTTTCAACTCCTTCAAACAGCGATCAGCGAACGGGTTTAGTACCACTTATAAGCGAGGACCTGACAATGATTACAGCTCTCGACATCAGCACAAGTGCTCTCGTCGCACAACGCGTTCGACTCAATGCGATATCCAGTAATATCGCGAACATGTCGACGTTGCGAAACGAGAATGGCGAGATGGAACCGTACAAGGCTCGCTATCCCATTTTCAAAGTGGACGACAAGATTCGCACAGAGCACGGAGCGGCTGGAGTCAAAGTGGAACGAATCGAAACCGAAGACGTCGAGCCACAATACAAGTACCAACCGAACCATCCGCTCGCGATAAAAGAAGGGGATAAAAAAGGCTATGTCGCCTATCCCAACATCAATATGACTCGTGAATTTGTTGACGCCTTGGAAGCCACTCGCGCTTACGAAGCCAACATCGGTGTGATGGAAGTATCCAAGAACCTTGGGCAACAGACCTTGAGAATACTCGCCTAAGTAGCTTTGCAAGAAGAATGCCATGAATCCAATTCAATCTGTTCAACTGCCGATCATGCCGAGTTCGGTCAATGCTGCGCAACCTGCAAAGGGCAACGAGCCATTTAAGAACTTGCTGTTGGAGGCGTTGGACCACGTCAATAACATGCAAAAGGATGCGGATGCGGCAGTGGAACAACTCGCAACTGGACAAGACGTGAACCCGGCGGAAGTTTTGACCTCTATTCAGAAGGCAGATATGACATTTCGAATGATGTTGCAAATCCGTAATAAACTCGTGCAAGCCTATCAGGAGATCAAAGACATTCGAATTTAGGCTCTCGACAATTCGTTCAACGCTTGGCGCAGTAGCTGTACCCCCCAACAACTTTCGGAGCTCCATGGATGGAATACTTCAATAACTTATTGAATCAGATTACCGATGTCTTTCGATCGATGACGCCAGCAGCGCGGATCACGGCAACTTTGCTCATGATTGCGATTGTGGTCAGCATCTCGTTTCTATTCCAGTCGAGTGGTGACGTTGACGAGGAGTTGTTTCTCGCCGGACATAATTTTACACAGCCTAATATTTCGGCGTTAGAAGCTGCCTTTGCCAAGGCGAATCTCAACGGTTCGCGCGTCGTCGGCTATCGAATCTACATTCCCAAAGGCCAAAAAGATGCCTACCTGAATGCGGCGACCACCGATAATGCTATGCCACCCGAAATTGATGACGACCTACGCAGCGTGCTCGAACCACAGACACCCTGGACGCAAACTAGTAAGTCTCTGACGGACCGTCGAATTCATCATGCTCGCGAAACTCAAACGGCTCGTACGCTTCAAATGATGCGTCCCTACGATTTCGCCACAGTCCGATTTGACGAAGAAATCATCTCAACTTTCCCTCGAAAAAGAGAAAAGGCAGGGTCGGCTACAGTTCGTGGCACAGGTGGCCAACCGTTAACAGCACAACAGATCCGTCAAATTCGAACTTTCGTTTCCAGTCAATGGGGCGGTTTGCTGGCGAAGAATGTCACTATCACCGACATGACCACGGGCGATTCATACTCGGGAGATGGCATGGGACCAACCAGCGCCAATGGTAACCCCTACCTTACTGCGAAGCAGATGTTTGAAGATATGTATCGCAATAACATCTACGAGCGGCTGAAGATGTACGAAGGCATTGTCGTTCAAGTTAATGTCGACCTCGACACTGAAATCAATCAAGAGACTCAACAACACACTTTGGATCAGCCAGTTACCCTCAGCGCGACTGAAACTTCGCTTGCCAAGACAGATCGTCGCCCCAAGCCCCAAGGTCGCCCGGGAGCTGACCCCAATGGAGTTGGCGTTGGAAACAGTCCCCGAAACCTAGCTCAGAATTCGGAACCCGATTCGACGCTGAAGGAAACAACGGCCACAACAAAGGCTGCAACTGGCTCCAAGATCATACGATCAGAGAAGGCGAATTTTGTTCCCAATCGAGTCACTACATCGATCGGTGTACCGCGAGATCTGTTTGTGAAGATTTGGAAGAACCGTCAAGAAGGAGTGGAAAACGGGACACCGGAAGGCATTCCCGACGCTGGTGAACTCCAAGAAATCGAGCAACAGATCACCAAGGAAATCGAAGATTCCGTAATCAAGCTAATGCCTCCCTACCCATTGGGAGTTGATCCTTACCCACAAGTTGTCGTGCGGTCGTTTGACGATGTGTCAGATGACATCGTGATCGATCCAGGCATCACCAATCATGCGACCTCGTGGCTCGCCTCCAACTGGCAGACGCTGGGGATGATGCTGATGGGAACTTTCAGTTTGTTGATGCTTCGCAATTTAGTCAACTCACCATTGCCACCGCCGCGGACTTTCGATTCTGACGGCCGAAAAATTGATCGTACAGTAGGTAGTTCCGGTGGTGCCAACGGCGGTGGGTCTGCGAACGGCGATGGGCAAAGCGTAGACGGCAACGGCGATCCTGTTTACGAAAACGCACTAAAAAAACGCTTTAAAGCTAATGGCCCCAATTTGAAAACCGAATTGGCTGAGGTCGTCCGAGAAGACCCCGATGCCGCAGCAAACGTACTCCGCCAATGGATTGATAGTCCAGCAGCGTAATCGCAACCAGTCTCTGTCACACAACCAATTATTGATGACTCATGACTCTATTAACTGAACAATTACGCAAAGCCGCCATCGTAGTTTCTAGCCTCAGCGCGTCTGATGCCGATGCGCTAATGGACCAAATGTCGCCAAAACAAGCGGCCAGTGTTCGCCAAGCCGTAATGGAACTCGACGACTTTGACGAGCGAGAAGAACGCGAAGTGCTGGCTGAATTCCTGGGGCTTCCAAACCACGAAGAAGTGGAGCTCAAACTAAGCGCTGAAGCGTACAACGACCAACTTGTACCGCCAGCAGAAACAACTCGCGCCGAGGCGCGAGCACTGCTGGAAGAGCTCTCCGCCAAAACTGCCCAACAAGAACACCAGCCATTTGAATTCCTCTCGGCGGCTGATCCCAGCTCGCTGTTAAGTTTCCTTCACGACGAACACCCTCAAACTATCGCGTTGGTCTTAAGTCACTTGCCAGCCGACCGGGCTGCCGAAATTGTTGTACAGTTCCCCTCCTCAATCCAAGTCGACGTACTCCGACGAGTCGCCCACTTGGACCTGACGAGTCCCGAGATTCTAAATCAAGTCTCTCGCGAAGTAGAACAACAGCTGCGAGACCGCTACGTATTGCTCGATAGTGGTTCGAGTGGAGTAGCAACAGTTCAGGCGATCATGAATGCCGCTCATTCTCATGATCGCAACCATTTACTTAATAACGTTGGCAAGAGTGACCCTCACCTCGCGAAGCAAATTCGCCCGGAACCGGGAAGTGTAGCAAAGTCACCTGCCTCGGCGGCATCGCAGTCTAAAGCTGCCGCAAACAAATCGCCTCGACAGTCGCCTCAGCGGCCGAGGAATAAGCCAGTCAAAAGCCAAACGAATCCAATCCCGAAATCGCGACAACCGGCCATCGAGTTCCCCCAGCTAAACAGCCTGGAAGAGCGAGAATGGCAAGTTCTTTTGCATTCAGTTAATCGGGAGACCCTGTTGATCGCATTGGCTGGTGCGGACGAATCGTTTGTGACGCGAGTACTCAAGAAACTTCCATACCATCAGGCCGAATCACTTCGCCAGTCAGTAAATGACATCGGGCCATTGCGGCTGAGCGACGTCGAATTTGCCCAACAAAGAATAGTTAAGGCCGCAGTTCGATTGGCGGACAAAGGTGAACTTAGACTACCAACACCACGCCGATTTGCCGCTGCCGTATAGCGAGCCCCAAGAAAACACTCCAACGAATCACGATAACATCTCACGGAACCAGCATGGCCGGAATCATCAAAGCGGGACAGATTAGAGACGTGAATGGGACGCCCGCCGTCGCGTTTAACTTTTCCGACATGTCTCAGCGAGCGGAACAATTCATCGAAGAGACGCAAGCCAAAGCCAAAGCTCTCATTTCAGCAGCAGAAGCAGATGCCAAACAAATTCGAAAAGCTGCTATGGAAAGGGGAAAGCAAGACGCGGTCGATCAAGCCATTCAAGCTTCACAGAAACAAATCAACCAGCAACTACGAACACTTGCGCCGGCCATCCAGCAAGCGATCCACTCGGTTAACGAAATCCGCCAAACGTGGATTAAGCAATGGGAAAACAACATCTTGAAGCTCGCGATCCAAATCGCCGAACGGATCGTGCGGAGAGAAGTACAACAGCAACCCGAAATCAGTCAAACGCTCATCCGAGAAGCCTTGGAAATGGCCGCCCCACAAGACAAACTCCAACTTTACCTGAACCCTCAAGACTACTCGGCATTAGGTGACTACGTAGAAGAATTGTCGAAAGAATTTTCCCAACTCTCTCCCTTGGAAGTTCATTCGTCACCAGATATTCAACCCGGCGGATGCCGCTTAGTCACCGACCACGGAACGATCGATCAACAGATCGACTCACAACTTCAACGCGTTTATGAAGAACTAGCTCAGTAAAAATGCAATCAATATTCAACCAACTCGATTCGATGATGACGACCGCTTTGAGCGGAAGTGTCGTGCGTACGCAAGGGATGACCATCGCAGTTGCTGGCATGCCCGCTCCCGTTGGTGCCGTCGTCGAAATTGAACGACAATCGGGACTGCCAATTCGGGGTGAGATCGTCGGCTTTCAAGATTCTCTGTCGATTGTCTATCCTTTCAGTTCAACCGCGGGAATCCGCCACGGCAGCTCCGTTCGCCTCGTGCACACCACTCGATATATCCGACTCGGAACCGAACTTCTGGGGCGTGTGGTCGATGGATTTGGAAAGTGCATTGACAAACTGCCACCGCCTCCACTGCCGGACAGAGGTCGGCTCGATAACTCCCCACCTTCTGCCTTTGAGCGGCCGCGAATCGATCAACCGCTATCGACCGGCATCCGAGCGATCGATGGGATGTTGCCATGTGGACTCGGACAACGAGTCGGCATCTTTTCCGGATCGGGCGTCGGCAAAAGTGTGACGTTGGGGATGATGGCACGCTATACCTCGGCCGACGTAAACGTCATCGCTCTAATTGGCGAGCGAGGTCGAGAAGTCAATGAGTTCATTCAGCGCGATCTCGGGCCAGAGGGAGCGAAACGTAGCGTCGTAGTCGTGGCGACGAGCGACGAGCCAGCGATTAAACGCGTCCAAGCGGCGATGACAGCGACGACAATCGCCGAATACTTTCGAGACCAAGGTAAGAATGTTTTGCTCATGATGGACTCGGTCACTCGTTTTGCAATGGCGCAACGAGAGATCGGTTTGGCCGCTGGCGAACCTCCCGCAACTCGTGGTTATCCACCGTCCGTTTTTGCATTGCTCCCCAAACTCGTCGAACGCGCCGGACGAAGCGCCCGAGGAAGTATTACCGCATTTTATTCCGTCTTGGTCGAAGGCGATGATCTTAATGAGCCAGTCAGTGACGCAGTACGAGGCTTACTCGACGGCCACACTATCTTGTCGAGGAAACTCGCCTCACAAGGCCATTATCCGGCTATCGATGTGCTGGCAAGTATCAGCCGTCTGGCCACCGAAGTGACCACGCCCGAACAACAACAAGCCATGATTACAATCCGGCAACTTTTGGCTGCTTATCAGGAACACGAAGACCTGATAACGATCGGCGCCTACCGCCCCGGCGCAAACTTCCGAGTCGACACCGCAATTGCATTGCGAGAAGAGTTAAACAAATTTCTGCAACAACGTGTCGATGAACAATCTTCATTTGAGCGATCGCAGCAAGAGTTACTCGCCTTGGCAACCCGCGCCCGTGTTGCTCAAGGAAATCAAGCTAACATGCGGAAACAACAGACAGCTAAGGCTTAAACATGTTCCAGTTCCGACTCGAAACATTATTGCGACTTCGACTCGACGACCGCGACAAGCGACGTGGCGAACTTGCGGAAGCGTATGAAGCCGAACGAGTTCTCGAACTGCGTATTAATGAAACCGACGACGAATTGGTAGCAGTAAACCAACGTACGCGAGAAATACAAGCGAGTGGAACCGTAAATATCGACGCAGCGACAGAACGACAACGGTATCAGTTGATCCTCAAATCGCAACTGCAAAGCCTGAAGCAACAAACCGAACAAGTGGGTGTAGAAACCGAAAAAAGAAAACAAGCCCTTATCGAAGCCGATCGAGAAGTGAAAAAGTTTGAACAGCTCAAGGAAAATCAACGAACCGTTTACGACAAAGAACAATTAATGATCGAGGTGAAAAACCTCGATGAAGTCGCAACGATGGCGCATGCGAGAAAGAGGAGTCAGTGATGTCAAAGATACTTGGAATGATCGGCTCCGTTTTTGCCTACTTTTGTATTGCCACCGTTCTTGCGGTCGGAATCTCAATTGGATCAATGTGGTCTAGCGGCGTACTCAACAAAGACAAGATTTACGGCATGCTGGCAGTTGTCCATGGAATCGAATTGGGGAAAGACACAGCCGACGAGAAAGCGGACAAAATGCCCAGCGAACAACTTTCGTTGGAATCCATTTCCGATGCCAGAATTTTACATGGATTGAATATCGACATCCGAGAAACGGCGATGGACAAAGGGCTTGTCCATCTTCGCAAAGTCGGCCAGACCGTTCGGACCGACAAAGAACGGTTCAACAGATTGCACACGGGATTTACCCAACAACTTAAAGAACTCGATGGCGTCGCTTCCGACGAAGCGTTGCAGGACCTGAAGAAAACTCTCGAAGCCCTTCCTCCCGAACTCGCACGAGATCAGATCAAAATCATCCTCGAAAAGGAAGGTGGACTCGATCAAATCGTCGCGGTCGTAAAAGCGATGCAAATAGACAAACGCAAGAAACTTTTGACGGCATTCGAGGGGCCCGATGGAAATTCCCTGGCCGACATCCTTGAACAAATAAGGCTCGGGACTGTCAAACGTGAATTGATAAAAAACACCGCCGAACAATTGAATGATCCTTCCCAAAAATAGCCGCTCGACTTCGAATCAGTGACGACCCAGAATCAAAATTCCAATGAATTAAAACGAGTCAGGAAAACGCTGTGGTATCGATACCTTTTAACCAAACCCCCGCCGCTCCAGCCATCGATGACATCTTAAAGGCAAGCACTGCCAAAGATCCGATAGCTCCAGAATCTGCCTCATTTGCGGAACACCTGACCTCTGCGTCACAACAACCAAATGAATCTAACTCTTCACCGCAATACCGCAATCGGGAGCGCGATGAATCGACAGCCGCCGTTGAACGGTCCGACAATGAAGCTGGCCAACCAAACGCCCGCGAGGGCAGTTCCAGTGACGAAGCTCGGGAAAGTGACCAGTTCGATCAGACTGACTTACCGCAAGATCAAGTAGACGCGTCGCAAAACCAACAAGGGGCAGACCAAGAACAGTCCGAACCGGTCGAAGGCAGTCCTCAAGATTCGGAAGATACCGATATCGCAGATGAGCATTCCATCGTTTTGGAAGACGCCTCCGAAGTGACAGTCGAACAGTCCCCGCGCGAAGCGGACGGCAAACAACAGATTTTGGCCCACGAAGCCAGCGGCAAAGATAAGCCAGCCGACACACCAATCAACAAATCAATCGACGCATCAATCGTCCAAGCCGATCTGCAGACCGCAGAAACCAAAGTTGATGGTGACTCCGGGGCGGCGGAAAGTAATCCAACAAAGAAACCAACTCAACAAAGAAACCAACTCAACAAACCACCCAGCCGAAGCAAGCCGAGCTGACTCAAGCAAAATCGAAAACTGACGATATTGCTCCGCCCAATCCAACTGAAAACGCCGGGCATGACGCCGAACAGACAACGGAAGCGTCGGACCATGAAGCTGGCGCTGTCAATAAACAGAATGTTTCCGAATTGAGCAGCAAACAATCATTGACGACCGAACAGGACGCAGAGCCAGCCGTTGAGCTCTCTGTCAATACAGATACAGCTACAGATACGACTTCAGAGGAACACTCTCAAATCGTCGAGGGCGAAGCTGGAGGTAAAGGCGAACTCCAAGTGGTGCGAGCACCGACGACTGATGAGAATTCTTAAGTTCCAGCCGAAACGGATGTCGAGTCTTCACCGCAGCCCTCAGAAGGAGAACTTACCGAGGTCGACGCTGTCGAGGTGGATTCGCAACAAGACAATTCCGATTCGGCTCGAGATGAAACGGCCCGTCGTGGAACGTCACGTCAACGACCGAATCCGACTTCAGCTGACAGTCCCAATCCAGCGGCCGCTGCAAATCCGACCGCAGACGTCGAGCTCTCCGCCGTTGAAACAACCGAAATCGCCAAAGGCAACTCAACCGCTCAACCGACACTGGACAGCGCGACACCATCAGCCTCAGTCGAACAGAGCCCCAATGGCAAAATCGCGCAATCGTTAATCGGTAAAAGTGTTCAGCGAGGAAGCGGCGAAGGAATCAAGCTGCAGGGGGCCGAACAAGCTCGATTAATCAATCGAGTCGCTCGGGCGATGACGTCGGCGCGAGAACAAGGAGCGCCGTTGAGAATTCGGCTGAGCCCACCCGAACTCGGGTCTATTCGGCTGGAAGTCAAAGTCCAAGACGGTGCGATGTCGGCTCGAATTGAAGCGGAAACGCCCGCAGCGAGAGCGGCATTGCTCGAAAATGTCAGCGACCTTCGACAGCGTTTGGCGGAACAAGGCATACGAGTTGAGCAATTCGATGTTGATTTGACGGATCGACAGAATGGTAGTGAATTGCCAGAAAACACCAACAAAGAAACTGACGAACGTCCGCAAAACCAAGACGGCAATGAAGCTCGCAACGAAAGCGAGCGAACAACAAACGAAGAACAGGCGTCTAGCCGCCCAGAAATACAAGGAGACTCAAAGTTGAATGTCATCATCTAGACCGCGGCTGTCGCAACAATGTGACAATTCGTGAGTCGCTTGGTCTGCTGAAGTAAAACAGCTCGCCTTGTTTTATGAACAAGGCGCTACCAACCTCCCCTGGTGGAATGTTGTTTCATTTCGATCGCGCCAAATATGACTGTTTTAGAAAACAAGAATCGCCATTTACGTGTCGAGAGTGGACGCTGCAAAGTCCGATTTCCGACTCGCAATTCGGTGCTGCGTGTTCGCGTTTCGAATAACGAAATGCGAATTGCCGCCGTGCGCACTCACTCACTCAAATAATGAAATTGAAGTCCGTAAAAGGAAAGGTCCCATTCGATGTCAAGAATTGACTCTCCACTACCGAATCAAGAATCAAATCAGAGGGGCGCAAACGACCTCCGCCATTTGGATCTGGACAACTTCCTCGATTTGATGATTGCGGAGTTACAGAACCAAGACCCTCTTGACCCCATGGACAACAGCGAGATCCTGCAACAGATCAACACGATCCGCGAGATCAGTGCAACCAACGAACTGTCCGATACCCTGGCCGCCGTGTTGACAGGACAGAACTTGTCGACTGCAAGCAGCTTGATCGGAAAGTCTGTGGACGCCCTCACGGATTCTGGTGAGAACATTCAGGGAGTCGTCGACCGAGTGTCGGTGGAAGTTAGTGAAGACGACGATTCCATCCGGGAACTTCGAGTTCACGTGGGCGATAATAACGTCAGATTGAACAACGTACGCGAAATTAATGAAGGACCGCCGGCGTAAGTCTCGAACTCGTTTCCAACTACAACGCCAATGGATCCAAGACTCGGACACTCCGATGACCTGTGCCGAGTGGTGTTAACCAAGGAGAATTTGTATAGGTCTTGCATCTGCACTATCCACAGCGCTGACTGGACTAACCGCGGCCGAATCAACGATTGACGTCGTTGGTAACAACTTGGCAAACTCGCAAACAGTCGGATTCAAAGCGTCTGACACTGTATTCTCAACCCAATTTCTGCAAACGGTGGGCCTCGGGTCGGGTCCCAGTGCAACGAATGGTGGTACGAACCCTCGTCAAGTTGGTTTGGGAACCAAAGTGGCCGACATCACGCCCGACTTTACACAAGGCACAATCGAAATTAGCGGTAGCCCCTCGGACTTGGCAATCCAAGGCGATGGATTCTTTATGGTGGCAGACGAGACGGGTAGCCCTCTGTTTACCCGCAATGGAATTTTCAACATCAACTCGCAGAACGAAGTCGTTAACACCAACGGCCAACGACTACTCGGATTTGGAATCGACGAGTTTTTCCAGATTCAAGCATCGGAATTAGTTCCCGTCACGATCCCTCTCGGTTCTGCGGCAGTAGCCAAAGCGACCGAAAACGTTGCCCTCGAAGGAACACTCACACCGACCGGTGATGTTGCAGACACCTCGGAAGTCGTCGAAAGTGACGTGCTCGGAGATAGCTCTATTCCACGGCCCGACACGGCGCTGACTGGTTCGACTATCGCGCCCATCCCCGACACGTCAGGTACCGTAGGCGCCGGAAGCGCAACTGGTGGCGGAACTCTGTTGGCAGGACAAACCTATCAATATCGTTTCACTTTCCTGGACGATTTCGGAACCGAAACACTTGGCAGTTCGATTTTGTCAACGACTCTGGGTGCTGGCGATAATACCGTAGCCATTACGGACCTACCCGATGCTGGTGGAGAATACTCGACTGTTCGGATCTATCGAACGGATGCCGGTGGTTCCGACTTTTTTCATCTCGCCGATAGAACGCCAAGTGCCAATTTCACCGACGATGGCACGACTCCCACCAACCCAGGACTTCCGCTGGGTGAAGATAGTCTTTCCGGAACTTATAGTTATTACGTTACATTCGCAGATTCGTCGGGCGCTCCCGAATCGCGACCGTCGAAATTACTCGGTTCAGTTACAGTGAGTGGCGGTCGAATTCATTTACAGAATCTGCCGACGCCAACAGCAGCGCCAGGCATTCCTCCTTATGATCAAGTAAGGATTTACCGCAACCTGACCAACGACTCAAACAGCTTCTATCAAGTTGGAACGGTAGCGGTTGGCGAGGACTTCACAGACTCGATCCAAGACGACGTGCTCTTCGCCGCTCAGGAAGCACTCGACTTTGGCGGCCCCAAAGCCCAAGGTGACACCCTTCTCGTTAATGTCTTGCGAGAAGATGAAGGCGAGTACAGCTCGCTCTTTGAAGAAGGTACCTTTACGCTTCGGTCGCGAAAGGGTGCCCGTTCGCTTGAAGAGCAGGATTTCGTGGTAACCGACACATCGACATTGCAAGAATTTGTCGACTTCATTGAAGATGCCAGCGGTATCCAGAGTGTGTTATCCGATCCGCAAAATCCACTAAACTCATCCGTAAACAATATCCAAGGTGACACCGCTCCTGCTCTCAACCCCGGAACCAGTATCACCTCCGATGGTAAGATCCGTATCGTTTCAAACACGGGCGTGGGCAACGCAGTTACCTTTACGACTTCGCAACTCGCATCTGACGATGGTGAAATCATCGCTCCCAACTTTGGTTTTGGTTCGGTGCAGGAAGCAGAAGGTGCCAGCGCCGTGACCGACTTCGTTGTCTACGACTCACTCGGTATTGGACTAAACGTACGAGTGACCGCGGTACTCGAAGATCGATCCGCAAACCTGACGACTTATCGTTGGTATGCGGATTCGCCCGACAACGATCCCACCAGCGGTATTGATATCTCCGTCGGCACGGGACTGGTAACGTTTGATGGCGAAGGAAAATTTGTCAGTAGCACTAACTCCCAATTTGGAATCGACCGTCGAAGCGTGCCGTCCACGTCACCACTCGAAGTCAATCTCGACTTCTCCCAGGTTTCGGGACTTGCCGCAGATGACGCTTCACTAAACGCGTCCCGACAAGACGGTTCGCCTCCCGGTAAGCTAACCAGTTTTGTCATCAGTGAAAATGGCCTAATCAGTGGTAGTTTTACCAACGGCGTTTCACAAACACTGGGCCAGATTCGACTCGCACGATTTGCCAACCCATTAGGTCTCGAACAACGTGGCTCAAACAATTACGCGGCTGGTACCAACTCGGGACTACCCGTGGTAAGTAACCCTGGCGTCGACGGACTCGGAACACTCGTCTCCGGTGCTTTGGAATTATCGAACACCGACGTCGGTAAGAACCTTATCGAACTCGTACTCGCCACAACTCAATACCGAGGAAATACGCGAGTAATTACCACCGCTCAACAACTTCTCGACGAACTACTTAACCTTCGACGATAGAGATTTCGCCCCCACTTCACGTCGATTCATATCCTATGATTTCAGGTGAACTACTGTTGGGGAATTCTATCTTCCGATGAAGTTCCAAAAGGCGCGATTGTCATGATTAAACTTACCCGTTTGAGTGGAGAAGCATTCATTATGAATGCCGACCTCATCCGCTATGTGGAAGAACGCCCCGACACCTTTATCACTTTGACCACAGGGGAACGACTGGTTGTGACGGAAAGTATGGATACCGTAGTCGAACGAGCTGTGCGGTATCAGCAGGAAAAACACCTCATTCCGGCACCACTGACATTGCCTCACGAGTCACGGGCGTAAAATATGGACATTTCAACACTCATCGGTTTCTTGCTGGCGTGGGCGCTAATCATCGGCTCCATTTGCATGGGTGTCGCTCCGTTTTCAGCTTTTATCGATATCCCCGCCGGTCTGGTCGTGATCGGTGGAGCATGTGCAGCATGCATGATGGCTTTCCCGCTTAAGAACATGCTGGGCGTTCCCAAAGTAATGCTGAAAGTCTTCTTCAATAAAGCCGAAGACTACGGCAAAGTGATCCAGCAGCTCATTAGCCTCGCCGAAACCGCTCGCAAAGACGGACTCTTGGCACTCGAAGGACGAATGGAAGAAATCGATCATCCATTTATCAAAGTCG
>Ga0115002_10003734_pt1 | contig 18816 bp, 15 predicted proteins | sample ArcticOcean_MG_C_8_FD_89576 | JGI IMG/M metagenome (GOLD analysis project Ga0115002, IMG submission 89576) | Marine microbial communities from western Arctic Ocean - ArcticOcean_MG_CB11_86 | ecosystem: Environmental > Aquatic > Marine > Oceanic | place: Arctic Ocean: Canada Basin | collected... | reverse complement strand
GATCGAGGGCGAGAAGCTGCCGCAGGACGAAGTCCGCTCCTCGATTGCCCGCCATCTTGAGATGAAGCACGTCAAGAACCTGGTCCCCTCTTCCCGCGATGTCGACGGTATCGTCAAACTCATGACCGATGCCACAACGAACTACACCCTGGCGCTGACCCGAAGACGGCTCTTCAAATGGCACGAGTCCCTCTTCCCGACAGGCAAGAGCGGCCTTGCAAACATCACGACCGGAAAATTCCGGGACGGGCCGATGCAGGTTGTCTCCGGTGCCATCGGCAAGGAGAAGGTCCACTACGAAGCCCCGCCCGCCGACAGGCTCACCGAAGAGATGGCAGAGTTCCTCGACTGGTTCGAAGAGCCGGATCAGGATACCGACCCACTGCTGGTCGCCGGGCTCGCGCATTTCTGGTTCGTCACCATTCACCCGTTCGATGACGGCAACGGACGGATCGCCCGCGCCATCGCTGACATGCCACTTGCCCGCGCCGAGCAAAGCTCGAGGCGCTACTGCAGTATGTCCAAACAGATCCGCACCGAGCGCAACGACTACTACACGATGCTCGAACGCAGCCAGAAAGGCGGCTGCGATATTACGGCCTGGCAGGAATGGTTTCTGTCATGCCTGCACCGCGCCATTGAAACCGCCGATGCCACGGTCGACACCGTACTGCAAAAGGCGCGCTTCTGGCAGCGCTTTGCCGAAGCGCCGCTGAACCAGCGCCAGTCCAAAATCCTGAACAGACTGCTCGACGGCTTCGAAGGCAAGCTCACCACCACCAAATGGGCCAAGATGACCAAATGCTCGCATGACACGGCGCTGCGCGATATCAAGGACCTGATCGAGCGCGGCGCACTCATCCAGGAAGAAGGGGGGGGGCGAAGCACAAGCTACACACTGGTATTCGATGACTAGGCCCGACGCAAAGCCGGGCCCCGGCCAGATAACGATCACACGCATTGACAGCACCATCGGTGCCCACAAGCAAAAGCCTAAGAACACCTACCCCAGTGCCTGGAAACCCAGTTCCTGCCAGGATTCTTACGCTCACCCGGAATGGCCACGGCCTGATTGCTTTTTCTCATCATGCAGGCCATGCCACTTCACAACTTGTTATCGATTCACGAGCTGAAACGGCGATGCCAAAACAATCGCAACAATCAGCCTAATCGCCTTGCATTTATACGGGTCGAGTACAATACAGACGAGAATCGACGCGGGCATCGGCACGCATCTGCAACGGATATTCCGGGTCGGTCACCATGTCGTGCCCGGCTTGCGCTGAGGGGTAATCGACGAGTGCAACAAGATCCCATTCATCATTTCCGATCACCGTCGCAGCGACTCCTCCCAAGTAACGGACTCGAACGCCGTACTTGTTAGCCAGCGGACGGGCAGCCTCGCCATACGCCACATTCGCGGGTTACAAAGCGTCGAGCGCCGAGAAGCCTGCCAGCTTGACAACGTCGCCTCTGTTAGACGGTGCGAGATCGCTTAAAGTATCTGCCGATATTGACGCCGGCGGCAGCCTGACTGTGCGCGCGCTGGATGGTCGGCGAGCACGTGATCGCCGAGAGCGAGGCGCTGACCGCGTCGGTTACAGATGCCGAGGTGCAATGGAAGGATGCTGGCGCTCTGAACGGTATCGAGGCTGCGCGATTACAGTTCGTCTTTAGCGGCGCGACCGTCTATTCGTTGGTGCTGACTTAGCTGCTAAGTCTACGGAGAGCTTTTCTCCCAGCAGCGACAGGAATGTCGATTTCGAAGGACCCAGATGCGCTCAACATTGATCGACGATCCGGCGTCTCGCTTAACGCAGATCTAATCGTTGCTTCATGTTGAGTCATCCACCGATGACAACCGCCGTGACGCCATGAAATAGATTCCTACGAGGAATATATTGATTGTCTATTATTCCATTTTAGTCGACACGCCTCCCTGCTATTTTGCTGCCTCCCCAAACAGGGGACCTAGCTATTTCTTTATTTCCAACTGGGGAACAGACATGTCGGCCTACCAAGATGCAATTGAGCAAGCGAACCTGCAAATCCAAGACAAGGATGAGTGGCACGCGATCAATCCCGAGTACACCGTTCGAATGAAGCGGCAAAACCGCTTTAAGACGGGTTTAGATATCGCCCAATACACCGCAGACATCATGCGTCGCGACATGGCGGAGTACGATGCGGATCCCGCCAAATACACGCAATCTCTCGGCTGCTGGCACGGATTCATCGCACAGCAGGTCATGATGGGGGTCAAGCGCCATCGCCAAACCACAGACAAGAGCTACATCTACCTGTCCGGTTGGATGGTCGCGGCGCTGCGCTCAAAGTTCGGTCCTTTGCCTGATCAAAGCATGCATGAGAAAACCACTGTTGCGGATCTGATCGAGGAAATTTACACATTCTTGAAGCAAGCCGACGCGCGCGAACTACGCCACATGTTTGCCGAGCTAGACGAAGCCCGCGCCAATGGTGGTGAGACGGACTCGATCATCCAACGCATCGACAACTTTGAAACGCATATCGTACCCATCATCGCCGACATCGATGCCGGTTTTGGCAACGAGGAAGCGACCTATCTGCTCGCCAAGCGCATGATCGAAGCGGGCGCCTGTGCGATTCAGATCGAAAACCAAGTGTCAGACGCGAAACAGTGCGGGCACCAAGCCGGCAAAGTGACGGTGCCGCACGAAGATTTTGTCTCCAAGATCAACGCCATTCGCTATGCCTTCTTGGAACTCGGCATCGAGAACGGGATTATCGTTGCCCGCACCGACTCGCTGGGTGCGGGTCTTACGCAAAAGGTGCCGATCTCCATCGAAGCCGGAGACCTCGGAAGTAAATACTGCGACTTCCTGGATATCGAACCAGTCAACAATATTAGTGAATTGCAGGACGGCGACGTCACGATTCACTCCGGCGGCAAACTTGCCAAGCCAAAGCGCTTGGACAATGGCCTGTACGCATTCAAAGAAGGTACCGGTTTCGACCGGGTCGTTCTTGATTGCATCACTAGCCTCGAGCACGGCGCCGATCTGTTGTGGATCGAGACCGAGAAGCCCAACGTACAACAGATCGCCGAGATGGTGAATGCCGTGCGCAAGGTTCGACCTGAAGCCAAACTGGTGTACAACAACTCCCCGTCGTTCAATTGGACGATGAAGTTCCGCGAGCAGGTCTACCAGGACTGGAAAGCCGAAGGGCGAGATGTCGGCGAGTACCCTGACCCAGACGTCAATCCCCAGGGCCTCATGGATATCGCACTCGACGACTCTGAGCTTGCCCAAGCCGCGGATCAACTCGTGCAGTCGTTTCAGGCTGACTCCGCGCGTGAAGCGGGTATCTTCCACCACCTAATCACTTTGCCGACCTATCATACGGCGGCACTGTCCACTGATACGCTAACGGAGGGATACTTCGGCGACTTAGGGATGCTCGCGTATGTGCGTGACGTGCAGCGCCGCGAAATCCGCAGCGATTTGGCAGCTGTGAAGCACCAGGACCTCGCCGGTTCGAACATCGGTGACGACCACAAGGAGTACTTTCTCGGCGAGAAAGCGTTGTTGGCCGGTGGTACTGCGAATACGATGAATCAGTTTTGAGCTGACTGTCGAAGGTAGGAGTCGAAGACTTGGGAAAGGGGCGTTTATCGCCCCTTTCTTTTTACCACGCGATGTAGACTTTGATTGCTTTATGGATTCCTCCTACGGTATCGCCCTCGGATTTGCCACACATCTGGGTTGGTCATGTTGCACCGCAATTCAATTAGACCGTGGACACCCTGCTTACAACCCTCAGCGATCTTGAAGATTGGCCCACCCACGCACTGGCAGGCGCGGTGATAACGGGTCGTGGCAGGCAACCGGCCACCTTGGAAAGGACGTTGGCCTCACACGCCCAGATCCATCTTGCCGAGGGTAATGCAGTTCGAGATTCAATTCGGCAGGCTTGCGCGAAGCCTGGCATGGCAACCATTGATGTTGACGGGCGCTCACTGCCCCATCAATTTAACCAGCATTGTGGCAAAGAAGAATCGCAACTCAAGCTAGACACACCGGAACGAGGCGCATGGCGCAAATAAAAACGGCTTTGCGCAATGGCAGCGTGGCTAACTTTTGCACAGTCATTGCGCTCGGAGTAAATTTCCTCCTATGGACTAAAGGGGAACTAACCATGCCGGACACTAGCACCGAACTTTTAGAAATTGCCAACGATCTGCGGGGCGAAGGTGCGGAGCTATATCGCACATTGAAGGACATGGACACCGGCTTTTGGACGGAGCATTCGTCCTTTAAAGCCTGGACCGTCTGGGACGTTGTAGCGCACCTACACGTAGCCGATCATATGGCACTCATGTCGCTAAAGAGTCCTGGCGACTTCCATACGTTTATGCAGGACATGCGCAAAGTGGGACATATGCGCGATTTCGCAACCCAATGGCTGAACGAAGGTCTCGAGCACGGTCTACCCGGCCCCGACCTTCTCGAACGTTGGTGGACGTGTTTCGAGGGTATGTGTGATGCCTTCAAAAATGCCGACCCTGACCAACGTTACGTTTGGGCCGGACCCGATATGAAGGCGCGCATGTTGGCGACCGCGCGGCTGATGGAGACCTGGGCACATGGTTGGGAGGTGTACGACCTCATGCGAATTACGCGAGCTCATTCGGACCGTATCAAGAATGTCGCAGCCATTGGCGTACGCACCTATGGCTGGACATTCGCCAACCGCAAACTCGAAGTCCCACAACCCGCTCCCTATGTTGAGCTCACCGCGCCGTCGGGCGCTTTGTGGACATGGGGTGATCCGACGATCGAACATAGCATTACGGGTTCAGCTGTGGAATTTTGTCAGGTCGTCACGCAAGTGCGGAATATTGCGGACACCCAGCTTGAGGTCACGGGCGACAATGCACATGCTTGGATGAACGTGGCGCAGTGTTTTGCAGGGCCGCCTGAAAACCCGCCAGTTCCAGGGTCGCGCGTTCCTCACAGCTAAACCTATCTGGAAAGTTCTATCAGGAGGGGCCTCACAGGAAGGATCGCCTAGGAAAGCCATACAATAAAAAACGGTTTACCGTATATTCACTCGGCTTTGAAAAGTCTTGAACACCTCGGGGGAGAACCAATATGAAAGTCATTGATGCAATTGCCCATGCCATGCAAGCCGAGGGCGTGGACATATTGTTTGCTTACCCAGTCAACCCACTCATCGAAGCCGCGGCTAAGGTTGATATTCGCACCGTCATCGTGCGTCAAGAGCGTATCGGGTTGCACATGGCCGATGCCTATTCGCGTTTGTCTTCAGGAGACAAGATTGGCGTCTTCTGCATGCAGCATGGCCCTGGTGCGGAGAACGCCTTTGGCGGCGTAGCCCAAGCATTTTCTGAATCGGTTCCTATACTGGTGATTCCGGCCGGCTATCCGCGACGTTTGGCGAACTACTTCCCAAATTTCAACTCCACGTTGAACATGAAGCACATCACCAAATGGGCTGAGCCGATCACGATGGGCAAGGCCGTGCCTGAGATCTTGCGTCGCGCCTTTTTCCAACTGCGTAATGGCCGTGGTGGACCGGTATTACTTGAAGTGCCAGTGGATGTGATGGACGAAGATGTTCCGGATGATTGGCAATATATCCCTGCATTCAGCGCCAAGTCCGCACCGGCGCCGAACGACATAGCAACGGCCGCGAAAGTCTTGGCAGAAGCGAAGAACCCGGTCATCTATGCGGGGCAAGGAGTGCACTACGCCAAGGCGTGGGACGAACTCAAGACGTTAGCCGAAGCTTGGAACATCCCTGTAACCACCAGCATCGAAGGCAAGAGCGCTTTTCCCGAAACCCATCCATTGTCGCTGGGCAGCGGTGGCCGTGCCAATCCGCGTCCGGTCAAGCGCTATCTGGCCGACGCGGACGTCATATTGGGCATCGGTTGCAGTTTTGCGTTGACCGGTTTTGGCGTACCAATGCCCCGCGGCAAGACGATTATCCATGCGACCTTGGATCCGCTCGACCTAAACAAAGACGTAGTAGCTCAGTACGGTCTCATTGGCGACGCCAAACTAACGCTCTACGCACTCACAACGGCGATGGACGCCCACGACAAGGGACCCGCGCAGGCTCGGGCCGACGAGCCGGCCAAGATTGCGGCATTGCGTGACGAATGGATGAGCGAATGGCTACCAAAATTGACCAACAACGAAACGCCCATCAATCCATACCGGGTTTTAAACGAACTGAACAACATGGTCGACAAGGAAAAGACCATCATCACCCATGATGCCGGCAGTCCACGCGACCAAACGACACCTTTTTGGGTATCAACCACACCCCTTAGCTATATCGGTTGGGGAAAGACAACCCAGCTCGGTTACGGGTTAGGGCTCGCGATGGGCGCGAAGTTGGCCCACCCAGAAAAACTGTGCATCAACGTCTGGGGCGATGCTGCCATTGGCTTTACCGGGATGGACTTCGAGACCGCAGCGCGCGAACGCATTCCGATCCTGTCGATTCTGTTCAACAACTTCTCGATGGCAATCGAGATCCCAATCATGCCCGTGTCGCAGGAAAAATATGGATCCACCGAAATATCCGGTCACTATGCCGATATGGCAGTCGCGTTCGGCGGCTACGGCGAACGTGTGACGGATCCGAACGACATCGTCGCGGCGTTAGAGAGGGGGATTCAAGCGACCCAAGACGGTAAGCCTGCGTTGCTGGAATTCATAACAGATCAAGAAATCACCATCTCCAACGAGCAATGACGTTCGGACACAACTTTAACTAGTCTCTGGACACCAACTAACTAAAAAGAGGAAAGCATGCAAACAAGAGCGGTCGCACTACAAGAACGTCCCGTCGGGATGCCAAAAACATCGGATTTTCAAATCCTGACCCAGGAATTACCCGATCCGGGCGACGGCGAAATTCAGGTCAAGAACGTCTGCATGTCGGTGGACCCTTACATGCGCGGTCGCATGGTTGATCGCAAGTCCTACGTCCCGCCGTTTCAGATCGGCGAGGTATTGAGCGGCGGTTCGATCGGCCAGGTCAGCAAATCCAATCACGCAGATTTCGCCGAAGGCGATTATGTGTCCAGTCACTACGGATGGCGCGAAGCATATACAGCCCCAGTGCAAGGGATAGAGAAGCTAGGCAACATCGTCGTTGCTCCTTCGCATTACCTCGGCGCCATCGGCATGCCTGGTATGACCGCGTATGCTGGCTTGCTCGAAGTGGGTGCACTCAAGGAAGGCGAGACAGTCTACGTGTCTGGTGCAGCCGGCGCCGTTGGCTCAATTGTTGGGCAAATCGCCAAAATCAAGAACTGCCGCGTCCTCGGAAGCGCAGGTTCGGCCGACAAGGTTGCCTTGCTTTCTGGCGAGTTAGGCTTCGACTATGCTTTCGATTACCACGACGGCAGCATCCTACAACACCTTCGAGAAGGCGCGCCGGACGGGTTGGACGTTTACTTCGACAATGTCGGTGCAGATCACCTGCAAGCGGCGATCATGCACATGCGCCAATTCGGCCGAATTCCACTGTGCGGAGCCATCGCGCAGTATAACGACACCGAACCACGCCCCGGACCCAACAACCTTGCCGTTGCGATCGGTTTGGGTTTGACCTTGCGCGGCTTCATCGTGAGCCACTTTAATGAATTGAAGGATCAATTCCGCAGCGACATGGAGAACTGGGTGACGGGCGGACAGGTAATCTCGAAAGAAACGGTCTACGACGGCATCGAGAACGCTGGCAACGCGTTCATTGGTCTGTTTACCGGAGCAAACACCGGCAAGATGGTGGTTAATTTCGAATAGGGATCGTAGTGCAGCACCTTCTATCGGCACGGCTTTAGAGAGGGAACCGCCCGAGTGCCACTGTTTCGGTAGTCCAAGATCGAGGCTGAAGCTCCTCCTACAACGAATCGATCATTTAGCGACAGCCCCTTTAGAGCCTTCAGCGTGCTGAGCCCAGGCACGCGCACTCGCGTGTGGAACAATGCTGTGACCGACGAGATGGTGAAGCGTGTTCCATGGAAGGCTGTTGTAGATCAGTGTGTGTGATTCTTCAGCCGCGACGTTCGAAACCAGAGTCTTCGGGGCTAGAGAGGCTGTCGTTCAACAGCCTCTGAGTTCTGGCCAGGAATGGCGCAGCGGAGTGGAAAAGAGCTTTAGAGGGTGTTTGCGACACTCTCTAAAGCTCCGCCCACAGTAGAACGATCATTTCGCAACAGCCTTTACAGCCTTCCCACACTTTCCGCTTGATTCCTGCAGCGTACGTCTCTAGCATACCGCGCCCAATAGACCTCCATCCCGACTAAGGAGACAGCATGTTGATGATCGATCTACAGGCGACAATTCATGTCCCAGGCTTTCACAACATCTCCGCGCCCCGTAACTGGGGAGCACCCATTTCTGGGAAACGTGTCGGAACTAGGCATCGCCATTAGCTAGCCTTCGTTCTAGATCCCTCTACTCGATGTAGAGCTCTATCGAACAACTTCAGTTCTGACACTTGCCCCAGGGTGGTTGACCGCCCAGTTGCCTCTTTTTGTTAATTCAGATTAATCGAATCAGTACTTAAGTCAGACCAATGAACACTAACTTGCATACAAACACCACAGACCCCACTGCCACTGAAGCCAGTTATGGCGACTTGTGGCGCCTAACCGCTGGGCAGCGTCTGCGCTATCTGGGCGCAATTCTTGCGATCGCTATTGTTAACGCCTGCATGTTTTCTGCGCCCATTATTGGCGGTCACGCGATAGACGTGATTAACAAACAGGACTTCAGCTTCGGCGATCCGTTCTTACTCTGGGCATCGCAGTTGTTTGCGGCGGAGCCGTCGTTCACGGTTTATCTGTGGGCGGCCGCATTAACCAGCCTTCTGATTACCGGCTTCGGTGGCATATTCCTCTACCTGCGCGGACGGCTGGCGGCGATCGCTTCCGAATCAATTTCCAAACGTCTTCGCGAAGCACTCTACCGGCACCTGCACAACGTACGCTCCAAATTCTACGACACGGCCGACACCGGTGATCTGGTACAGCGATGTTCAAGCGACGTCGAAACGCTTCGAGTATTCCTTTCGAGCGATGTAATTGAAATCGGCCGGGCGCTTATGCTGATCGTTTGCGTTGTGCCAGTGCTGGTTTCAATCCATGCGCCACTAGCTGGCTGGTCGATGATTCTAATGCCATTTTTATTCATAGGTGCCTACGTATTCTTCAACAAGGTTAAGGAGGCCTTCCTGCAGACAGACGAATCCGAGGGGGCCATGACCGCAACCCTGCAAGAAAACTTGACTGGGATTCGTGTCGTGCGAGCTTTTGCACGGCAGGCACACGAGACCTCGAAGTTTGCTGCGAGGAACGCCGACTTTCGCAACAAAAACCAATATCTCATGAAGTTGATGGGGTACTACTGGAGCATTTCCGATTTCTTCGCCATGGGGCAATTAGGGGTTGTGTTGATTGCCGGTGGACACTACGTCCTGCAAGGCAGTCTGACAATCGGTGACCTATTCATATTCATGACCTGCGAGTCTATCGTCATCTGGCCGGTACGCCACTTGGGACGCGTATTGACCGATTCCGGTAAAGCCATCATTTCCCTAGGCCGGGTCAACTACATTCTCCACGAAGACGAAGAATCGACGGACTGGGTACCTGATTCCGGCAAGGCGATGGGTCGGATTAACGCAAGTGGACTCAGTTTTTCCTACGACAACAATGGTGGCAGTGAACCCGTGTTACGTGACATTAGTGTCGATATTGCAGCGGGTGAAACCTTAGCCATCGTCGGCCCTCCGGGCTCTGGAAAAACGAGTTTCATACGCGCCCTGTTGCGCCTATACCCCTATGTGTCCGGCAGCCTCAAACTCGATGGCCATGAAGTATCGGATCTCAATCGGTTCTGGTTGCGCCGCCAAATTGGAGTTGTGCTCCAAGATCCGTTCCTATATTCACGGTCCATTGAGGCAAACTTGGCGGTTGGCCGCCCGAATTCGCCACACAATGACATCGTTAGATCATGCGAAGAAGCAGCCATCCTCGATTCGATTATGGAGTTTCCACAAGGCTTCAAAGCAATGGTCGGTGAGCGTGGTGTGACATTGTCCGGCGGCCAGCGACAACGCCTGGCACTAGCTCGCGCCCTGCTAAAAGATCCACCGGTCCTGGTACTGGACGATTCGCTGTCGGCGGTCGATACCGGCACGGAACAGATCATTCTGAACGCAATGCGGCGACGCAAAGGGCGCCAAACTACGCTGATCATTGCCCACCGCTTGAGTTCGGTCATGCATGCAGACCGCATCATGGTGTTGGACGAAGGGCGCGTCACGCAACTCGGCACGCACGACGAATTGTCCACGACACCGGGCATGTACCAACGACTGTGCAAAATCCAAGGCGCGCTAGATGAACAAATCCGCGCAGACCTCGCCGTAACAGGAGGGAGCGAGTCGTGAGTGAGGTATACGATGACGAGAATTACGAGGACGGTTTCGACGAAAACAAGCTAGCAAACCGAATCAATCTAGCGCTATGGAAAAAACTCTTCAGCTACGCACGAAACTACCCACGGGAGCTCAAATGGCTCGCATTCTGCGCGTGCACGACTGCGCTGATGGAGGTGGCTTATCCGCTGCTCACCAAAGGCGTTGTCGACGAAGTGGACACCTACGTCAAAGGCGGCGCCGAGCCAGACCTTTGGTTCTGGGGTTTCGCCTATCTGGTCTGCACCCTCATCATGGCCGGCGCCGTAGGCGCCTTCATCTGGTTCGCCGGCAAAATTCGGACGTCTGTCGCGCACGACATTCGCCAGGACGGATTTGTCAATTTGCAGCGACTATCGTTTTCGTTCTACGACTATCGCCCGGTGGGTTGGCTGATGGCGCGTATGACGTCGGATTGCGAGCGGTTGTCCAACATTCTTGCATGGGGGTTCCTCGATCTCATCTGGGGCTTCACCATGATGATCGGGATCGCGATCGCGATGTTCATTATGAACTGGAAGCTGGCGTTCGTGGTTTTTGCGATCATGCCAGCGCTCGGTTGGATTTCTGCGGCCTTTCAAAAGCGAATATTGAAGAGCGCTCGAATCGTGCGTGCCACAAATTCGCGAATCACCGGCAATTTCAATGAAGCCATCATGGGCGTGCTAACCAGCAAGGCCTTTGTCCGCGAAGATGCCAATCAAAATGAATTCGGAGTCCTAGCAGGAAAAATGTATGGGGCATCAATAACGAACCTCACCCAAGCGGCCATCTATCTCCCACTGGTCATCACGCTGGCAAGCCTAGCCACCGGTCTTGCGCTAGCGGTCGGCGGCATCGACATGATTGCTGGCGTCATATCGGTGAGTACGCTCATTGCGTTCATGGCCTACACGCGCCATTTCTTCGACCCAATCGAGCAATTGGGTCACTGGTTCGCGGAGATGCAGATGGCACAGGCGTCGGCCGAACGGATTATTAGCCTCGTTGAAGCTGATCCCGCTATTAAAGACAACGACGCGGTTCTTGCGGCCATCACGGCGCAACAAGCGCATTCATCCAGCGCTGCCTATGCTCCAGACGGAGGCGCAGCCCGCATCGATCGAATAGAGCTCAACAATGTGAGCTTTTACTACAATCCCGAAAAACCGGTACTCGACCATGTCAACCTAGCTGTAGAACGCGGCGAGACAATTGCAATAGTCGGTCCAACCGGTGGTGGTAAGAGCAGCCTTGTCAACGTCATTTGTCGTTTCTATGAGCCCACCTCGGGACAGGTATTGATCGATGGGCTCGACTACCGTGCGCGTAGTTTGCACTGGTTGCAGTCCAATATCGGTATGGTGTTGCAGAACGCTCATGTATTTTCCGGACCCATCATTGAGAACATTCGCTATGGCCGGTTGGATGCGAGCGATGACGAAGTCATAGACGCTGCGAAAACTGCCGGAGCACACGACTTCATCATGGACTTCCCCGACGGCTACCAAGCCGAAACAGGTGAATCTGGCGGCCGTTTGTCGGCAGGACAGAAACAACTGGTATCTTTCGCGCGGGCGATACTTGCCGACCCACAAATCCTGGTAATGGATGAAGCGACCTCATCGGTCGATACCGAAACAGAGCAACGTATCCAGCAAGGTATGCAACGAATCCTGGCGGGCAGAATCGCCTTCATCATCGCCCACAGACTTTCGACAATTCGCAATGCCACCCGCATCATTGTGATCGAAAAGGGCAGAATCACCGAAGCAGGCACGCATCAGGAGCTCATGGCAACTCGCGGCCACTATTTCGACCTCTACCGCCAACAAAGTTTGCAAGAATCCAGTCGCGATTTATCGCAGCCGTTGCCTGCCAGTTGAGGCGCGTGTGGTCAAATCAAGCACAGTGTCGATGTAACCCTAACTCCAGGTAACTTCTATGACACGAATAATCTTCGGTGTAGGGTTCGAAGTGACTGCGCTGCAATGCAAGTGACTCTCCCAAGGGCGATTCCGCGCGCCGATAACCTTCTATCGAACGGTCAAGGGGATCTAGCTGACCAGTGTGGAGTTCACGTCGCAACCGATCGCGCAGCAATCTCAACACATGGATGTGCCCCTTGCGCGTAGCAGGTAGACGCAGCCCGAGCATCAACCGTTCGATGTAGGTTTGCGCCCGCTCGGCAACGTCGCCCTGCTTGTCAAGAATGAGTTGTCCGGCTTCATAACAACCCGCAAGACTGTGTGCCATGAATAGATATTTGTGCTGGCGGTGAAACTGCAACAACTCGACTTCTGTGATCGGCTTCGCCAATGCCAGCCATCGCGCATAGACAAAACAGCGTTCGATAAAATTCATGCGAACGTCTGAGTCGAACAGACGGCTGGCTTCCTCTACGGGTAACGCGGGCAACGCTAGAATTACCGCCGCGGCGTAAACACCCGTTCCTTCGCGCAGTGGCGGACCGCCATCAGGCGGATAGACCTTCACCCGAAACAACCCACAGCTCGGAGAGTTTTGCATGAATACATAGCCACATAGATCGCTAATCGAAGCAAGCTGCGCGAGCGCAAAATCCTGCAATGCCGACGTTCTGTCAATCGTCGAATCCGCCACCTCCACTACGCGATGGGATGGCGCGATCCCCACTAACCGAATCGGGTCTCGCGGCACTGACATCCCGATTCCAACCTCTGGACAGATTCCAAGCGGTGTGAACAACTCAGCACATTCATCGAACGGCCATTGCTCTTTTGCCCCTGTACCATCGTAGCGAACAGCGTCACCCAACAAGCACTGGCTCACCCCCAGGATCAGAGGCCGTGAGGTCACTTGCGCCTCACGCTGATCGATAACAAGATCGCGGTTGAAGAGGCTGTTGTTAAACTAAGGCACAGCCGCTTGTCGCACGCAACTCCCGACTCTGCCCAGCTACTTCGTATTCTGGGGAGAGACTGACTAACCCCGGGTAGCAATGAAATCCCACGCATTGTCTGCGCCATTTTCGATAAGGGCTCGGCCGAGACGGTCTTGCCAATAGAACTCATCACCCCACTCGTCCCGCCAGGCCCACAAACGTCGGGTAAAATGGTGCAAGCGGTGTTCGTGCGTAAACCCCATCGCACCGTGGATTTGATGCACCTCAGCCGCAACGAATCCACACGCTTCTCCGACCCGTGATTTGCTAGCGGCGGTCTCCATGACGAATCGATCCGTCCCTAGTGCATCGACTGCCGCATCGGCCGCGCGCTGTGCCGCTGCCACTTCGCTCGCGACCACTGCAAGGCTGTGCTGAATTGCCTGGAACTTACTAATTGAACGGCCAAACTGCTCCCGCTCCATAGCAAACTGAATACCAAGTTCCAACACTCGGGCCAAACATCCCGCCATCAGATTAACGCGCGTCAAGGCAAGCTGTGCATAAGGATCGTCTTTAACTTCGACTATGTGCCCGGATCCATGTACCTCGGCACGTGGCTCTCCAGCAATGTTTGTGGACACGGCGCCAGCTTGCGGCTCTTGCACCACTATGACTTCGTGGCTGTCCCGAGACACCCCAATCACCTTCCTCGCCTGTGTACCCCAAACTACGTTCAATACGCTCGCGCCGGTTGATGTCGTGTTAACTAGCTCTCCAATCGAGAAGACGCCTTCGGCCGCAGGACACCAACTATTCACCAACAGTGTCTCGGCTATCGGCAGCGGTACCGCATAGCGCCCGCACTCTTTGATGAATGCGTACATGTCGGCCGCATCGGTGCCGCTCTCAGATGTGCCCAGTTTGGTAAACCCATTATCATCAATGAGGGTCCATAGCGAAGTGGCGAATTCGCCTCGTTCAGCCGCATCCAGCAGTGCCTTGTCGCATTGGTCGGCAAACATTTTAGCTGCCGTGTCAATGATGAGTTGGCGGGTATCCATTGTTTCTTCGGTCATCGCAAGCCCAACCCGCGTGCAATCACGCCGCGTAGTATTTCGCGAGTACCACCACGCAGCGTAAATGAGGGCGACAAGAGAAGGGTCTCCTCAAAAGTCCTGCGAAATAGCTCGGGCGCGCGATCCGGCGCCGCCAACCGGGCAATTTCTGGGAGCACCTTCTCAAAACTGTTGCCCAGCTCTTTCACCAATGCCGCCTCTTGGGCTACTTCTTTGCCCTGTTCCAACATGCCTGCGACTGAAATAGACATACGGCGCATCGTCATAATGTGCGACGCGATCCGCCCGACAGCCGCGTTCTGGTGGGCATGGGGTGTCTGAGTTGGATCCTCGAGGGTACGAATCAATTCTACAAACACTCTAAACGAAGAAAGAAAGCGTTCCGGGCCACTGCGTTCGTATCCTAATTCCGAGGTAACTTGCTGCCACCCATTTCCAGGTTCTCCCACTATTCGATCAAGCGGCACGAGCACATCATCGAACACCACTTCATTGAAATCCTCTCCGCCTGCCATGTTTGCTATCGGACGCACTTGTGCGCCGTCTTGCCTGAGGTCAACGACGATCTGCGACAACCCGGCATGACGATCCTCCGACGGTGCGTCAGTTCGGACCAAACAAATGATGTAGTGGTTACGATGCGCATCAGTCGTCCAAATCTTGGTTCCGTTAATACGATACGCGTCACCTTCACGCACGGCCGTGGTCCTGACTGATGCTAAGTCTGAGCCGGTATCCGGCTCGCTCATACCGATCGAGAAAAAAGACTCGCCACGCGTGATGCCAGGTAAGTACGCTTCCTTCTGCGCTTGGCTACCGAAACGTAACAACAATGGTCCGCTTTGCCGATCTGCGATCCAATGCGCACACACCGGAGCGCCCGCCGCGAGTATTTCTTCTGTCACCACGTAGCGTTCGAAGAAACTGCGTTCAGACCCGCCAAACTCGCTGGGCCACGTCAAGCCGATCCACCGTTTTGCACCAAGCTTGGCGGAAAACTCGGGGTCGTGGCCGGTGGCGAAATCTGAATTAGGGCGAGGCAGATGCCGGCGATTGTCTTCGATAAACTCGCGCACTTCTTGGCGCAGGGTTGCGGTCGCTTCGTCCAGGCTCACCCGGTCAAATTGCAATAGGCTCATATGAGACTTAGTCCACTCACGTTAGTATTTGGCGCATGTCCTGCACTCCGGTGCGCTCCGATAATGACAAATGTGACAAAGAACCGTACTTTGAAGCCGCTACCGTTGCAATTGCGTATTGCCATCTGCAACATGGTGACATGCTTCTCGACGACGAACTAAAGCAAACCTTCGATCCAGTCTTTGCAGACATCCGCGGTCGAGCCACCGTAGCGGACAACTTCATCGACCGTAATCTATACCGCGTCTACATCGCAACGCTATGGTCGAACGTAGTGTTATCGCCAGAAGAAGTTGGGATTGAAGAAGACGATCTAGAAGTACTACATGACCTCGTACTAGCGGAAATGAGGGATGCGATCGGTAGCAGCGAGTCGATGAAAGATCTCTACCAGTTCATTAGCTCCAAGGATGGCGAAAAGGCAATGCAGGAAGCACACATTACCCAGACCCACAAAGACCTTCTCAACTACTTCGCCAGCATGATTCTCGACCCGGAAGGACATAAGCGCTGGATGGATCACATACGCGACAAACAACCGTAGCTCGGCAGTGCGGCGTCGCGCGAGCTCGGACTCCTGTCCTCGATTAGTTCTTGTCCCTTTTTAGGGCAAGAACTAGTTGCTGTCCCAAAATTGCCATCGTGGCAACGCCGCCCCGGCCGCAGGCGCTTTTGCTCCGGCGGTTTGCTCCGCAAACCTCCCCTCTTCATAAAACAACAGGCCTACGGAATTTGACTCGGATCGCGACTCCTGTCGCGCCATGCCCTCGAGCGCACGACACCAAATACTTCGCATGTGGGACGCTAGCCTGAGCAGCTGCCGCCACCTAGTACGCAGAATCGCGCGCAATGCGGGTGGTTGAGCGCGATCGGGCGAAAACTCTCCGCCAACGTTGAACCATAGGCGAACTCCGGCTCGTATGGCAACAGCGTACAAGCCACGACCTCAGGGCTAGGCGCACCCTTGCGTTTGACTATCATTCGCGAGTTTGCGCACATCGGACTCTGTGGATCGACACCCAATATATCCCAGCACTCGGTGGTGATTTCGGGCACCTCGTGGCTACCGTCCATTTCTGGGAAAACGACGAATTCTGCTGGGTCATTAGCGTCGATGCTAATACCTAAGTCTTCGAACAGCTCAGCGTAACCGATCCGCAGATCATGGTCGGTATCACCCCAAAGCGTGCGTCCCGCGACGTGAAGCTGGAAGCCATTTGCAGACAACCATTGCAATCCTTTGACCATTGGCGCCCATGAGCGTTTGCCTCGCTCCTGTTCATGCAAATGTCGGTCATGATGATCAATCGACACACGAAGGGTGAGCTCCCCTGGAAATCTCTCATTGAGATCGATTAAGCCATCTGCGCACTTCATCATCGGGCGCATCGCATTGGTTAGCACTATCACGCGATGACCGGCCGACAAGCAATCTTGCAGAATTGCACAGATGTCCGGATTCATGAATGGCTCACCACCCGTGATACCAACCTCCTCAACCGGCAGAGCAAGGTCTCTGATTTCATCGAGGTAGCCAGCTACTTCGTCTCGCGTTAGATAGACCAAGCGATCGTTCTTGGGACTAGATTCGATATAGCAGTTTTCACAGGTCAGATTACACAGGGTGCCTGTGTTCAACCACAAGGTTTTGAGTGCTTGAAGCGTCACATGCGCACGTGCCTTGCCATCCGCTGTGACATCGGGATCGACAAATTTGTTGGATTGCTTCGCAATGATATTCATATTGGATCACACCACGTCGCTAGAACTACGTTCGCACGCCGCTACATGCCTACGTTACAACATTCACGACAACCTGGCGTGGACCAGGACTATGCCGATGTTCCCAAAGGAATACGCCTTGCCAGGTACCCAGGGCTAGCTTCCCGCTAACAATCGGTATCGACAGACTTACCGCGGTGAGTGCCGCCTTGATGTGCGCAGGCATATCGTCCGGCCCCTCGGCCGTGTGGGTATAAAGAGCGTCACCCTCCGGCACGAGTCGATTGAGCCAGTTTTCAAGGTCGTGTCGTGCGCTTGGATCCGCATTCTCTTGGACCAACAGGCTGGCGGAGGTGTGCTGTATGAAAAGTGTGACCAAACCCTCATTTACTCCGCTTTTCGCGACAACCCCCTGCACTTTGTGCGTGATTTCATAGAGTCCTTGGCAATCGACAGATAAGTTGATGTTGGCGTTCAAGGATTGGCTCCCGTAGCTACTCGCTTGTCTTTCGAGACGACGTATTACTCATGATATGACATCAGCCTCAGTGGAACATCCGGCAAAGGCATCCAGCTCGATTGAGCTACGCCAAGCTGTAAGATTCACGGCTCCAGCAATATTTGTTGGGCTAGGGAGTTTTATTGCCTGGCAAGCCCCAACCCTGCCTTTTGGGATTGCGCTGTTTCTGCTCGCAATCCTCAGCGCTAATTTGAGTGATCGACGCGGCTATTCGATCCTCGTCACTGTCAGCGCAAGTGTTTGCTTGGCTATTCCCTATCTCCTAGCGAGTGCCTTGCCAAATCCGGTGCAAGTCCTGTGGTTTGCATGCCTATGGATCGCCGCGGCATTGCTCTCTTGGGATTCCACTCGGTCGATAACAATGGACCGACTGGAAGACGCGTTCGCCGTATCGCCAAACGGCCTGCTCTTAGCCAACCTTGGCGGCGAGGTCATTCACGCCAATCGCGCCGTAAAAAAACTGTTAAACGCTAGCACCGTAAACGCTGCTGGTACAGAGATTCAGAACCTCATCGGCCTGGAAATATGGCACCACATTCAAAGTCAGATTACTGACGGCGTTGAGTCCCTCACTGTAGAGTTTGAAGTACAGACAACTGATCGACGTCGGATGCCCGAAGGTCATGTCAATCAGATCCGCAACCACCGGGACAAGCCCGCCTACTATGTGATTCAACTCGACGACATAACTGAGGCGCAGTCCACTAACCAAGCATTGAATTTGGCCACCGATCAGCTCAAGCAGATTCTTGGCGTTAGCACCGATGTGGTGTTTATCTTGGATTCGCGACTGAACGTCACCTACGCAAATAATCGTGCCTTGCAGCTGCTTAAAATCACAGCGCCTAATCTACACAAACAACCCATCGCCGATCATGTGGCACACACCCAGTCACGTTGCTTCCTAGAGTCGATCAGAGCATTTCGGAAAGGCAAAGAACGGCGCATGACTCTCGACGCGGTACAATTCAAATCTCAGCACGATCACGGTTTGAACGTCGAAATCG
>Ga0115002_10003733_pt1 | contig 18821 bp, 18 predicted proteins | sample ArcticOcean_MG_C_8_FD_89576 | JGI IMG/M metagenome (GOLD analysis project Ga0115002, IMG submission 89576) | Marine microbial communities from western Arctic Ocean - ArcticOcean_MG_CB11_86 | ecosystem: Environmental > Aquatic > Marine > Oceanic | place: Arctic Ocean: Canada Basin | collected... | reverse complement strand
GAAAAACGTGCTCGTTTGATCGATAAGCTGTTGGCCTCAGATGGATACGCCAGCCATTCTTTCAATTACTGGGCTGACATTTTACGTATCACCGATCGGCTGAACAACAACGTTTACGGCAACGCTTACCGCCAGTGGCTTAAACAGTCGTTGGCAGAAAACAAACCGTGGGACGACATGGTTTCTGAGATGATGACCGCAGAAGGCAACATCTGGGAAAACCCGGCCACAGGTTACATGCAACGTGATTCTGGCATGCCGCTCGACAACATGAACAACACCATTCGCATTTTTCTGGGCACACGAATCGGTTGTGCCCAGTGTCACGACCACCCCTTTGACCACTGGACCCAAAAAGAGTTCTACCAAATCGCCGCATTCATGTACCCAACGCTGACTCGCCGAGGCGGGAGAGACAAGATGTACAACGGCAAAAACCCTTCAACCCGCCTCCGAAAAGAATACAAAGATATGGACGGCGAACTGAGGTTCATGGGTTCTTTCAATCGGTTAATTCGAGAGAACATGCAAGCCGTCTATGAAGCCCCGTCTCGGAAATTGCGTTTACCAAAAGATTACGCCTACTCTGATGCCAAACCGAATGACTTGATCGAAGCGAAAACGCTGTTTACACCTAATTTGGCTGTGAACAAAGGAGATTCTCCCCGCAAGGTGTTTGCCGAATGGCTGACTTCCAAACAAAACCCACGGTTCGCCAAATCAATTGCCAACCGAATGTGGAAGCGTGCACTGGGGGTCGGGCTTATCGAGCCGGAAGACGATATTCAAGATGATTCAGAAGTCGAGAATCCAGAACTCATGGCATATCTCGAATCGGAAATGAAGCGTCTTAACTTCGACATGAAGGAGTTTTTGCGGATTGTCTACAACACCAGAACTTACCAGCGGCAGGCGAACTTCGAAGAAGAAAGCCCCGGCGAGCCGTACCATTACCCAGGACCACTGTTAAGAAGAATGACCGCTGAGCAAATTTGGGATTCCTTCCTGACGTTGGCCGTTGTCAACCCCAACGAATACAAAGAAGTCCCGGCATCACTTCGTGACGATTTGGCGAAAGTCAATTTGAACGGCATTTCTGCTCAAGGCCTGCTCGACCGAGAAATGGCAATCCGCAAAGAAACCGGCGGCGGAACCAGATCGAAACGGCAAAAGAAATACCGTTATAAGGGCCTTATTTTAGCGCGTGCTTCTGAGCTGCCGTTGCCGACGCCTCCCGACCATTTCTTACGACAATTTGGCCAATCGGCCCGCGAGTTAATTTCTGGCTCTTCGACCGATGGTTCTGTGCCGCAAGTTTTGACAATGTTTAACGGGCCGATCACACACATGCTGCTGGAAGACGGTTCGACAATGTACAACAACGTGGTCAAAGAGAAGAAAATGGACGACCAGATTGAAGTGATATTCCTAACAATATTGAGCCGAAAGCCTTCTAAGGAAGAGCACGCATTTGCAGAAGCTGAAATTAAATCGAACGGAAAATCCGGTTACGGAAACGTAATTTGGTCGTTGGTCAACACGCGTGAGTTTTTGTTCGTTCAATAACAGTTTTGCTTGATGGCTTATTTTTAAAACCAAAAAAACACTCTCATAAATTACAAAGGTCACCACTGTGAAAAACTTCTTAAAAAACATGGACCGTTTGCATCGACGGGCCTTCATGGAACGGACTGCAAAATCGGCATTCGGCGTTAGCCTAATTCCCGGGTTACAATCAGCCGTTCTTGGTGCCGACAAGCCGAAATTGAAAAAGTCTTCCGTGCAGGGTGGAAAGGCAAAACGCCTGATTTATCTGTTCATGACCGGCGCCATGACACATCTCGATACGTTCGATTTGAAGCCGGGCCACGAAAATCAGGGGGAGACCAAGGGGATAAAAACCAAAATTCCCGGTTTGCAAATTGGCGAAAACCTTCCCGGCATTGCCGAGCAGTTCGATAAAATTGCCGCGGTGCGGTCGATGTATACCGAAACCGCCGCGCATCAGCCGGGCCGATACCTGATGCAAACCAGCTACAAAGAAATTGCCACGACCAGACACCCGACGATGGGCCCCTGGGCGCAAAGACATTTAGGACGGCAAAACAAAGACTTACCCGACACGGTCACTATCGCCGGTGGGGCCAAGCATCCGGGTTCCGGTTACTTGGGGCCTCAATTCAGCCCGTTGCCGTTGGGTGACCCAAACCGCGGATTGCAAAACACGGTTGCTCCGTCCTACCTGACCGATTCTTCTTTTGAGAAACGATTGGCTTTGATCAACAAGTTTGATCGCTCTTTTCGCAAAAAATTTCCGGTCAACAAGGTTAATACGTACTCCAATTTTTACACTCAGGCAACTCGGCTGCTATCGAGTACCGAGATCGAAGCCTTCGACTTGAAGAAAGAAGATGACAAAATTCGAGATGAATATGGCCGCAGCCGGTTTGGCCAAGGTTGTTTACTGGCCCGCAGACTTATCGAAAACAATGTGCGTTGTGTCGAAGTAACATTTGGAGGCTGGGACGACCACCGCGATCTTTATGGTCGATTTCCCGACCGTGCCGCAACACTTGATCAAGGAATTTCGGCGTTGCTCAAAGACCTGGAAGAGAAAGGGCTGCTCGACGAAACGTTGATTGTGCTGACTACTGAGTTCGGTCGATCTCCCAAGATCAACCAAAATGGCGGACGCGATCACCATCCCGCTGCATTTTCAGCCGCGTTGATGGGGGGCATGGTCCAAGGTGGTCAACTCTATGGAAAATCGGATGAAGAGGGTCGCTCGGTTGAAGAAGACGGCGTCTCACCGGCTGACCTCAATGCGACCATCGCCAAAGCAATGGGACTACCGTTGGCGGAAGAAATTTATTCGCCCACCGGTCGACCTTTCACAGTGGCCCACGATGGTCAGCCCATCGATCAGCTCTTGTCATAACGAATTCTGATTTGATTCAACATCAATCTTGCCGGGTGCAGAACCATTTTTAGTCTGTATCCGGCTTTTTTTGTGCCCGGGTTTCCAATCCTGCAAACTCAGCAAGATGCGACCATACAACCTAAGGCTATAATGTATAATACTTTACGGATAATTCAAAACTTGAGGCACATCTGTCTTTTCAGAGAAAAACCTTGACATAAACAGGCGTTTGAGATTATTAACCCACCTCTCTTCTCTCTCACCTCAACCATTTCTGTTCTCCCCAATCTTCATATCTCTATTTTTTTCGCGTGAAACACGAACATCACCAGCAAATGGAACTCATTCGTTCCGCTTGCTTTTGTGTCAATTCCTTTCCCTTCCTGCCATTTCACCACCTTTGTCATTTCACTGTTCCTCAAAATAAAGCAACCCGTCGATGGTAGACGTTGAGCAACAATCTGACGCTGAAGAAATCGATGTCGATGAGACTGAGACAGTTGATGAGCTGTCTTTGTTGGCCCGATCACCGAAATTAAAGCTCGTGTTGTTTGCCTTGGGGGGCACGCTCGTTCTGAGTGCAGGAATCTGGTTCTTTACCAGAGACGAAGGGTCGACTTCAGAAGAGTTAATGCTGGAATCTCTCGCCTATCTCGATGAGCGTGAAAACGAAGACGCGAGAGAGAAGGCGTATGACATTGCTAAAGAACTTCAGGCGCGTGACTATCGGAACCCAGAGTTTTCCGGTGGCGTTGAGTATGTCTTGGGTATCTCAGCATTTCGAGATGCAGCCAGCCTGGATGAAGTTGGCCGAGAGCGGCACTATCGAATTTCAGCCCGTCTTCTACGAAATGCGGAACAGCGAGGCATGCCTGTCAGCCATTTTCCAGAATGGTCCTTTGCGCTCGGGATGAGCCTGTTCCAGATCGGTTTTCCTGCCAAAGCCAGACCTCACTTAGAGAACGCTGTCGAAATTTATGAAGTGGGAAAAATTGAAGCTTCGGCTCTCTTAGCAGACATCTATCTCGACTTGAGTGATCCTGAATTACACAAAAAAGCTCTGTTGCTAAATAACACCGTTGTGAACGCTGACTCGACCTCGCAAACTGAAAAAGACCGAGCCTATTTGCAACGAGCACAAATCTATTTGGCCTTAGGGCAACACACCAAAGCTGAAGAAGCCCTCACCCATCTCTCTAGCGAATCGACGGGAAACAAAGGAACCATCATCTTTCAATCACAAACGTTGATGGCAGAAGGAAAGTACGAAGAAGCTTTGGCACTGCTCGAAGATGTCTCCAAAGGAGTCGATAGTGGTTTCGCGCGGCAGGCACTCTATTTAATGGGTGTCTGTGCTGAAAAATTAAAAGATATCGACATGGCAATTACGAATTATGTTCGAACAGCAGAACGTTATGAAGATTCACACGAAGGGGTCGCTGCGAACCTCAAAGCCGGCAATATGTTGCGTCGCAGTGGCCGTGATGAAGAAGCCCTCGAGCGGTATCGACGCGCTTTAAAGAGCGTGACAAACCGTGATGAATATGGAAATCGACGTCTGAGCTTGGAAGAATTCCAAAATGCCATCAAAGTTGCTTGGGAAGAATGGGTGAGTGGAAAAAATGGGAGGGAGCCCGATTATGCAGATGCCATCGCACTTTCTCGGTTAATGCCTCCACTGATTCCGGAAGTCAACGCTGCTGAATTCAATGCCAGTGCCAATCAACAATGGGCCGAGTATCTCGAACAGAAATATCGTGAAGCAACCGTCAGCGAGCGAAAAGGAAAACTGGAAGAGATCAGAAAGCATTGGAGGATGAGCGGTAAAGCCTATGCCGATTTGGCCGAGTTGCTAAAAACGACCAATCAATATGGAGACGCCTTGTGGGTGAGTGCGGAACATTATCGACAAGGGCACGATTTTTGGAGTTCGTTGAACCAGCTCAACCGCTTTATCAATACGCGGCCCAAAACAATGCTGCCCAAAGCGCACGTTGCCCGTGGTGAAGTGTTGATGGACCTTGACCAGTTGGACGAGGCATTGAAATCATTTCAACGGGTGCTCACCATGCACCCAACCGACCCGGCGGCATTAGAAGCGATGTACTTAATCGGAAATTGCCATCTCGAACGAAGCCATCTCGAACGAAGCCATCTCGATGCAGCGAGCTTGGAACTTGCCGAGAAGGCTTGGAGAGACATTCTAACTTCCAATTCGTTTCAGCCAAGTTCTCGTGAATGGAAGTTGGCCTTGTTTTCGTTGGGTCGATTGATGTTTCTTTCAGCCGACATGAAAAAAAGTAAGGCAGAAAGTTTACAGATTGGCACTGCAGATACAGAAGTGAAAATCCTGTGGGATGATGCCTTCACGCAATGGAAAGAAGCCATCCGTCGGTTAGATGAGTTTTTGAAACGTTACTCCGGGTCGGATCGTGAACACGAAGCCAGATTTCTTTTGGCGAAGTCTTTACAAAATAGTGCCGAGCTGCCGCGTAGAAAATTGAAATCGGCTGAAACAGACAATGCCCGCCAAGAACAACAACGGGCCATGCAAACGTACCTCAAGCAAGCCCTGTTTGAATTCAATCGATTACGAACAGACCTGCTGTTGTTAGATGCCAAAGGGCACCTCGACAACTCGAAAAAAAGAATGCTTCGCGATTGCTACTTCGAATCGGCCCACACCGATTATTCAATGGGACAATACAAGGATGCCATCGGTGCCTACAGCCGGGCTTCAAACCCTTACCCCGACGACCCGCAGGTTTTACTGGCCTACGTTCAGATGACCAACTGTTACGACCGGTTGGGCATGCCCAGCGATGCCCGAATTATGCTCGAACAGGCATCGATTATCTTAAAACAAATGAAAGATGAAAGTTTCGAAAAACAATCCAGCAGTATGAACCGTGCTGAGTGGGAGCTTTGGCTGAAGTGGCTGAAACGACTGCACCAGGCGGAAGAACCAAAAGTTATTTCCAACACCTAGCCCTCAGTTTATTCAATTTCTCACCAGCATTTTCACAAATCAAGCGGCAAAGGCGACTGCAGATGGAAGCTTTGATGTCTACCGAATTCCTCAGAGTATTTCGACTCAGACGAGAATACTGTCGATCGCTGGTAGAGCTTTCGCAAAAACAAATGAAGTGCATCGCAGAAGACAATTATACGGATCTGTTAGACCTCTTAGGACGCAAACAGCGACTCTTGGGAAGTTTGTCCGAATTGGGGAATACCCGATCCGATTTGTGGACGCACTGGAAAGAACACCGCGACAACCTAGACAACCAAACCCGACAAGAATGTGAATCGGTCTTGGAAGAAACAGAACATACACTTGCTGAATTAATCGAAACAGAATCAGCCAGTACCGAGCAATTGGTCGATCGGCGAAACGATACGCAAAGGAAACTTCAAACGATTGCCCAAGCCACCCAAGTCCACGATGCCTATCAGGAAGCCCATTCGATTCCTACCCATCACCGTTTAGACCTTGATCAATAAGTAAGCCTTTCTAAAAACAAATTGCCCTTTTGGGAGATGATTGAATCATGACGACTCAATTCAGTACAAACCGCATGGAAGCCCCGGGAAAAGTCTTGCTGATCTCAGACAGGGCCGACCATTTGCAATCTGCAATTCTCAGAAGGGCACTCGAAGAGTGTGGCCAGCAAACGATTGAAGTCTGCACATTGGAAGAGGCAATCAACCGTCTCGATTCGATCGATTGTGAAATCTGCTTGATCGCACAGAATCGGTGGTCGGAACATCTCTTTGAATTGTCCAAGCATCTCCAAGACACCCGACGAAACACACAATTCGTTTGTGTACTCAATTCGTCAGATCGAAATCGAGACACACTTCCCGCGGTTGCATTCGACGCCATCGAGCAACCAGTCACCACAGCCAAATTAAAACAGGCATTATTGTTGGCAGCCGGGCGGTCCCGCTTGGTGGCAGAAAACAACCGACTGAAACGACAACTCACCAATAAAACGATGCGCGAGATGGTCGGGTTTAGCCCACAGATACAAAAAAATCGCCAGGAAGTCCTTCAGGCTTCTGAGGAAGAATCTGTCGTTCTCATTCACGGCGAGCCAGGCAGCGGGACCGAGTTGGTTGCTCGATCAATCCACGAGGCCAGCCGACGGGCCCACCGCCCATTTCTCGAAGTCACGTGTATTGTGATGTCAACCGAAAGCTTGGATCGCGAATTGTTTGGCTATCAAGATAAAGAACACGGGCAAAAAATAGGACAGCAGCAAGACGCAGGATCGGGGATTCTTTCGATGGAGTCGGAAGGTCGGCTTTTACAGGCACAAGGGGGAACATTGCTGCTTAAAGACGTCGATGCCCTTTCACTGCCCATGCAGCGAAAACTGGTTCTACGACTCAAAGAGAACCAGCCTCTCACGTCCGGCCAACGCCTTGAACCTTCCAACGATGTGCGCATTCTGGCAACCACGCACATCGACCTCAATCAAAAAGTCAATAAAGGGCTCTTCCGGGAAGATTTGTGCAATATTTTACAGGCAATTTGCATCGAAACGCCCACCTTGCGAGGCCGACGAGAAGACATCGGCCCGCTGACCGAGCACTTTTTATCGTTAGTTGCGGTGAAGGAAGGCCGGGCCAGAAAATCGATTTCGGTGGATGCACTGGAGTTACTGAAACAAGAAAAATGGCCGGGGAATGTCCGGCAATTGCAAAACGTAATTGAACGAGCCTGCACGCTCGATATGGGTCCGAAATTAACCACCGAAATGATTCTCCCCTGGTTAGAAAACGAACATTCAGACGCATTTGATGAACAACCCGGCTTAACCTTAAAAGAGATGGAACGAAAATTAATTGAAACAACGTTTGCCCGTTATAAAGGCAATCGCGAACGGACGGCACAATCGTTGAAAATTGGATTAAGAACCTTGTCCGGAAAACTCCGGGATTATGGATACCCACCCCGAGGTGGCCCGGGCTCGAATTTGAAACCAACCAAGCAAGACTGGGCCGCCTAACAATTTCCAAATTTGCCAAACGCCGAATTTCTGGATTTTTTCGATCTACGAAGTTAACAATATGATGAATTCCATTTTTGAATCGACTTTAATTCCCCTCTTGGAAAAAGGGGCGGCATTTTCTGAAAAGCGTCAGGAAGTGCTGATGGGAAACGTCGCCAATATAGATACACCCAATTATAAAAGACGCGACCTTCCCGTTGAGGATTTTCAGAAAGCACTACAAAAGGCCATCGAACGACGCCATCAATCGAGAATTCAACCCAAATCGAATTCCATTCACTCAGCCCCCGTCAGTTTAAATCCAATCCTGACGCAAGCCACGCAAACAATCGACGATCTGTTTTCCCCAGAACTATTCAAGGCCGTCGAAGCAACTCAGAATAACCTGACATTTCAAGATGGTAGTAATCGAAGTATTGAATCTGAAATGATGGATATGACCAGAAACACCATGATGCAAAGTCAATTAATCGAACTCATGATTTCACAAATGAATATCTTAGAAACGGCAATTACCGAACGGGTTTAATCGCTCGATTATTAAGCGGAGGGTCAAGAAATGTTACGCGGAATAGACCTTAGCACAAGTGGATTAGTGGCGCAGCGGCAACGTATGAATACGATTGCCGGGAATATCGCCAATGCCTATTCCACCCGTGACGCCGATGGAAACCCCAGCCCATTCCAACGACGGTTTGTAACTTTTTCAGAAAGTTCAAATGACTTTGGCAATGATTCCAACGGTGTCGGTGTTGATTTTCAGGTTGAAATCGACACCGATAAAGCCCCCCGAATGGTGCATGAGCCCGGACACCCAGACGCGAATGAAAAAGGATATGTGGCGTACCCCGATATCAATATGGTCACCGAGTTTGTCAACGCCGTCGAAGCCAGTCGAGCCTATCAGGCCAACGTGGCGTCAATCGATATGGCAAAACAAATGGCCAACACGGCATTGAGAATTCTGGCCTAATCCAAATAAAGATCCATAAAATCACCAGACATTTTACAACAAACACTGTGGAGCGAAGTCGATGACAAATCCAATTCAAGGAATCGGAAATCTCCAATCCTTGCTCTCTCAATCGAATTCAATCACTCAAAGCCAAAGTGACCCTTCAGGCCTCAGCTTTCAACACCTGTTAATGGATTCGCTCAACCAAATTAACTCGATGGAATTGGAATCGCAACAGGCGATTGAAAAAGGAGTATTTGGCGGAGAATTAACTCAGGTCGAAGTTTTCTCAGCCGTCAAAAAGGCAGACTTGGCTTTAAAAATGATGATGCAAGTCAGAAACAAACTTCTGGAAGCTTACAACGAAGTGAAACAAATGCGAATGGGTTAAGGGAATGCCGGTTGCGAAATTGTCCCTTAAACCACGTCGTGAAAACCAGGATCAGACAAGAGTAATTACGAATGGATTCGTTAAAAACAATTTATCAGCAATTCGATGATCTTTACAAATCAATGTTGCCCAGCCAGCGCGCCACCCTCGGAACCGTACTAGTTCTGGTTGTCGGCTCGATGGGGTTTCTGATCTATCAAGGGACTTCTTCGTCCTACGTCGCCGCCTCGTGGGGAAAAGTATTCACCACGGAAGAAATCATTAATGTCGAGCAGTCATTAATCCAGCAAGGAATGACCGACTTTCGCCGAGAGGGCCAGCGAATTATGGTTCCGAAAGGCGAAGCCGACCGCTACAACGCAGCGCTGTTAGAAGCAGGCAGCTTACCCGATGACTGGGCCGAAGAGTGGGAACGACAATTCGAAAAGTCGAGTGCCTGGGCCGGAAAAGATGAATTGATGGCCAAGAAAGAAATCGCCCTGGCAAAACAGCTACGCCGCGTGATTCGAGCCATTCCCGATATCGAAGACGGCAACGCCGTTTGGGCCTATTCGAAATCGAGAAGACGCTTCGGCAGTAGCGGGCCTCAGGTGACGGCAATGGTGTATGTCAAACCTAAACGAGGTCGCGAACTTTCTGGCCAGTTGGTTTCGTCGTTACGTGCGGCGGTCGCTGCAATGGTTCCCGACTTAAAGGCAGTCGATGTGACTGTGCTCGACCAGTCAACGGGAATGTCTCATTCAGGCGATGATGAAAACTCACCCTTCGGGAACAGCCTGTTAACTCGAATTCAACGGTTCGAGCATAATTACCAAACTAAGATTTCCAACGCCCTATCATACATTGATGGCGTGAATGTGTCGGTGAATGTCGACTTAGACAACCTGAAATCATCGGTCGAACGAATTCAGAAGACCGACCCCAAAAACAAAGTCACCCTCTCCCAAACTCAGCAGACGCGTACCGAGACAACCAACCAAAAACCTGGACGCTCGGAACCTGGCCAAAACGCGAATCAGCCCAAGTCGCTGAATAGCTCACCGGGGCAGGAAAAGACAGGCAATATCGAGATGACGAATTCATCAACAGTGAACGCTGCATCGTTCACGATTTCTGAAAAGGTTTACCAGACGGCTGTCCCCCAAGCGGTCAAAGTGGCCATTTCGATTCCGGAAGATTACTTCCGCAAAGTTTTATTAAAATACGAGGCAGCGGCAGGTCAGGCGGCGGAAGGTGACGGAAATCAAAATGCTGCTGCAGCGACTATCACAAAAACAGATATTGAAAAAAACATTGAAGACCAAGTGGCCAAGCTGATTCCAGAAGGTTCAACGGCGGAATCGGTCCATGTCGGTTGGCACGAGCCGGTTGATCCTGAGCCTGTCACTTTCGAAACAAGCATGACCGACCAGGCCACCGATATGTTCGGCCGCTGGGGAGGAACAATCGGGCTCACATTGTTTGCCCTGTGGGCGTTACGCATGTTGAACAAAAGCATGCCCAAACTGCCGGAAGTAGAGTCTGGACCAACCAACGCAGGCCTGCCTGAAAGTTATTCACCCGAACCGACAGCGGACGAAGCTGAAGCAATTATTCAACCCGTCGAATTTAATGAGCGCGACCAACTGCAGTTGATCGTTAAAGATAACCCCGAATTAGCAGCAGCCGTACTTTCAAAATGGATTCAGGAAGCCAAATAATATCATTGAATCGATAAACGTCGAAATTCATTGACCACCGAAATATTGAATACCAAATCATGGATGAAATCAGAAAAGCAGCCGTATTTTTGTTGAGCCTCGAAAAATCTTTGGCGGCAGAGATTTTGAGCCAACTGCCTAAAAAACAAGTTGAACTGGTGACAATGGAAATCGCCAAGGTAACCGACGTTAGTAAAGAACAATTAACGGCAGTCATTGCCGAGTTTGGCAACGAAGCCGGAAACCAAACATTGATGGGCGGGGGCGGCCTCGAAGCGGCCAATGAATTATTGAGGCAATCACTCGGTGAAGAAGGTGCTGGCGAGATTTTAGAAAACGTGAAGCAATCGATGAGTTCGGTTCCTTTTGGATTTTTGCAAAAGTCTGGCGCGGACAACTTGCTGACATTCATTGTGGAAGAGCACCCGCAAACGATTGCCTTAATTATTTCTCACTTGCCCGCACAATTGGGCGCGGAAGTGTTGAGTGGACTGCCAACAAACAAACAGCTTGAAGTGGTTCGACGAATTGCCAACATGGAACAAACCAGCCCGGAAGTTGTCCGCGATGTGGAAGCCAGCCTCGAAAAAAGAATGACTTCAACGTTTAACCAACAGATGGAAAAAGCAGGCGGCGTGCCGATGATCGCTCAAATTTTAAACGTCACCGACCGTATGACCAACAAAGGCATTCTAGAAAGCCTCGAACAAGATGACCCCGATTTAGTCGATGAAATTCGTCGCCTGATGTTCGTGTTTGACGACCTTTTGAAATTAGACGACAAATCCATCCAATCCTTGCTGAAGGAAGTTGGCAACAACCAGTGGGCGACTGCACTCAAAGGAGCCTCGGAAGAAATTAAGCAAAAAGTATTAGGAAACCTTTCACAGCGGGCCGCCGAATTACTCAAGGAAGAGATTGAATTCTTAGGCCCCGTACGCGTCAGCGATGTCGAAACAATGCAGCAACAAATTGTCGATACGGTTCGACGATTAGAAGATTCCGGAGAAATTGCCATCGCATCGGGCAATGAAAGCGAACAGTTTATCAATTAAGAACCAGACCTCTTAAATGAGAACTCTAGGGAGAAAAATGTCAGGGACGACAGAAGCCCATTCAGTTCGGCTGCTTAAAGCAAACGATATTCGAGACCTTGGTTCAAAGGTGATCTTTAACTTTGAAGATTTACAGAGTCGGTGCGAAAACTATCTCGATAAAGTTCGCGACAACTGCAGGAAAATGGTCGCAGACGCGCATGAAGAGGCCGTTGAAATTCGTAAATCCGCACAAGAACAAGGCCAGACTGACGGATACACCGCAGGAGTTGAACAAGCCAAACAAGAATTCGATAAAAAGGTTCAAGCGTTGGCCCGCGAACAGGCTGGCGACCAGCTAAAAACAACGTTGCCCGCACTGCAGCAGGCCATTGAAAATCTAAAAAACGAACGAGAATGTTGGCTGGCCGAATGGGAAACAGCAGCCGTTCGTGTCAGCGTGATGATTGCGGAAAAAGTATTGAGAGACCAAATTGAAAAGCACCCCCAAATTAGTCAAACCATTCTTTCCGATGTGCTTCAACTGGCAGCCGGCACCCCGAAAATGAAACTCAAATTGCATCCTCGCGACTTGAAGCAAATGGGAGAACTGGCCGAAGAATTCGTAACCAGCTTAACCGGATGTGCGGAAGTCGAATTAATTGCGGATGACGAAATCTCTGCAGGCGGCTGTGTGATTGAAACCCACCACGGGGTCATTGATGCACGGCTGGAAACACAACTCGAACGAATCATGAATGAGATTCTACAACATGACATCTAACAGCAAGGCAACTCTGTGATCGGACTTGAAGAACAAGTAAAACGCATCCTGCCTGTGGGCCTAACCGGGCGTGTCACAAAAATCATCGGTTTAACGGCTGCAGTTTCCGGGTTCCCTGCCCCGCTGGGGGCCACCTGTCGGATTGCGCGACAAAATGGAGAGTATCTCACTGCCGAGGTCATCGGCTTTCAAGCCGAAGAAACGTTACTGCTTCCCTACGGCGATTTGGGCGGAGTGAGAAGAGGAAACTTAGTCTCGCTCGTTCAATCGGCACCGGCCATTCGCGTTGGTGAAGGCTTACTGGGGCGAATTATCGATGGCCGCGGCCGGGTTCTCGACAAAATGCCGCCCCCCGTCTTGCCACACCGTGTTGGAATTACTGCGATACCAACGTCCCCTTTGGATCGACCCAGAATTGATGAACCTTTGGGAACAGGCATTCGAGTCATCGATAGCCTGCTGACTTGTGGAAAAGGGCAACGGCTGGGAATTTTTTCAGGCAGCGGCGTTGGTAAAAGTACGCTGTTAGGTCAAATGGCCCGGTCGAGTTCAGCAGACATTAACGTCGTTGTCTTAGTCGGAGAGCGGGGTCGCGAAGTTCGCGAATTTTTAGATCGTGATTTAGGACCGGAAGGTTTAGCACGCAGTATTGTGGTGGTCGCAACCAGTGACGAACCTGCTTTGGTACGTTTGCGAGCCGCGCACCTGGGGACGGCCATCGCAGAACATTTTCGCGATACAGGCCGTGATGTTCTTTTGATGATGGATTCGGTCACCCGCTATGCCTTGGCCCAACGCGAAATCGGCCTCGCCGCAGGCGAACCACCGGCAACCCGCGGCTATCCGCCCAGCGTGTTTGCAATGTTACCCCGCCTGCTGGAACGCTCCGGCAGGACAGAAAAAGGCAGTATCACCGGATTCTACACCGTCTTGGTCGAAGCCGACGACGCCAACGAACCGATATCAGATTCAGTCCGCGGCATACTCGATGGACACATTATGTTGTCTCGTAAACTCGCCCAACAGGCACATTGGCCTGCCATTGATGTGCTCGATAGTATCAGCCGCTCAATGAACGATATCGTCAACCAAGAGCATCAAGGTGCTGCGAACAATCTCAAAAGGTTACTTGCCACCTACCGACAATCGGAAGATTTGATATCCATCGGCGCGTACCAGCGTGGGACCAACCCACAAGTCGATTTAGCAATGAAACTACAAGACCCGATCAACGCATTTCTACGGCAATTCTCAAACGAGAAATGTAACTACCAAGAAGCCGTTGAAGGATTAATGGCTTTAGAAACTTTGCAAACAAGTCAAGCAGCACTCCCGACTCAACAACAGGCACAAAACTCGACTCCTGAAGATCCGGCGTCGGATTTGCCCGGATAATCACCAGAGAACAATCAATAATCAAAGTACAGAATTTGGGTCGATTGGCTTTAGAAAGAAATAGCGGTTGTGAAAAGATTTGAATTTCGTTTAGAAAGCCTTTTGAAATACCGCATGCACCGCAGAGACCTGTGCCGTCAGCTATTGTCTCAGATCTTAGCCGACGACCAAGCGTTACAGGAAAAGAGAACCGATTTGGAAAAGTCGAGAACTCAACAAATCGATGAAATGAAAGAACTCGGATTACAGTCAGAACTCGATATCGACCAATCGGCGTCACGACGTTTCTACGCCGGACAGTTGTCGGGGGACATGCGACATATTGACAGAGATCGTTTAGTCATTTCACAACAACTGGACCTTTGCCGAAAGGCACTTGCCCAGGCAGAGCAAGACGTGAAAGCACTTGAAAACGTGAAAGAGAAACGATACCGCGAGTATTTGTACGAACAAGAAAAACAAGAAGCACGTGAACTTGAAGAAGCCTGGATGGCAATTCAAGCAACGGAGGAATAGTCATGATGCGTTCGATCGGAATAATTTTTTGTGTATTTTGTGTGGCGACATTGCGATACGTCTTGGGCAAGATACCAGTGCCCAGAAAACGACGAATGTGGGAATTAACGGAGCACTAAACTCAGATTCAGAAGCGATACTTGGTACGTTAGGCGGGTTACTTGAAACGGCCCAATTTACGGATACCGCTGGGCTAGCTGCGTCAACCGATCCGATTGATACAACAACGCTTTTAACGTCCATGTACAATGATGGTGAAGCCGCTCCAATTTTTGCCGTTGACGATGAATTAACTTTCAGCGGTCAAAAAGGAGGCCGCCAATTGAAAGAAGAAACACTTATCATTACAGCAGGAATGACGGTTCAAGACCTCATGACGTTCTTTCAACAATCTTTGGGAATTCCCGATCCGGCCGAAGGAATTGGGGCAACTTCAAACCTGTCCCCTGCTGAATTTCCCGGGATGGCTATGAAAACCTTTGTGGCCGCAGGGGATGAGGGAGTCATTCAGATTATAGGCGTTCCAGGCACGTTGAACGATGTGGACATTTCCACGAGTGATCTTCAATTGAATGGAGCGGATTTGGATCTTGGGTTTACGAAAATACAGGATGCTAACGGTGAAAGTGCCATACTTGACTTTCCGGTATTTGACTCTCTCGGAGAACAGGTTGATGTGAAAATGACCGCCTATTTGGAAAGCCGGACAGCGAGTACCGCTACCTTCCGTTATATTTTTGAAAGTAAAGAAGATAGTAATCTCGATAGTTTTCTTGAGACGGGGACGGTCAGTTTTGACGGGGACGGCCTTGTGGTAAATGGAAGTGAGGCGCAATTCTCAATCGCTAGAGGCAATTCTGCTGCCGATACTTTGGACATTTCTGTTGACTTGTCAAATCTTAGAGGCGTCAGCAATGGTGAATCAAGTATTCTGGGGTTCGGGGGCCAAGATGGATCGGGGCCAGGTACGTTGACCAACTTTGTGATTGACGAATCGGGTTTAATTAAGGGGGTGTTTGATAACGGAATTATTCGTACCTTAGGACAGGTTGCTTTGGGGCGATTTTCAAACCCTCAAGGATTACTTGAAGCCGGGCAAGGCTCATTCCGTCAGGGTGTGGCCTCGGGTGAAGTGCAGATTGTTGCCCCAGGGACTTCGGGTGCTGGCAGTATTCGTGCCGGGTCAATTGAACTTTCAAATACTGACATTGGGCGAAACCTAGTCGATTTGATTATTGCTTCGACAAACTATCGAGGAAATGCCCGGGTCATTAGTTCGATTCAGCAACTGGTCGATGAACTCTTAGTTCTTGGTCGATAGGCCTTGAAGGCGTAATTAGAAATTGGCTTACGAAAATTCGGTGAGTGGCTGGCATGATCAAACTGACAAAACTGAACGGCGACGGATTTGTGGTCAACGCCGAGTTGATCAGGTTTGTGGAAAGCAAGCCGGACACCTTTGTAACACTGACAACCAACGACAGGCTAATTGTGCAAGAAACGGTTGAGGAAGTTGTCAAACTTTCGATGGATTACTCCCGTTCAATTCGCATGCTTCCCGCCGCCTAATTTGATGTCTTAAATCGAGACATTCGATCTGAATCGATTCGCGACGGACTGGTTTTAGGAATTATTTGAACGATGGATAAGGCAAGTATCGGCGGTTTAGCAATGGGCATTGGCCTGCTGTTGCTTGCGATTGCAATCGCACCGGGATCGAGCTTTGCCGCGTTCATCGATTACCCTTCGGCAGCCGTTGTGCTTGGCGGAGCTGCTTCCGCTTTGGCCATTGCGTTTCCCCTGCGATCGCTGTTTCAATTACCCAAAGTCGTCAAGAAGGTTTTTTCCCCAAAATCGATGGAACTGGTGCCTGTCATTTCGTTATTGGTCAGTTTTGCAGAAGTTGCCCGCCGCGATGGAATTCTGGCATTGGAGTCTAAAACGGACGAAATTGAAGACCCCTTCATTCTGCTGGGCATACAAATGGCCGTCGATGGGACGGACATCGAACTGATGGAGAAAATCCTTCGCTCCGATATCAATGCCGTCTCATCAAGGCATAAAACAGGGAAATTGCTACTGGATACGTTGGGACGCTACGCCCCGGCTTTTGGCATGATTGGAACGCTCATGGGGCTGATCATCATGTTGGGCAACATGGATGACCCGGACGCGATTGGTCCTGGAATGGCGGTTGCCCTGATCACCACATTGTATGGTGCAATTGTCTCGAACCTTTTCTGTTTGCCTTTTGCTGACAAATTGGGCTTTTACAGTAAGCGAGAACTTGAAGTGCGCGAAGTGATTCTTCAAGGACTATTAGCGATTCAAGAGGGGGATAACCCTCGAGTCTTAGAGCAGAAACTCAAGACCTATTTGCCTACAGACGTGAGAGACAAACTCGAACAGGCGGCCTGATGAAGTGTCTGCCTTTTTAAATTGAAAAAAATGTAGCGGAAACCAATTTGGTTAAGACAAGATGTCAGAATCACCCCCTGAACTTGAAGATGATGCAGGCCCCGGGGTTCCCGAGTGGGTGGTTACCTACGGCGACATGATGTCATTACTGCTGACATTTTTTATCATGTTGGTCTCACTGGCCGAACTGAAACAGGACAAGGGACAAGTTCGGGCCATGCTCGACGCGATTAACCAACGCTTCGGCCCAACCGCTGGTCTATCAGGAGTTCTAGGGAAATCTTTGCAGAAGCATGGCGCAATGCCAAAACGTGGCTCTGTTGGAATGCGGAAACAACGAGGCATGAAGCGGTTCGGGCGTGATGCCAAAGGAACCGGAGGGAAAAATCGGGCCGTCCAGAATATTGACCACGGAACCGAGATCACAATGGGAGGCCCAGCCCTATTTGAACCCTTCGAAGCCAATTTAACCCCAGGGTTAAAACAAAATCTCGAAATCATTGCAAATACGCTGAGCTCCAAGCCAAACCGCATTGTCGTACGCGGGCATACCTCGTTAGAGCCACTTCCGCCGGACTGTGAGTACAGCGACCATTGGGATCTTTCATTCCATCGAGCCCGTATCTCTGCCGAGTACTTAATCGCCCAAGGCATCGACCGTAGACGAATTTTGGTGAGTGCTGCGGGAGACACAGAGCCTAAAAAACAGAAAAACCAGACATTTGACCAGAACCAAAATCGTCGGGTTGACGTATTCTTGATAGACGCGTATATAACCCATCCACATCTCCTTAGACCTTAAAAGGCTGGAGAAAAACCAACCCTTTCCACCTATCTCACCCATATATCAAATATGAGTAGATCATCAAGGAGGATGATCACATGGCAACAGATCTTGACGAAGTTGTGGCTCCGGAGGAAGAAGCTCCGCAGGAAGAGCTGGAGATCAAAGTCGGTCCGAAGTTTAGCTTGAAGGACAAGAAAGTCCGGGTTATCGCGTTACTGGTCGTTGTAATGACAGTGCAGTCGGCTGCCATCTATTTTCTGCTTCCGCAGCCCGCAGTTTCGGGGACCGGAACCGATGGCGGTGATGATTTGGCCGTCAACGGCGATTCAGAAAATTTGGACTTAGAAATTGAGAAATCTGAGCAAGAAATTGGTGACCTTTTCAGTTGCACGAACAGCCGGGCCGACGAACGCTCGGTCATTCACGTGACCTTCCGACTTGTCGCCACAGTTGCCACCAAGCAAAAAGAGGCCTTTAATCTTGCCGTGAATGAAGTTCATAAACACCGTGTCAAACAAGCGGTGGTTAAGGTTGCCAGAAGTTCCGGTTTAGAAGACCTCAACGATGCCGGACTAGAGACGATGAAGCGCCGAATGAAAGAGGAAATTAATAAGATCCTGAAAACTAGCTATATCATTGAAATCATCATCAGTGATTTTCGAACTATGCAGCAGTAAATAGGGCATTATGGCCGACGATAGCGACGACCTACTCGATCCCGATGAAATTGAGAAGCTTCTCAGCGGAGCAGCTCCCGGCGGAGGCGGTGCGCCCGATCCCGGTCCGACTAATTCCGGATCAGAGGAACCCGGTACTCCCGAAGAGAGCCCATTACTAGATGCCGGTGATATCGAAGCACTGCTACGTCAACGTGACGAAGAGGTCGCTGAAAGCCAATCCGCG
>Ga0115002_10003732_pt1 | contig 18821 bp, 15 predicted proteins | sample ArcticOcean_MG_C_8_FD_89576 | JGI IMG/M metagenome (GOLD analysis project Ga0115002, IMG submission 89576) | Marine microbial communities from western Arctic Ocean - ArcticOcean_MG_CB11_86 | ecosystem: Environmental > Aquatic > Marine > Oceanic | place: Arctic Ocean: Canada Basin | collected... | reverse complement strand
TATTCCTCGGCCAGAACCCGCTCCGCTGGAATCTGCTGCCCGTTGGCGTAGACACCTTCAGAAATTCGACGTTTGAGATCCAGGACAGCGCTGTGAACAGCCTTCGACCGCAGTTCCAGCATTGAGACTCTCCATGTTTTAATCCAATATTAAACCATTATACCAATAATAAACTAATAATCTCAACCTTTGATTTCTCATTGACGATTCATTGAGTTAGTGCAATTATTAATTATACCAATTACATATTGGTTTAATATTGGATCCATTAAATGGACTCGCAATAAGTGACGACTCGAGCCTTCGGAGACATGGCTGTTGAAGTCGACGGCACGGGCGACCCGGTGATCATGATTCACGGGCTTGGCGGCACTTCCAATACATGGACGCCGCAAATGCCCCTGTTCGCCGATGGTTATCAATCCATCCGGCCCGACCTACCCGGTGCGGGCCGCACCCCGACCGGCACATTTGTATCGATTGAGACATTAGTCGAATGCGTAGCCGACATAGCAAAGAGTCTTGGCATTCCAAGCGCGCACCTTCTCGGTCATTCCATGGGAACTATCGTCTGTCAGCACCTTGCCGTCGCCCATCCGTCCCTAGTTCGAAGCCTGGCGTTGTTCGGTCCCCTCCTCGAACCGACGGAGCCCGTGCGTCAAGCCTTACGCGATCGAGCGGCCCTGGCACGACGGGAAGGTATGGCGGATATCGCAGACGCCCTGGTTCAGGCCGGCACATCCCTAGAAACCAAAAAGCAGCAGCCTGTCACAGTCGCTCTCGTGCGAGAGATCATGATGCGCCAGCCCAGCGAAGGCTATGCCCAGAATTGTGAAGCGCTGGCCAGCGCACAGGCCGCTGATCTCTCCCAAATAGCCTGTCCGGTTTTGCTCATGACGGGCGATGAGGATTTGGTCGCACCCCCCACGATCGCCAGAATCATGGACCAGAATCTCGAACGCGTCCGCACCGTTATCCTTCCGCGTTGCGGTCACTGGGCGACGTTTGAACGCCCCAAAGAGGTGAATCGCGAACTCCAGGGCTTTTTGAGGACAATTCATTGATACAGACACAGTCGCACCCACACCTGAATCACAGGCATCAGGACGGAGGTCAACATGGCTGACATTCTCTTTCGTAACGTTCGAGTTCTCGACGGGTCGGGCGATCAGCCTTTCCTCGGCGAGGTGTTGGTCCAAGGAAATCGTATCAAGCGTATAGAACGTGGCAGCGGGAGCAACGGCAGCAGCGGTATCACCGTGATCGACGGCGCCGGCGCGACGCTGATGCCCGGCATGATCGAGGCCCATACGCATCTCTCCTGGAACGATCAGCCAACGCTGGAGGCCATCGCCTTCATGCCGCCGGAAGAGCACACGCTGTTCACCGCCGACATCGCAAAGCGATACATCGATATGGGATTTACGTCCTGCGTGGGGGCCGCCGCAGCCAAACCACGCCTTGATGTTGTCATCCGCAATGCCATTAATTCTGGCCAAATCCCAGGTCCGCGTTACCTCGCGAACAGCCAGGAAATTGCCACGCGCGGCGGGCTCGGCGACACGTCACCGCCGCATCTCGAATATCCCGAGCTCTCCTTCGCCTGTCTTGTGTCAGGTGCGGAGGAAATCCGTGCAGCCGTACGCATGTTCATCAAGTATGGCGTCGACCTCATCAAATTGAACTTGTCCGGCGAGGAGATAGCCGGAGTGGGCGCCGAAGAGACGCCCATAACCGACGAGGAAGTCGCCGTCGCCGTGTCCGAAGCCAAGCGCCGCGGAAAGCGCGTCTGCGCCCATGCTAGATCCGCAGAGTCCGTCCAAATGTGTGTCCGGCACGGCGTGGAGATTATCTATCACGCTTCATACGCCGACGAACAAACCCTCGACATGCTGGAAGCAGTGAAGGATCGGCATTTCGTCGCGCCGGGGCTCGCATGGCTCTATAGAACCGCTAACGACGCTGCGGCGTGGGGCATCAATCCGGATTCGCCCCTTGCCATGAAGTATGCACGCGAGTTGGAGATCGCCGTCGAGACGATGAAGAAGATGCATCGCCGGGGCATCCGCGTGCTACCGGGTGGTGACTACGGATTCGCTTGGATTCCCCATGGAGAGAACGCCAAGGATCTCGAATACTTCGTCAATATGGTCGGTATGTCGCCGATGGAGGCCATTCTGTCGACGACCCGACTGGGAGGTGAGATCATGGGCCAGTCAGGCGAGCTGGGTCAGATCAAGGAAGGCTATCTCGCCGATATCATCCTGGTCGACGGCGATCCTCTCGCCAATATACGCATCCTTCAGGAACGCGACCGGATTCTCGCGGTGATGAAGGACGGCGCATTCCATCGCACACCGGACATGGCGGCCGAAGACCGGTCACTGCGTTGGGCAGTCTAGGCGATGCCTTCGCGGCACATGTGACGTGAGGCGGCAGAAATGACTGACACGCAAGTTAAGTCGGATCAGGTGGCCGGCAGGAATACGGGCGCCACGAGTGTGAATTCGCCCGTATTTCAGGTTCGCCGTCCCAGCCTGCAAAGTGCAGAAGGATTGCAATCAGAGCAATTCAATGAACCCGATTTGGCTCCTGAGGCGTCTGCTGCCGACACGACTCCAGAAGATGCGCCACCGCCGACTCAATTCCGCATATATCGGCGTCATGCCGAACCTCACGAACTGGAGGCGAAACAAGCATCCCCGACCCTTTCACTGGTGGAGCGTCCTGAGCCGCGCGTTCATGAGGCGGTCCGGACTTCTGTCGCTCGAAGCATTGACCGCGTCGCCTACATCGCCGGAACCTTCGACACCAAGGGTTTGGAACTCAATTTCATCAAGAGCCGATTGGATGCGGTAGGCCTACGCACGGTCACGGTTGATCTCGGCACGAGCGAGCGCCCTTCGGGCGCCGACGTCGGCCCTCGTGAGGTGGCCCGCCATCATCCAGACGGTGCAGACACGGTATTTACGGGAGTTCGAGGAACGGCCGTCGCAGCGATGGCGGAGGCCTTCGCGCATTTCCTGGTCGAACAACGGGATCTTGGCGGCGTCATTTCTGCCGGCGGCTCGGGGGCGACGGCGCTTGCCACACCAGCCATGCAGAGACTGGACGTCGGAGTTCCAAAAGTCATGGTCTCGACCGTGGCGTCAGGAGACGTGAAAGCTTACGTAGGACCAACCGATATCTGCATGATGTACGCGGTGACCGACGTCCAGGGTCTCAATCGAATTTCGAGGCGGGTTCTGGCCAATGCGGCCAACGCTCTGGCCGGGATGATCGCCCAAGCTCCGGACGAACGCGACGACGAACAGGAAAAAACCGCCATTGGCCTGACTATGTTCGGTGTCACCACCCCATGCATTCAAACTGTCGCCCACACGCTGCAAGATCGTTTCGACTGCCTCGTGTTCCACGCAACCGGAACCGGTGGGCAGTCGATGGAAAAACTCGTGGACTCCGGCCTCCTGAAGGGCGTCATCGATGCCACGACGACGGAAGTTGCCGACTTCCATATGGGTGGCGTCATGAGTGCCGGTGCAGACCGCATGGGTGCCATCATCCGCACTAAAATCCCATATGTTGGATCGTGCGGCGCGCTCGACATGGTGAACTGGGGTGCGATGGATACTGTCCCAGAGCAGTTTCGGGAACGACAGTTCTACGCACATAACCCCCAGGTCACCCTGATGCGCACCACACCCAGGGAAAATGACATCATGGGCCGTTGGATCGCCCAGAAACTCAATCAGTGCGAAGGACCGGTCCGCTTTCTCATTCCAGATGGCGGCGTTTCTGCTCTCGATGCGCCCGGCGGGGACTTCTGGAACCCGGAGGCCGACCGCGCACTCTTCAGCGCCATTGAAGAAGAATTCATGGTGGCGGCAAACCGTCGGCTCATACACGTTCCGCACAACATCAACGATCCAGAATTCGCCCAAGCGCTGGTCGACAACTTCCTCGAAATCGTCGGCGATGAGGACGACTCTAGACTTACTTAAACCGCATACTTTGACCACGATGGAGTGGGAATAATGACCATCGAACAGCTCAATTTTCTTATTATAGGTCTCGTCATCCTGGCGGTCGTCGTCGCGGTGGTCGTGTACCTCATGAACGCATTTTATCGGCGAGCCTCCGCCGTCCGGTCCTTTGTCCGGACCGGATTTGGCGGACGCAAGGTCGTGCTGGACAGCGGCGCATTCGTGATTCCCGTCTTTCACGAAGTCGTCCCTATCAACATGAACACGTTACGCCTGGAGGTGAAGCGTGCCCGCGACTCGGCGTTGATCACGAAGAACCGCATGCGCGTGGACGTGGTTGCGGCATTCTATGTCCGGGTCCGGCCGACGCCTGAGGCGATCATCCGGGCAGCACAAACGCTCGGTCAGCGCACCAACCAGATCCCCGAACTCACCGAACTCCTGGAAGGCAAGTTCGTCGACGCATTGCGGGCCATTGCCGCCGAAATGACGATGGAGGAAATGCATGAAAAACGTGGTGAATACGCCGCACGCGTGAAAACCATCATATCGGAGGACCTGCAAGACGACGGCCTTGAGCTGGAAGCCGTGTCGCTTACCGATATGGATCAGACCAGTATGGAGTTCTTCGATCCCTCGAACGCCTTCGATGCCGAGGGCTTGACCCGACTGACCGAAGAAATCGAGACTCGCAAGAAGTCCCGGAATGATATCGAACAGGACACCATGATCCAGATTCGCACAAAGAATCTGGAAACAGAGCGCCGCTCGCTGGATATCGATCGCGAGACGGAATATGCCCGCCTCGAACAGCAGCGTGAAGTCGAAATTCGTCGCGCTGCACAGCAGGCCGAAATTTCCCGCGAGAAAGCGGAGAGCGAGCGCAGCTCAGAAGAGGCACGCATTCAATCCCGCTTAGAAGTTGAGAAGGCGCGCATATCCGAGCAACGGGAGCTCGATGGACAGCGCATTGCCAGTGAGCGTGAAATCCAGCAGCTCGAAATCTCTCGCCGGCAGGCTATCGAAGAGGCCGAATCAAATGCCCGCGAAGAGACCGAAAGGGTGCAAATCCAGTCCAGGTTAGAAGTCGAAAAGGCGCGAATATCCGAGGAACGCGAGCTCGATAGCCAGCGAATCTCCCGCGAGCGTGAAATACAAAACCTCGAAGTTGGCCGGCGTCAGGCTCTCGACGAAGCGGAAATATCCGCCCGCGAGGAGATCGAGCGCGCCCGTATCGTTATGGAGCGGGCACTCGATGAGGCCCAAACCCTGCGCGAGCGGGATAAGGAACGTCTGGAAGTCGAGCGACGACGCGATGTCGAACTCGCGGAGCAGGATCGTGCGATCGCAATCGCGGAAAAATCCAAGGAACTGTCCGAAGCACAAGCTGCAGCTGATTCATCGCGCGTGCGTGCGGTAATGGCGGAGGAGAAAGTCCTCTCAGCCCGCGAGATCGAAGCTGCCGAACGGCGACGCCAGATCGACGTGATACAAGCACGACAAGGCGCTGAACGCGAAGGTGTGCGCATGCGCCTCACTGCGGAGGCCGAAAAAGAATCAGCCGCTGATCGCGCCGAAGCCATCCGCATGTCGGCAGAAGGTGAGGCCGAAGCCGATAAGGTCCGATCTCTCGCAGCGAAGTTGCGCTACGAAATCGAGGCCGAGGGCAACAGATTGATGAATGAGGCCCAGAACACGTTGACCGATGAATCCCGTCAATCCGATTTGAGGCGGCGTCTTATCGATAAGATCGAGGGAATCGTCAGAGAGTCCGCAAGACCCCTGGAGAGGATAGAAGGAATCAAGATCCTCCAAGTCGACGGGTTGGGCGGCGCCCCGACAAACGGGGGCGGCAATAATGGCCAAGGCGGATCATTCCCCGACAACCTTGTCAACAGCGCCTTGCGTTTTCGGGCACAAGCGCCACTGGTGGACTCATTGCTACAGGAGATCGGCATCACCGGCGGCGACTTGCGTGGGGTCTCCGACATCCTGGGTGGCGGTCGCGAAGGCGTGACCCCACCGAGTTCGGAAGAGTAAGTGAAACTATCCGATTGGTGGCCTCACTTAATTGCAACACCCTCCTCTCAACCTCCTCCCTGTTAGGGAGGAGGAGACCAAACGTCGCCTCATGGCGCCCCCCCCCCTAGCAGGGAGGAGTTAGAGGGGGGTGGCCAGCGCGCGCGTGCCGGTTTATTCGATCGGCTGGCCCGGAGCGGGCGTGAAGCCGAGTTCTTGACGCTGGAAAATGACATCAATCCCACCAAGCTCCTCGATCCTTGCCGCCTGGTCTTGAAAGGCGAGGTCGTTGGCCGCTTCGGGATCAACGATCTTGCGGAGTTCAGCCTCACACATTGCTAGCGTCACGGCATGCTCTGGATCGCCAGCAAGGTCCACGGTTTCGTGAGGATCGGATTCCATGTCGAAGAGCTGCGGGTCGTAGCCAACGTAGTACATACATTTCCAGCGGCCGACTCGCACCATGAACTCACCGGTGATCGATCCCGAGGCGTGGTACTCGCTGAGGACGGTCCGCTCCGGGACATCACCGGAAGCTATAGAAAGGAGCGACGATCCAGGGCGCGCTTCTTCGCCGGGATCACTCACCTCACCTGCGCATTCGATGATTGTCGGATAGACATCCACCAGCGAAACAGGTGCGGAGACGCGCTTTCCAGCGGATACATCGGGACCGGCCATGATCAGGGGAACAGCTGTCGATTCCTCATACAGCACTGACTTCCCCCACAAACCTTTGTTACCGAGGTTCTCACCGTGGTCGCTTGAATAGATCACAGTTGTGGAGTCGCTCAGTCCACAGTCATCGAGAGCAACGAGTACGCGTCCGATGCAGGAGTCCATGAAACTGCAGAGGCCGTAGTAGGCGGTAATGGCCAGCCGCACACGCTCTTCATCGAAGTAATCATCATAGTTCCAGATGTGTCGCTGAGTATCGATCACAGGATGCCGTGGGCGCTCGTCAGCACCATACATCCGTGGCATCGGCATCTCGTCGGGATCGTAGAGATCGAAAAATTCGTCCGGCGCTACCAAGGGGTAATGCGGCGTAACAAATGAAACGTAGAGCGCCCACGGCTTGTCCGTATGCCGTGGCGCTTCCTCTGCCAGCCAATTGCCTGTCGCGTCCACGATGCTGCGATCGTAATCCGAGTAACTCGACTGCCCACGCCCCACCCGCTCCGCGAAATGACTCGCAGTCTTTCGTTGCGGCATATCCTTTCGCAGCAAGCCGCGAGCATCGCCGATTCCCTCCACGACGTGGAGAGGCAAAATCTCTTTTGCGAAGCCGTTGTCATCATCCGCCGAACGGTAGTGAAGTTTTCCGATCGATACGGCTTGATGGCCAGTGTCCCTGAGCCGATGCCCCCAGGAAGGCGCGCTGCCGTCATAGGGATTACCGTTATCCCAGCAGCGAATCTGATGGACGTACCGGCCCGTGGCGAAACTTGCCCGCGCGGGCACACAGATTGGACTGTTGGTGTACGCGTTGGTGAAGAGCGTCCCGCGTTCAGCCAGCGCATCGAGGTTGGGTGTTTTCACGAGAGGGTCGCCGTAGCAACCAGCGATGTCCCGACTGTGCTCGTCGGATGTGATGAACAACACGTTGGTGGGTGACATGAACTCTCTTTCCAAATTTCTGAGGACAATTCCGATTTAAGTAACCCGGTACAAATGGCCCGGTTCAGGGCGCCTGGTATTGGGCGGCGTGAGCACCGCCCAAACGCCCGAATGTCGCGCCACGCAGGACGGAAGTAGCGCCGGCATAGGATCGGTAAAACAAGCCAATCACCTCCCCGCCAGCGTAGAGCCCGGGAATGACATCGCCATCCGTGTTAAGCACCTGGGCGTCGGCAGGTGATCAAAACGCGCGCCAAACCCCTTGGGCCATTGCAGCGTGGGACCTGCCTCATTGGAGAAGGTCGTAATGACTTCCGGATCGATGATATTCATCGATTTGACGATGGCTGGCCATTGCTCGTACGGAGCAGACGTCGCGTGCCCGGGCGATGGATCGAGATAGCCGGAGCCTGTCACGGCAAGCTCGGTCTCGAAGTCATCAAACACCTCCGAATCGGTATTCATGCGAAGGAAGTCTTCCGTATATCGCGTATTGCCGCCGCGTTCCTCGATGGTCGCTCGCTCGAGAAGTGCTACTTTTTCTCCCTGATGGCAGGCCGATACCGCCGCCGACAATCCGGCAATTCCACAACCGACCACGACGACATCAAAGCTGTTCTCGTCACTCGACATCAATGCTTCCTTAGCTCAACCGGCCATGTGCCAGCACGCAGTCTAGCTTGTTGCCTTGTCATAGGAACAGCAGATACCACTCCAAATTTCCTAGCCTAGTGTTTCCGCCCCGATAGTCATTTTCTGGCATAGTCGACTGCGACCAAGTGTATGAATTCGCGGTGGAGGGACGCCGTGTTTGGTTTGGAGTTTTGTTATGCCGTCCTTCGACGCTACCGCTTTCTTTGACATTGGAATCTTTCAAGCGCTGGGGCATCTCTCGTTCATTCTCCTGGCGACGTCATTCCTCCTTCGCGACATCCTGCATCTCAGATTGGTTGCCATCACTGCCGCGACGTCCAATGCCGTGTTCAGCTATTACGGACTGGATAGCCCGAACCTGATCGTCGTCTTCTGGCAGACCGTGTTTGTCGCAATCAACACCGTCTGGTGCATATCTCTTATTCGCCAACGTCGAGGTATCTCGTTTACCGACGAAGAGCGTGAACTCTATGGCACGATCTTTCGCGCGTTTTCAGCACTTGAGTTCATGAAACTGATGCGAATTGCGCGATGGGAAGCGGCGAAAGACGGAGAAGTACTCGTAAACGCAGGCAGTGAACTGGACAGCGTGATGCTGATCTACAACGGTGAAGCGGAAGTCAGGCTGAGCGACGGCGCAACGCGACGGCTTAGGGATGGCGCCTTCATCGGCGAGATGAGTTTCATCCGTGGGGGCGCTGCAACCGCGACGGTTCAAACCGTCCAACCGACGCGGTATGTGGCCTGGTCCAAAAGCGATCTGCGGGGTGTGCTGGATCGAAACCCCGCCATGCGCTCGACCATGCAAACGGTTTTCAGTGAGGACCTGACCAACAAATTGCTTGGCGGCAGCTGATGTTCTTAGAGCAAATTTCGAAGTGTCATTTGCTCAATCACTAATATGCTTTAGGCGGTGCGGTCCTGGTCTGTCCGGTATGCGGGCACCAGAACAATCACGCCCAACCCGCAAACCACGAATGTACCCCCAAGCAGTATCCGCCATGTGAGCACATCACCCAACAGAACGACGCCGCCCAACACGGCAAATACCGGCGTGAGCAACATGAGCGGCGCGATCATGCTCACGGGATAGCGTTGCACGAGGAAATATCGGCCACCCTGGGCTAGAACCGCACCGAACAACGTGGCAAATATCACTGCCAGAATCCCCGCCCACTCAGGATCGATCAAAGACTCCAATTGACCTTCTTCGGTTGCCAGGGAGAAAAACGCGATTACGATCAGCCCATAGAGAGAGAACCAGAATTGCAGCGACAGCACTGATATTCCGACCGTGCGGCGCCCATGGACGATCGCAAGCCCACCCGCGAATGCTGCCGCAACCGCAAGGAAGAAGGCATCCAGGTGTTGCAAGACGTTCGGTTCGAAACCGATGACGATCACGCCCACAAACGATATCGCCATACCCGTCCAACGTCGCGCACCCACCGCTTCATGGTAGAGCACAGCGGCAATGATCGTAGCGAACGGAACATACAGTTGATGGACCAGCGCTATCGACGAAGCGTCGCCCGATTTTGAAAGAGCCGTGAACATGAAGATGTATTGGGCCGTCATACTGACCGCGATGGCGAGAACTGATCTGTGGCGCCCGGCCGGCACCCGCCACCACGCGGCCAGGAACACCAGGACCACGCAGTAGCGCAGAACCCCGAAGAATATTGGCGGGAAATGAGCGACACCAATCTTCACAATGGCATATGTGATGCCCGCGGAGAACGCGACCAATACTGCGAATAGCAGGTGAAGCGGTTTCACGATTTATGCAGCTATGGGCAGTGAACCCAAAACAGTAACGGTTAGAGTCGTGCCCATGCCGCCGCGAGTCTGATCTCCGTGGACTCGGCATCACGTTTGCGTTCGTGCTGTTCCTCAACCACGTGTTCCGGCGCCTTGGCCAAGAATTCTTGATTGCTGAGTTTCTTGTCCAGCTTGTCGATTTCACCGCGCGCTTTGTCGAGTTCCCGGCCCAGACGCTCTTTTTCCTTATCGATATCTATGACATCGGCCAGCGGCAGCACGATCGTGGCTTCATCCAGAACGATCTGAACTGCCCCGACGGGAACTTCTTGGTTTCCTTCCAAAATATCTTCCAACCTCGCGAGGCGGACGATGGCTTCTTCGTTGTCATTGAGCCGGCGCAGGTTCTCATCACCGACACCGTTGAGCCAAAATCCAATTTTGGCCTTTGCGGGAACGTTCATTTCCGAGCGGACGGCGCGTACCTCGCTGATCAATCGAATCACCCAATCCATCTCCGATTCGGTCGACGGATCAATCAGGTCTTCTGATAAATCGGGCCACGCCGATTCGATCAGCATCGATTCGCGTTTGCCCATGTGCTCCCATAGTTCTTCGGTGACGAACGGCATGAAGGGATGAAGCATTTGCAATATACGATCCAGCGCCCAACCCGCCGCCGCACGAGTTTCCGCCCTCGCTTCGTCCGTGCCACCTTGAAGCTCCGGCTTGATGAGCTCGAGATACCAGTCGCAAAAGGTCCCCCAGGTTCCGTGATAGGCCGCGCCCGCCGCCTCGTTGAATCGATAAGCCTCGATTTCCTCGCCGATCCGCCGGCTCAGTCGCGCGATCTCCCCAACCAACCATTTGTTGACGGTCAGGCGACAGGCTGACGGATCGAAATCATCCTCGGCCCTACATTCATTGATCTCACAAAACCGCGTCGCGTTCCAAAGCTTGGTCGCGAAATTTCGATAACCTTCAATGCGGCTCTGTGAGAGCTTCACATCCCGACCCTGTGCCGCCATGGCGGCCAATGTAAAGCGGAGAGCGTCGGCGCCAAGATGGTCGGCAACCTCAAGAGGATCCATTACGTTCCCCTTGCTCTTCGACATCTTCTGGCCTTTTTCGTCACGTACGAGGGCGTGGATATAGACGGTGTGGAACGGTACTTCATCCATGAAGTGGAGCCCCATCATCATCATTCTGGCGACCCAGAAGAAGATGATGTCAAATCCCGTCACCAGGACATCGGTCGGATAATAGCGCTCGAGTTCCGGCGTTTGGTCCGGCCAACCCAAGGTCGAGAACGGCCAGAGCGCCGACGAGAACCAGGTGTCCAGAACATCCTCATCTCGCGTCAATTCGACAACTTTACCGTAATGTTCTTCAGCCGCCGATTGAGCCTCTTCCTCGGTCCGCTCGACGAAGATCTCACCATCGGGACCATACCAAGCCGGGATCTGATGGCCCCACCAAAGTTGCCGTGAGACACACCAGGGCTGGATGTTCTCCATCCACTCAAAATACGTGCGCTCCCAATGTTTGGGCACGAACACCGTCTTACCCGATTTCACCGCCTCGATGGCCGGCTTGGCGAGGGTCGCGGCATCGACATACCACTGGTCCGTAAGCCACGGTTCGATGACAACGCCGGAACGGTCGCCATAGGGGACAACGTGTGTATGCGATTCAATTTTCTCTATGAGATCCTGGTCTTCCAGTTCGCTTATGACTCTTTTGCGAGCTTCAAATCGATCGAGACCACGATAAGGTTCCGGCGCCGAGTCATTGATCGTCGCATTCAGGTCGAAGATGTTGATCACTTCAAGGTCGTGCCGCCGGCCAACCTCAAAATCGTTGAAGTCATGGGCAGGGGTGATTTTCACGGCACCCGATCCCTGCTCCGGATCGGCGTGTTCGTCGGCAACGACCAACAACCGCCGGCCGACAAGTGGAAGAACGGCATGTTTGCCGATCAGATCTTTATAGCGGTCATCCTCCGGATGCACTGCGACGGCCGTGTCTCCGAGCATGGTTTCCGGTCGGGTGGTCGCGACAACTATAAAGCGCCCCTCTTCGTCTTCGATGGGGTAGCGGATATGCCAGAGGTGCCCCTGTAATTCGCGCTGCTCCACTTCGAGATCTGAGATCGCTGTGTGCAATTTTGGGTCCCAATTGACGAGACGCTTGTCTTTGTAAATGAGCCCCTGCTTGTGAAGGGTCACAAATACTTCGAGCACAGCGCGCGACAAACCTTCGTCCATCGTGAAGCGCTCGCGTTCCCAGTCACACGAAGCGCCCAGACGGCGCAATTGGTTGGTGATGGTGCCGCCCGATTCATCCTTCCACGTCCAGACACGATCGATGAAGGCTTCACGGCCAAGGTCGTGCCGGCTCAGTCCCTCCGAATCCAACTGTCGCTCAACCACCATCTGGGTGGCGATACCGGCATGATCCATTCCAGGCTGCCAAAGCGCATCGCGGCCCCGCATGCGCGCATATCGGATGAGAACGTCCTGCAACGTGTTGTTCAGGGCATGCCCCATGTGCAGGCTTCCCGTCACATTGGGCGGTGGAATTACAATGGTGTACGGGCTGGCGTTATGACGCTTGCCTGCCGCAAAAGCATCCGACTCTTCCCAACGCCGGTACTGCTTCGCTTCCATTTCCTGCGGTCTGTAGGATTTTTCAAGCACCGCTCGTACCTCCCGCACAAACTAAGCTTGCAACGGATATCTATCGGCCCGGTCAAGCGAATATAAGTTCAAAATAGTGAATGAGGCCACGCGACCCCGAGAGCCGGAAATCTAATCTTCGTCGGCGCGTCCGGCAAGCTTTGCGATTTCACGCTCCACGGTGCGGGAAACGATGGGCTGCAGGTTGTTGTCGAGCCAATCTTTTAACATTGGCCGAAGGAGATCTTTGACAAGCTCTTCCAAGGTCCGGTGAGTTGTTCCCAGTTGAACACCCTGGGTGCTCGAAACGGCACTCGCAAAGTTGACAAAGGCGGCAGCAGTTTGTTCGGCGGCCTCGCGGGAAACGAGTCCCTCAGGTTCCGCGGCCGGCATGGCCGCAGGACCCGACACGTAAGGATCAGGTTCAGGTTCGGGCTGATATTCGGGTACAGCCTCGTAGATAGGTTCGGGTTCGAATTCCGGCTCCTCTTCGATGACTTCTTCAAGCACCAAAGGTTCCGGTTCTTCTTCGTCCTCAAGCATTTCAGTGAGGTCGAATACTTCTTCTTCGGGTTCTTCCTCGGCCAGCACGAGAACCGGTTCGGGCTCAAGTTCAGGTTCCGGTTCGGGCTCAGGTTCTGGCTGTGGCTGTGGCTCTGGCTCTGGCTCTTCCTCGAGCTCCATAATTTCTTCTTCGACAAGTTCTTCGAGCTCATCTTCCTCGAGCTCGTCGAGTACCATTTCCTCTTCGACTTCGACTTCGGCTTCAGCCTCGCCGTCAGACGCCTCTACCGCCTCACCGTCTTCAGAGATGATGCGGCGGATCGACGCGAGGATTTCCTCCATCGTGGGTTCTGGTTGGCCTTCCGCGTCACTCACCGTTCAATCCCCCGGGCTAGCGCGTGTCCAGTGAAACTACTCGGCAATGCGTTACCGCATTGCCAACACTGACATCGTCCATCAGGTTCTCGATCTTCAACGCCATGGAACGTCTGGTCCCCAACGCAGATTCCGCACTTCCCCGTAATGCGTTTGGGTGTCGTACAATTCCACGGGAAGTTCCAGATTTCTGGCCGTAAGACCGCCAATCGAGGCGGCGAGCTCAAACGACGCAACAAATTCGTCGCGCTCGGCGACAACCAATGCCACGCGCGCATCAAGGAATTCCTGTTCGGCATCAAGAACATCGAGCGTTGTCCTCGCACCAACAATCGACTCCTGTCGCACGCCCTCCAATGCGATCTCGGCAGCTCGGACCTCGTCCCGGCGTGACTGAATTTCGGCTTGAGCCGTATTCAAGGCCTCCCAAGACTGGGTGACGTCCTCCACGACATCGCGCCGCGCTCCCTCCATCTGGACGATGCGCTGGGAATTGATCTCACGATTCTGGCGGATCGCCGAGTACACCGCACCGGATTGATACAGCGGAATCGTGACCTGCGCGGACACACCGTAATTGTCACTTTCATCCACTGACACCGAAACTTCCTCGGAATGACTGATATCTCCGTTCAACTGGACAACCGGTAAGAGACGGCCCCGGGAAACATCAATCGCGTGACGAGACGCTTCTTCATCGGCACGCGCCGCAGTAAGTAGCGGACTATTTTCCATGGCAATATCGATGGCATTTGCCTCGCTTTCGGGCAAATCCCGCAACCGCGGCGCAGGCTCCAACGTGCCCGGTGCGATGCCAACAAGCCGGGTATACGACGCCCTCGATGAAACGAGATTGCCTTCCGACTGTACACGATCCGATACGGACCGCGAAACCCTGGCCTCAGCCTGCGCGACGTCAGTACGTGTAATTTCGCCCACTTCAAATCGGTCCTGCGTCGCCTCCAACTGGCGTTGCAACACCTGAACATTATTTTGGTTGAGATCCACCACAACCTCGTCCCGCAAGACATCGATGTAGGCGACTGAGGTTGCGAGCAATACATCCTGTTCGATCGTCAGTAACCGCGCTCGTTCAGCCCGGACTTCGCTCTCGGCCTGTTCCGTGCCTGCAACCGTTTGGCCACCGCGATAGAGCGGTTGAACGATAGATAATTCTCCGGACCACGGGGACAGCGTCTCTGCGTTGGCAGAGTTTATTTCGCTTCGATTCACACCGACGCTGCTGTCGATTTCGACTGTTGGTCGCCATCCGGAAAGCGCCTGAGGCACGTTCTCGTCAACCGCGCGCAACTGCGCGCGTCCCGCTTCCAAGGTGGGATTGTTCAAGTAGGCTGCCACCAACGCGTCGACAAGCGTCTCCGCCGAAACGGGTGCCGCCAGCACGACCAGCAACAACCCCACCCCTGACGCAATTGAACGCCTCAGCGTTTGCAAATTCCTGCCCATCGAGACGTGAACCGAGCCATGAATCGACCTATTGGTCTCACCATTGAACCGGTACACCGGAGAGCCCTCGTGTCCCCATATTGGCACATCGCCTGGCCCTTGCAAGTGTCGTCTCGCACTACATATAGTACGTGAGAGGGAGTTATATGACAACATGTTTACACAATCATGATTTGGAATTCATGACTCACCTAAAGGGCGAGGCATGCGATTCATGTGGGTGCCGAACAACCGCCCCGCGAGCGGAATGATCTATTCGGCAGGGAAGTGGGTCGATCAAAATCTAAATTCGGCCCGACGTTCGAATCCCGTAAGAATAGGAACTTGAGCATCGAACAGTACGATTGAATCGGTTTGTCCGTTTTGGCTCGTGACCAACGTACCTCTTCCAACAGTGTCGCTCTCGATCACGCTGACCAGACGCCCGCCGTCGACCAGTTGTTCGACTAGGGTGGAAGGGATTTCAGCTACCGCGCCGTTGACGAACACGACGTCATAGGGAGCTTCGGGTGCATAGCCCTCGAATAGATCTCCGGAAACCACTGCCACATTATCTACCGAAAGCTGCTCCAAATTGCTGGTCGCCATCTCTCGTAACGCTTGATCCGACTCCAGCGCCATAACCGTTCCAGCAAGTTGCGCAATTACCGCGCTCGAATACCCACTGCCGCAACCGACGTCCAAGACGACGTCTTGAGGACCGATATTTGCCGCCTGCAACAAACGGCCGAACACACGCGGCTCCATAAGATAGCGGCCCGGCGCAATCTCCAAATCTTCATCAATATAGGCAACACCCTTGAATTGATCGGGAACAAAGCGTTCGCGGGGTACCTCTCCCATGGCATCTCGAATCCGAACATCGGAGACACGATCTGGCTGAAGTTGGCTGAGAACCATGGTCTCGCGGGCGGCAGCGAATTCGCTCATAAGATCTTGCTCCAGGGCATCCTGCCTGCCGAATATACAGGCCGTGCCGCAAAGCTGGCAACACAACGTTTAGGGCTAGCCGAACGTTGCGACGACGGAAATAGCGTGCGACGACGACGCGCCATCCCTCCAGATATCCTAAACCAGGACAATTCGCCCCGTAGCGGCTTGACCCCCCAACAACCTGTGCTATACAGCCCCTATCGACTCAGGCCTTTCGCCGTTCGATCGGCGAGCTCCACGGCCAGGTGGCGGAGTGGCTACGCACCGGCCTGCAAAGCCGTGTACACCGGTTCGATTCCGGTCCTGGCCTCCATTTCCCTGAGCGGCGCAACACACCAGGCTAAGGCCACTACCTTTGGCCATTCTCTGCCCAGGATCAGGGTTGAAGGGCGTGTCCCGCCTTCCATCAATTCGATTAAATTTGGCAACCTGTGCCAATTTGGGTCTTCGATATCAAACTCCGGTTGAAGGGCGTTTTTGGCCAAATTTCGCACTGTGCAAGCTTGATGCGTATCTACCTGACACTTTTTCAACCCGGATACCATTTCCAAGAATTGATTCGAAAGAAACGCTCTTCACATTCGACATGAACATCGAATATCGAAGCATTTAAGCGGTTCTCAGCGACGGAAGCTGGCTGCGCTAAATACCGATTGCGACCGCAACCGAACGCCAGTCGATTGTTTAAACTGGCGTACATATGCGGTACAATATTTAACATTCGAAGCTGCCGATTCCGCTTGGTGAATCCGCGCGGCGTGCTAATTTGTAGTTGCATGGTTCATGGGCAGCCACCAATCGAGGGGGGTGGCGAAGCGTGCATGGTACAGCTTGGTAGTTTGAATCTTAATTGGGAAGGTTCCATGTCGGAACAATCTGACCCGAGGGTCGACGAGATTCGTCAGACTCTCGCTCGGCATCAGGCGTGGCTGAAGGACTCGAATTCCGGCCGCAAGGCCGATTTGTCCCGGACTGACCTATCCGGACTGAACCTGACCGGTGTCAATCTTTCCAGGGCCACCCTTACGGCCGCCAACATGACAGGCGCGATCCTCACGCGTGCGACTCTCCAGGAAACAGATTTTTTCGCCGCTAATCTGACTTCCGCGGATATGAGCTACGCCGACCTTAGCCGTGCCGTTCTTCGGGGAGTCGTGTTGAAGGGCGCGAAATTGAACAATGCCAATCTCGACGACGCCGATTTCCGCGGCGGTACGGTCATGGCGGCAAATGGCCAGACCGAGGGCAGAAAGTCCGCAGATCTCACCGACTGCATGCTCGATTTTGCAACCATGGCCCGGGCGGAGATGACGGGCGCCAATCTGGACGGTACGAGCCTGGTTGGCGCCAGCATGCGCGGCGCCAAGTTGACAGGCGCCAGCCTCATCGATGCCGACTTTTCCGACGCCGATCTGACTGACGCCAACCTGTCAGACGTACGAATTGAGCGAGCCAATTTCACGCGGTCGTCGTTTGCCGGCGCCTCCTTCGCCCGGGCAAATATTTCGGAAGCCAATTTCGAAAACGCCGACCTCGAGGGTGCGGACTTGGGGGATGTCGACCTCAGCAACAGCCAGTTGAGCGGGACGCAACTGATGCTGACCGTGAAGGATCTCAAACCTCACGTCAGACGCGCCTTCGAAGATCATGAAAAATGGATTGAAACGAATGGAAAGGACGGACGGCGAGCGGACCTGGAACAGGAAGATCTGAACTACGTCAATCTATCGGGGCACAATCTCAGTGCCATCGTTTTTCATCAGGCGAAGTTGCTGGAAGCGAACATGTCCGACTGCGTGTTTATGATGACGGATCTCTCCGGCGCAGATTTGCGGCGCGCGAACATGGCGGGGTCGACCTTCGTCGGCGCCAATCTCTCTGGTGCGAACCTGGAGGGTGCAAATTTGGCCGGCGTGCGTCTTCTGCCGATCAAAATGAGGGACAAAGACGGAAAATTGACGGGCCGCGTCACCAAAACCCAGCTCGATAGAGCGAATCTCACCGGTGTGAGGCTGGGTAACACGGACCTCGAATCGTGCAGCTTGGAAGGCGCACGATTCAGCTAACCAGCGCGTGCCGGGTCTGCGCCGATATTCTGGAAAGTGTCAGATCATTATCGACAGCGAAGGACTTGGGCCCACACGGCCGATGATCCCCGCCTTTTCATCCCGGGATTCTGCTTCCAACGCGAACTGTTCGACTTGCTGGACGATCCGTTCGACCTGACGGGCCCGGGCCTCGATACGTTGCTCGATAAGCTTGGCCGCCCGCGTGGGTGCTATGCGGGAATCGGACTTTGCCGCGTTGAGGCCGGACGCCACGTCGATCAGAGTTCCCCGTGCCCGCCGCAATGAATCACGAGCTGCCATTGCATCGCCGTGTCGAGCCGCCAACTCGGCCTTCTGGAGATGGCGTTCGGCGGCTTGCTCCGCGGCACGGGCGCGTTGGGCTTCCATCGCCGCCCGCTCCTCCGCATGACGCAACGTCAAGCGCTGAACCTCGGTTAATTCCGATATCTGGGCATGTGTCAGTGTCTTGCCCTTGGGAATCTCCCGGGGCACCAGGTGCGAGATAGGAGTCTTGGTCAGACCCTCCTTCATCGTGGTGTAGGGATTGAACGGGACCACCGGCTGCAGACCGGTTTCGAGTAATGCCAACATGATTACCTGCCCCTAGAGGTTGGGGTTTTGGCCCGTCTCGTCCCGTTTTCCGGAATCCACAGGCCAATCCATATGGCACGCATTAAACACCGGCTATGGTTAACGAAGAGTTTCGGAATGATGGCTGGATGTTTTGAGAATTGGACTCCGGGGTCCACCACCCTCCC
>Ga0115002_10003730_pt1 | contig 18831 bp, 7 predicted proteins | sample ArcticOcean_MG_C_8_FD_89576 | JGI IMG/M metagenome (GOLD analysis project Ga0115002, IMG submission 89576) | Marine microbial communities from western Arctic Ocean - ArcticOcean_MG_CB11_86 | ecosystem: Environmental > Aquatic > Marine > Oceanic | place: Arctic Ocean: Canada Basin | collected... | reverse complement strand
TTCACGTTCAGGGCCGCCGCCGACTTCATGGACATCTCCTCCCAATCCCACCCCTCGAGGCTCATCGCCGAAGACATGCCGGAGATGAGGCCACCGCCCGGTGTCGTGAGGGTCACGAGCACGCCGGCGGAGCGCGAGGTGCCGATATGGCGGCTCTCTGCGTTGACGGCGACGTCGGCTCGCACGTTGGGGTTGAAGTCGCCCAGCTCATTCACATCACTCGAGACGCCGACCGCGCCGATCTCGCTGATCCCCACCGTGCTATAAGCGTCGATGAGGCCGGGGTAAACGTGTTTGCCGGTGAGGTCCACCACACGGGTCCCCGCAGGGATCTGTACGTCGGTGCCGATGGCAGTGATTATCCCGTTCGCGAACAAGATCGTGCCGTTCTCAATCACACCGTTCGTCACGGTGTGGATGGTCGCCCCTCGCAACGCCACGGCTTGGGACTGGGGCGGGACGGTCATCCGCACCTGCGCCCTCGCCGAAGTGGGCGACAACAGGGGAACGGCCACCGCTGCCATTGCTACGACCAGGGTCATTGCGGTGACACTACCGGCGCGGGACAAATAGCCCGTCATGGCTCCTCGCTTCATCATAGTGATGGTCATAATCAGTTGCTCCCGCGCTGCGGGCGATTGTCTCCGTCACCGTTACCCGCGACGGAAAGGATGGCCTGTATGAGCTGAGTGCGCTCTCGATCGATCTCTTCCCGCAGGACCGCGTCCTCCTCCAAAGAGAAGTACCGCCGGCCGTCCACCCAGGTCTGCTCGGCCCGCGTGAACTGAGACAAGGGGTTGCCGCTCCAGACGACGAAGTCGCCGTCCTTGCCTGCCTCGAGAGAGCCCACACGACCGTCGATAGCTACGGCCTTCGCCGCTTGGTTGGTCACCGTCGAAAGCGCCTGCTCCTGGGTGAGGCCAGTGCGGAGCAGCTTGCCCGCCTCCCAGTTCATGCGACTGGAGATCTGGTTGTCGTCGGAGTGGAGCGACGTAACAACCCCCGCCTCGATCAGGATGCGAGCGTTGTAAACGGAGGCGTCGTACGCCTCGAGCTTGAACGCGCCCCAGTCGCTCCACACAACTGCAGCCACGCCAGAGGCGGCCAGCTCGGGGGCGATCTTGTAGGCCTCGACTCCGTGCTGCAGGGTCTGCACTCGGAAGCCGAACTCCTCGGCCAGTCGGACCAGAGCCAGGAATTCGTCAGCCCGGTAGCCGTGTGAGGAGATGAGCAGCTCCTGGTTCAGGATGTCGAGGATTGCCTCCATGCGCAGGTCGCGACGCGGAGGAATCCCCTCCCCGCTGGCATCCCAGCGCTGCCATGCGCGCTCGTAGTCACGGGCGGCCAGGAAGTGGTCACGGATGATCTCCTGCGTTCCCATTCGCGTGTCCGGGTAACGCCCCTGACGCCGCTTCGGGTTCTCCCCCAACGCGAATTTCACCGTCCGGGGCGCGCCCTCCAGCTTGAGGTCCTCAGGCAGAGAGCCCCACCGGAGCTTCACGAAGACATTCTCTCCTCCGATGGGGTTCGCGGAGCCGTGCTTGATGTGAGCGGTCGTCAGCCCACCGGCGAGCTGGCGGTACATCCAGATGTTGTTGTGCGTCACCACATCACCCATCTGGACTTCGGGAACGATGGCGAAACCGCTCTCGTTGATCGCGCTGACCCCGGCATGGATGTGTGGGTCGATGAGCCCAGGCGTCACGTGCTTGCCTGTGGCGTCGATCTCTATCGCACCTCTCGGCGCGTCGAGATCAACGCCCACCGCCACCACTTTGCCGGCTTGGACCAAGAGATCAGCGTTCTCCATCTGCCCCAAGGGGCCCTGGCTCCACACGGTGGCGTTGCGCACCACCACGGCAGCGGGCTGGTCGGGGATGGAACTCCGCCCGTACTCCATCATGGGACGGATGAACGGCAGGTCGATCTCGGGCACATTCATGGCCACCGTGCCCCGTGCCGCCCCCTCGTAGGCCTCTGTGCGGGACCCGCGGAACGACGGGTCTGCCCCGTTGGGGAGGGAGGTCCAGCCGTAGAACTCCTCACCCCGTACCGAACCGGCCAGGAGGACGACTCCCTCGTATCCCAGGTCCTCCCCGTCGAAGCGAACCTCGATGCGGCCAGTCTCGGCCACGACATCTGCCGAGGCCAGGTCGATAGTGGTGCCACCGGGGCCCACGATATCGATGGACCCGCGCAGGCGATTCAACGGCCCCTCGAGACGGAGCGCCGCCTCGAAGCCCCACTCGTCGTCAGACGCGATGCTCCAGGTGCCCCGGGGGTCGATCTCAGGCGGGCGAGTGACCCCGTAGACCTGCCCGTGCACCCAGACGTCGCGAACGGTGGATTCTTCCGTGAAGAGGTCGCCCGCGCTCACGACCAGGTTGGCGACCTTGCCCTCCGCGATGGTCCCGTGGGTGTTCTCGAGTCCCAGCCATGCCGCCGGGGTAGTGGTGAGCGCCGCCAGAGCGTCATCCGTTGAGAGCCCCCGGGCCACCGCAATCCGCAGGTTGGGCAGGAACTCGTTCAGTGACGAAAGTCCGTCGGATGTGATGGCGAAGCGGACGCCGGCGCGGGCCAACTGGGCTGGGCTGGTGGGCGCCAGATCCCAATCGCGCAAGTCGGCCAAGCTGGCGTTCAGCGCCGACTCCGGGTCATCGACATCGGGGGCGTCAGGGAAACTCAGAGGTATGATGAGCGGATCGGTACGTCCCTCGAGCACATCAATAATGCGGTATTCCTCACCGCTTCCCCGAAACCATGCGTCCACGCCATAGTCAGCGGCAAGCTTGTGGGCCCGTAGATAATCCTCCTCGCTGGCGGTCTCGAAAACGATCGGCTGATTGCCCTGCACCGCGTCCTCGAGGGCGGCCAACGCCTCGCTCGTCTCGGGCGGCAGGAACGCACGGCCGCTGTCTTCGTAGGCCCCCCACGCCCTCATGTACCAGTCGGCATCCATGAAGGTCTGCTTAATGAGAGCGATGACCCCCATGGCCGAGTTGGGGTAGGCTCCACCCAACTCGAAGGAGCGCTGGAAGCCCACGGCCTGGGCCAGGTCGGGGCGGAGCACCCGGTCCCGGATCCCGGTGTCGCCCAGGTTCACGACCGAAGCGGTGCCTCGGAAGATGCCCTGCGTGGGCACCGCCAGCGCTGTTCCAAACCCCTGCGAGCGGAGCGCCGCCCGACGCTCGGCGTCATCCTGGAGATTCGAAGTGGTGCTGAACCAGGCCCGCACCTGTGGATTCCAATGGGTTGGCCCTACGTCTCCGCCTTCAGGGACCGCGTCCATTCCCAGGTCCGCGTGGGCATCGATGAACCCGGAATAGACCGTGTGGCCCGCCAGATCCCAGACGCGCGCTCCGGCGGGGGGCTGCAGGTTACGAGCAACCTGCTGAATGAGTCCGTTCCGGATTACGATCGTAGCGTTGTCCAGGACCTGCCCCGGAGCCGTCACGACCCGTGCGCCAACTAGCGCGTGAAAGCCGGTGCCGTTGTCCCGGATGCCCGTGACGGGCTCCGTCCGGGTCGCCTGTTGAGCTGCGGCTCCGCTGGTGAGCAGAAGGCTGAGCCCAAGGAAGGAGAGAATTGCTCTCACGACGTCCCCCGTAGGAAAGTTGGAAAGTGGACAATGTAAGGCGAACCGACGCGCATCCTCCGCAGCCAATGGCCGGCGGAGAGTGGAAAGTACAGGAAGCAATCCTGATTGCTACGCTGCCGTGGGCGTCTGGTCAATGGACATCGCGCAACGCTACATGAGCCATGACTGACGTCGGGCTAATAGCGTTGATCCTGCGGTCAGCTTGCGAACGGACTCGTACAGCTAGCGGCGCTCCGCCTCCAGCCGCCCATCCACGAACACGTAGGACGGCACGACCCGATAGTCGAACGGATGCCCCTCCAACACGACAAAATCGGCATCCTTGCCCACCGCGATGCTACCAATCCGATCTGCCATATCGAGCATCTCAGCCGCATTGAGCGTCGCCATTTTCAGGGCTTCGACCTCCGGTACGCCATTCCTGAACGCCCACGCGGAGTTCAAAATCGGCTCACCACCCAGACGGCCAATGGGTGACGCCCGGCGCGACGCACCGGGACCGAAGAAGGCCACCTTGACGCCTGCCCGACTCAGGATGGCCGGTCCGTCAATGCTCCAGCCGTCCCCTCCCCCGCGGATGTTGGAGGCCAGCGTCCCCGAGTTTCCGAGTACCACCCCTACGTCGGCCGCCGCGAGGTCGGCAGCCAGCTCATGGGCCTCCACTCCACCCGTGACGACCAGACGCAGGCCGTAGTCCTCGGCGATGCTCATCGCCTCCCGAATCTCCCCGACCCGATCAGCGTGGATGAGCGCGGGGACCTCCCCTCGGAGCAGAGGGAGCAGAGCCTCGTGGCGCTGGTCATACTCGCGGCCACCCTGGGCGTATTGTGATGCTGCGCCCAACGCCTCTCGGATCATCGCCGAGGCACTCTCCAGCGTAACCGGGATGCGCGACGCACCCGCCCAATAGCGCGCTGTCCCGGAAGTCAGGGACATGACCATGCTGCTCGGCTCCCGCCTCACCATCTCTTCGAAGTCGAGCCCCGGCGTCTTCACGACGACACCGTTGCCGCCGATCAGATTCAACGTCCCCGGCGTCACGTTGATCGCCGTCACACCGATCGTGGTGTTTATCCGATACGAAGGAAACCATGGGTCCACCGCGTAGAGCGCGTTCATCTCAGGCACGATCGGCTCAGTGATCTCGTCGTTCTGGACTTGCCACTTGAGATCGCCGATCCAGTCGTTCGCAAATGCGCGAGCGATGATCGTGCCGGGCATCACGACTCGACCGCCCGCCTCCATCACCGGCAAGCCCGCAGGAGGCGCACCGCCTGCCTCCACCCGCGTGAACCTTCCTTCCTCCACGACGATGGTCGCATTCTCGATCGCGCCGTCGCTGACGGTGAATACGTGCGCACCGGTGATCGCGAACGATTCGTCGTCCGGCCCGATTTCGTTCCTGAGAGGAGTAAACGGACCGACCTCCCGCGGGCGGTCAGGCTGCGGAGAATCACCCCTCTCATACTCGAGCTGGCCGTCAATGAACACGCGCTCGATCCGGTCGGCCGTCAGATCCAGGAAGTGCCCGTCCAAAAGCACGAGGTCGGCATCCTTTCCGACCTCGATACTGCCCACCCGGTCGTCGAGCATCATCGCCTTTGCGCCGTTTATGGTCATGACCTCGAGCGCCTGCTGGTCGGTGAGGCCATGCCGCGCAAGGAACGCGCCGTACTCCCTGAAATCCTTGAAGAATTGGTTGGACATGTCAGTCTGGATACTGGCGGTGACGCCCGCATCAAGTAACTCTTCGAGCAAGTTGATCGGCTCCGGATCGTTGTAGTACTGAACGATCATCATCGGACCGATGACGGGGATGATCTCGGTCTCGGCAAGCAGATCGATGATCGGGAACACCTCCTCTGCGTGCGCGAGCGCCAGCCGGTCGATGAACCCGTACTTCCTCGCGAGCCGCATGACCATCATGATCTCGCTCGGATAGTGCGAATGGGCGTGCACCATTACCTCGCCTCGTAGCACCGGTAGTAGTGCTTCGAGCCGCTCATCGATCTCGGGAGGCTCGCTGGCTCGCCCCTGCGCGTGACCCTCCTGGCGGGCCATGTAGAGCTCGGCGCGTCGAAAGTAGTCGTCCGCCGTCGCGTACCAGCCCATGACGGTCTGCGGCGTCTCACCCGGCCGCAGATTGATCAGCGGGCGCACCGCCATCTTCAGGTCCACGTAGGGCTTGAGGATCATGCTCGGTCCAGGCGTGCTTTTCATCTTCAGCGCCACAGCCTGACCACTCGAGATGATGCCACTTCCGGAACGGGCGATCACTGACGTCACGCCTCCAGAGAGGGCGACCTGGATCATCGGATCTTCGAGATCGAGGTTGTCGACCGCCTTCCATTCGGGCGTGAACGGTCCGGGGATGCGGGAACGGCCGGCACGGTCCAGTGCCAAGTGGGCGTGCGCGTCGATCATGCCGGGAATAACCACTTCTGCCCAGTACTGCTGCGCGTCGGCCGGTGCGTCGACGGTGGTGCCTACCTCTTGGATGACGCCATCGCGAACGAGGATCTCACCGTCACGGATCACGCCGTTGGTGGCCGTGTGGATCTCGCCGGCCCGGATGAGGACGGGCTGGGACTGGGCCGTGGTGGGACGGGGGGCGAGGGCGGCTAAGAGTCCGCCAACGAGGATAAGCATCCACGGAGTCCTCGTCCGGAAGCGTTCGGCTCCAACCACCGCCGCGAGCTCCGGCTTCACAACCTTGAGCGCGACCTTTCGCTCGTGCTTGATATCGTCAGCCAAGTAGACCGTCGCATAGAACTGCTTGATACCCACAAAGAACCCGATGATACAGGCCAAACAAGCCCACCAATACCCCTGCAGGAAGGCGGACATGCCGATGACGATGCGGGGCGGGAGACGCAGCGGGATTCCAGCCGCGGCAAACATCGTCTGGAACGTCGGGATCACGAAGAGCAACAGGATCACGATCGCGCCACCGGCGACCGAGAAGATCACGCCCGGGTAGATCATCGCGCCCTTGATCTTCCGGATGAGCGCGTCGTTTTTCTCCAGAAACGTCGCAAGGCGCAACAGAATCGTGTCCAGGATACCACCAGCCTCACCGGCGGCGACCATGTTCACGAAGAGTTCGGTGAAGACCTTCGGATGCTTGCCCATGGCGTCGGCAAGCGTATGACCGGACTCGATGTCGTACAGAGTCTCACCGATGGTTTTTCGAAACGCCGGGTTCTCAGTCTGTTCCGCGAGAATGTCGAGACTCTGCACCAGCGGCAGACCCGCGTTGATCATCGTCGCGAACTGCCGGGTGAAGATCACGATGTCACGCGTCGTGATTCCCGTCCCGAACTGAAACGAGATCTCCTTCGACTTCTCTCGAACAGAAACCGGGATCAGCTTCTGTTTGTGAAGGTGGGCGAGTACATCGTCCTTACTGGGGAGGTTGACTTCCCCAGACTTGATGTCGCCGCCCGACGCCGGTCTCGCGCTGTACGCAAACGTTGGCATGTCTCTTTACCTTCCTGGGTGTGCTAAAAGGTCACTCACCGGGCACCGACTCGCTCACCGCGCGCAGAAATTCGTTCGGATCGCCGGAGCGCTTGACAGCATCACCGAGCGTGATGTCGCCCCTTATGTACAACATCTGTAGCGAGTCGTTCATCGTCTGCATCCCATGCTTCTTACCGGCCTGCATCAGTGAATATACCTGATGAATCTTGTCATCCCGGATGACGGCTCGAATGGCCGGCGTGCACACCATAACCTCGCAAGCACACACACGCCCCTTCCCTTTTGCCTTCGGGATCAACGTCTGTGTGACCACGCCCTCGAGAACGAAGGCGAGCTGCGAACGGACCTGACTCTGTTGATGCGCGGGGAACGCGTCGACGATGCGGTTGATCGACTCGGCGGCGGAGTTGGTGTGCAGCGTTGCGAACACCAGGTGACCGGTCTCAGCGATACTCACCGCAGCACCGATGGTCTCCAGATCCCGCATCTCGCCGATCAGCACGATGTCCGGGTCCTGCCGAAGCGCGTATTTCAGTGCGGACGTAAAGCTCTTCGTATCGGAGCCGACCTCCCGCTGGTTGATGATGCAGTTCTTGTGCTTGTGGATGAACTCGATCGGGTCCTCGATCGTGATGATGTGACCCTTTCGCTCTCGGTTCACCTTGTCGACCATCGCGGCAAGCGTAGTCGACTTCCCCGAACCGGTCGGCCCCGTCACCAATACGAGGCCCCTCGCACGTTCGGCGAGCTGGGTTACGACCGGGGGCATGTCGAGCTTCTCGAGCGGGATGATCTCGTGCGGGATCTGCCGGATCGCCATCGTTACGCAGCCGCGCTGTTTGTACACATTGCCGCGGAAGCGCGAGAGGTTCTGCACGCCGAACGAAAAGTCGAGCTCGTCCTAGACCTCGAACCGCTTCTTCTGGTTCTCGGTGAGAATGGTGTACGACAGGGCCAGCGTGTCCTTCGGGGCGAGTACCTGGCCCGTGTTCGACTTAGTGAGGTCTCCGTCAATACGCATCATGGCCGGATTGCCCACCGTGAGGTGGAGATCCGACGCGCCGCGCTGAATCGTTTCCTGAAGCAACGCGCGGAGGCTCAGCTCTTGCTGGGGCGGTTGCTGGCGTTGCTGTTGTCCTACCGGAGCAGCCGGCTGGTCCATTTAGACTCCCTTATTATTCGAGGGCGGCGAGCTAATCCTCACCCGCCGTGGTCTCCTTAATCAACTCTTCGAGCGAGGTCGTGCCTCGCTCAACCTTCTTCATCCCGTCTTGCCGAAGCGTCAGCATGCCTTCCGAGCACGCGAGGTCTCGCAACTCGTCCGTCCCCAACTCCGCCATGATCGCCTTACGCAGTGGCGTGGACATGATCATGACCTCATAAAATCCGCAGCGACCCTTGTAGCCCGATCCGCCGCACTCGTTGCACCCCTCGCCCCGATAGAAGGTGAACTGATCCGCCCAATCGAGCGAGAGTTTCGCCGCGTTGAGGTAATCCTCGTCGTACGTCGCTTCGACCTTGCAGTTCTTACAAATGCGTCGGGCAAGTCGTTGCGCGGTAAGAAGGTTGAGCGCGGAAGCCACATTGAATGGCTTGAGCTTCATGTCGATGAGTCGGGTGATCGTCGACGGGCAGTCATTGGTATGTAGTGTCGACAGCACCAAGTGCCCTGTGAGCGCAGCCTTGATCGCGATGCCACCCGTCTCCAGATCACGAATCTCCCCGAGCATGATGATGTTCGGGTCCTGGCGAAGGAACGCCTTGAGCGCGGCGGCGAACGTCATGCCGATGTCGGTACGGACGAGAACTTGGTTGATCCCGTGCAGGTTGAACTCAACCGGGTCCTCGGCCGTCATGATGTTCGTGTCGATGGTGTTGATCTGCGACATCGCCGAATAGAGGGTCGTGGTCTTGCCCGAGCCGGTCGGCCCCGTCACCAGCACCATGCCGTACGGTTGAGAGATCGCCGACATGAAGTCTTTTTCGGCCTTCGGCTCGAAACCGAACGTGGTCAAATCGAACGTCAGGTTCCCCTTGTCGAGGATACGAAGAACGATCTTTTCTCCGAAAATCACGGGCAGGACCGAGACGCGGAAGTCGACGACCTTGCTCTTCATCTTGAGCTTGATACGCCCGTCCTGAGGAACACGACGCTCAGCGATATTGAGATCGGCGAGGATTTTCACACGAGACGTGAGTGCAGCCCTCATCTTGAGCGGCGGCTTCATGACTTCTTCTAATGCGCCGTCGATGCGATACCGAACCCGAATCTCCTTTTCGAACGGCTCAATGTGGATATCGGAAACGCCCTTGAGGACCACGTCCGTGAGGAGACCGTTGATGAACTTGACGACGGGAGCCGAGTCGGTCTCGGCGGCCAACTGCGAATACGCCTCGTCATCCTCGTCCTCCTCGATGACCTCGACCTCGTCTTCACCCCACTGCTCGAGCAGGTTGTCCATCTGCTGGGCTTCGGTCGAGCCGAAATACTCCTCGAGATGCTTCCGGAGCGTGTACTCACCGACGATGACGGGCTCAATCTCGAGCTTGGTGATGAACTTGAGGTCGTCGATCGCCGAGAAGTCGGTGGGATTGGTCATTGCTACGGTGAGCATCCGACCAACGCGACGTAGCGGGAGCACCAGGTGTTTGAGGGCGACATGACCGGGGATGAGCTTCAGGATCTTCTCATCGACCGTGACTTTGTCGAGGTCCACTGCCGGGACGCGGTACTGCCTCGCCAGCATACGGGTGAGTTCTTCCTCTTGCACGAACCCGAGGTGGACCAGCGCATACCCGATTCGGTGGCCTTCTGTCTTGGAGACAGCGAGCCCTTCCTTCAATTACTCCTCGGTAATCAGACCTTCTCGAACGAAAAGGTCTCCGAGACGAATCTCCTGTGCGGCCTTAACTCCCATCGGCGAGCAATCCTAACGGGGGGACAGCCGGGCGCGCGCAGACGCTGCGCCACAGTAACAATACAGGACGGTACCGCCTATCTACAAGAGATATGTAAGAACCGCTGATCGGCATTCGGCCTCAGAGAGCGCAACGTTAGCGTCGACCACCACTCACGGTCACTAGAGGACGCAGCCGCTCGAGCGTGGCAGTCCCTATTCCGCGCACCCGGTGGAGATCCTCAACCGCAGTAAACATTTGTTCTCTTCTGGAGTCGACGATCCGTGCAGCAAGAGCCGGTCCGATGCCAGGCAACGAGACCAAATCGTCCACCGGCGCGCGGTTGATATCGATGACGGACCCTGGGTATGTACGGCGCAGCGCCGAAGGCCCCGACGACACCGGGCAGCCGATCTAGCTCTTGAGCCGTGGCGAGATTGGGGTCGATGCGCTCTCCTGGCTCGAGCGGGCGCGCCCTACGCTCGGCCTCAGCAAGCCCCTCCTGGCTCGCTACGAGCAAGGAATCCGTCACCTGGTTGATGTCCGGCGTAACGCTCCCGCCTGGCAACGCCCACCGAAGGACACTCACGGCGAGCAACCGCACCGCGGTTCTACGCAGCGCTCGAGTCTCGGAATCGTGCATAGCTATGAATGACCGCGCCGCAGGGACAGCGGTATGTCCCGATGGGTCGGTGCCTAAAACCGGCCTGGGCGCAGAGGAATCGTGCCGGCTGAGAACTGGAGTTGGCCCCAGAGCATCATCTGGAACTGCGTCGATCCGGTACGCTGGCCGACGAACGACTGTCGGTCGTCGTAGCTCACCTGAGCGCCCAGCTCGAAGCCGCTGACGCTCGTGTCGAGCGACAGGTTGACGCTCCTGAGGATTTGGTCGAGGAAGGCGACGCATTCGTTACGAGCTGTAGTCGTGCGGCACTCGCGCTCCGACGTGTATCCGGCGATCAGCGAGAGCCTGACCGCACGATCGAGATGGCTGGCAAGCCCACCAGGCGGCACGAACATCGAAGACACCGTGATGTGGTGCTCGCGTCGGTCCCGCTCCGTGTCTCCCGTCGGATCGACACCTCGCCCCTCACGGAACGCACCGCGGTAGCTCGTCACGAGCGTGCCCAGCCAGGCAATCGAGACGTTGAGCGGGACCTGCACATCCTCGTCGAAGCGACGCTGCACACCACGACCGCCAAATTCGGTCTCGCGCTCGATGCGCGTAACGCCGGACGAGAGGCTGACGGAGCGGATCTTGGTCGCGGCAGGCAGGGTCAAGGCAGGTAGGCGAGCGCGCACGTCCGGCCAGCGTTTGAGGACCGTGCGCCGGTCACTGCGCGTGTCCAATGTCGTGCCTTCGCTCTGTTGGAACCCGGCATCGATACCGAAGCCGCCCGGGAGCACGACCCCTGAGCCGAGCGTCCACGCGGATCGGTCCGTCAAGGTAGCTGCGGTATCGCCCTGAATGAGTCGGAATCCTTCTGGGCCTCCAAAACCAAGCTGATAGCCGAGGCCTGGGTCGATGGGGTCGCGATTGAATCGCGAGACGATTCCGTCTTGGTACGTCAACGTCAGCGGGCGCAACGCGCCAATCAGAGATCGGAACTCCGCCATATCCGCAGGTTCATCCCCGGTGCCAGGCCCGAGCCACGACTCCACCATCCGTGTGGGGTCTAGAGAGAAGTTCGCTCGCCAGTCGCGCCGACCGCTCGCGTTTCGGGCGAGAGCGAGCGTGGTGTCCCCGTCGAGAGTCTGACGGTTCAGGAGATTCGCGTTGCGGTCGGCCCGGTACACTGTGCTCCAATTGAAATCGCTCCTCAGCCAGGAAAACACGCTCGGTCCGAACGACACACGGGTCCGGAGGGAGCGATCGGTCTCCCATCCGAGATCGAGACCAGCGGCACGGGTCCGTTCCTCCCGGATGAGGGCGCGCACACCGTCGTCGGTCACCGCATCTTCCGGCGGAAGGATGTCCCTCACAGTGGTGATCGTGAGGGCCGCCGAAAGGGGTGGCAGAGGTCTGAACCGTATGTCAGCTCCGGTCTGAAGCGCCTCTCGAGGGGCTCGTGTCACGAGCGCGAGGGAATCGTCCGCGTGCTCGATGATGCGGTCGAAACGCTGGATGCGGCTGTCGATCTTCGAGTAGCTCGTGCCTATTGAAACGCGTTCAGGGTTCCACCGAATACGCGAGCCGAGCACCTTATCCTCTAGAAACCCGGGGAGCAGCGCACGTACCGCGCCGGTCGCGAACCCCGGAACGATGCCAAAGTCGCGTGCGGTCGGATCTCGGGCCCAAGAAAAACCGGCGTCGACGGCGTCGGCGTCGTGCTGAGTGGTTACGGAAGCACCCGCAATCGACGAATACGCGAGCCGAGCATCGAGTCCGTCCACGAGCAGCCTCATCCAAGGATCGGCAGATTGAGTTCGTTTCCGGAAGGAGAGACCGACACGGGTCTGCCGTGAACCGGTAGAGCGGAGTCCCTGCAAGCGGTCGGCCCGAATGTCCGAATTCGCAAGGAAGCGGGGCGCCTGGGTCGCGCGGTCGTAGTCGAGCGTGACTGGTAAGTCGATCCCCCAATCGGCCGGCATCCACCGGTCGAGCGCGAGCCTGGAGTTCACGTTGATCATGCGGTTGTCCTGATAGCTCGGATCGTCGCGAAGCTGTCGAAAGAACGCACCGCGGCTGGTGACGCTCGCCCGCGTAGTGAGCACTCCGGCGCCATCGATTTCGAAATCCAGGGACGTCGCCAAGCCGGCGTCTCGGACAGAGCGCCCAAGGCGGAGCTCGTCCACCCAGATTTCACCGGTCATGGGCAGCATGCCTTCGTTCCAAACCCCGATCGACATCTCCCGAACCGCGGCCAGATTGGGTGCCCGCCCGCGGTCCTTGAGCACCACTGCATACGTCGAGTCAGGGGCCCAGACCGTCACCGGCGGGTCGCCCGGGCCCCGCGGCTGGAGCAAGAGCTCTTCCTCGGCCTGCCGGCGCAGATCGAACCATTCGTCGAAATCGATGACGATCTGAGGCAACCAATCGGGTGACGCGACCCCGCCGGGACTCACGACAGGCTGAAGCGGAGTCCGGAAGAGATAGAAGTTCTCCGCGTCGTTCCCCACCTTGAGGAAGAAATAGTGTGGCTCATCGGGACCGAAGTCTCCCTCCCGCGGGACGACCCACAACCGAGCCTGTCGGTACGCGAGGAAGTTTCGTGGCCGCTGCGCGAAGCGATGATAGACCTCGGCACGCCCGTGCGCGGGCACGTCCTCGAAGCGGAGGCCGAGCGACTTCTCGTTGAACTCGATGCCCTCTCCCGAGAATGCCGAGGTCGGGTTCACGAGTTCCTCCAGCACCCCAGGCGGTGACGCATACTCGTCGCCTTCAGTGACCCTCGAGACGGAGGCGACTTCCATTCGGCCGAACCCGGCCAGGGTGTCTCCCACGATCCCGCTCAGCACCCCCTCGCCGGCGCGCTTGATCCAGCGGGAGCCTACCAGGCGCATACGAGCAATTTGCAAGCGCCGGTTGTTGGACCCCGTGAGCGTCAAACGCATGTGGCGCACAGCACGCAGGTCCGCGTCGCTGAACGCTCCGCCGACCTCGACCGCGTCCACGCCCCGGACCGGGATCCGGTACAACTGAAACTCGGTTTCGGTCTCCGCCTTGGTGCGGGCCAAGAAGGGAGAGTTGCCGTCGAGACGCACTACATAGCGCAGGTGTCGCTCGCGCACATCCAGATTGCCGTCCCGATCCAGATCTTCGGTGTCCTGGCGCCCGTTTCCTCTCGTGCACGGCGCACGTGGATCGCCCAGTCGGTAGATGCGGCCTCTCTCGCTTTCGCACGTCTCCCCCCAGACGCCGCGTGAGTCGGCCGCGTCGTTCCAAAGTTCACCGAGCCGCGGGTCGGCCTCCTGGTCGAGCAGCCCGAGCCCCCAGCGCTCTCCGGTCTCGGCGCGGGTGCCGGAGGTATTTCCGAGGGAGTCGACGAAGAATGCATCCTCGCTGACCGTGCCCAAGTCGATGACGAGCGTGAGCTCTTCCGCACCCGAGGCATAGAATTCGACGAACTCGGTCTTCGTCAGGTCGAGTCCGTTCGTGGAAAGCGACGTCGTGATGGATCGCCATCCCGGCCCTTGTAGCGTCGCACCGCCGAAGGAGAGAATCATGGCCGGCTCTCGGACCTCGGCACCTGCGACTCGGATCTGTCGGTCGATGTCGAGCCGGGGATAGAAGCCCTCGCGCACGCCGACACTGTCACCGACCACCGACTCATCCACCCAAGAGTGCTGCCAGACGAGCGGTGCGGCAGTCGAAGCATCGAGCGCCCCGGGGAGAATCAAGCGCGCACCGTCGCGCATGGTCGGCGCACTCGCGAGCGACCAATTCGAAGAGAGCAACGACACCGGGAGTTGGGCTCTCGAGTCAAAGTCGTCGAGGAACGCTTGACCCGCGGTATTGGGGTTCGGCAGAGACACGGCGAACTCGCCGTTCACCGAGACCGAAGTCTCGCCGTCGCGGCTCAACCCGGGAAGCCTATCGAGCAACCGGTCAATCCACTGCGCGCCGGTCTGGTAGGAGCCACTCGCCCCACCGAGTAACGCAGCCCCTGGCTCGGTCCCGAGAATCGGGCGGTTGACTACGGAGCGCTCCGAGCGATACAGCCCTAGCACATCGATCCCGCCTCCCGCTCCGAGGTCGGCGTGAGTGCTGAGGCCAAACACCTGAGTGGGTGAGACCTGGAATAACGCGCGCTGCTCCCACGTCGCGCGGACCGGGGCGTCGGGGTTCGAGGAGAAGAGTTGCTCCGGTTCCAGCAGCCGGACCTGCCCGACATCGTAGTCGATCTCGTAGTCGACGCCGCGCGTCAACACGCGGTCGCCGAGGAACACTCGTTCACTGCCGTCACGGATCCCGAACGCCCCAAGCGAGAAAGACGAGATGACACCCTCACTGCGTAGGCGGTACGCCATGGTGAGCCGGAAGCGACCCGCGTTGTCGCGCTCGAACGGATCCTCTTCTTCGTAGATCCGCCCGTTGGCGTCCTCCCCGAGGATCCGACCCGTCTCGATATCGGTTAATCCCGACGCCCGAAGTTCTGGGGGAGCTGCAAACGGACGCAGCGTCGGGAATACGACGAACGTGCCCTGCACCGGCGGCTGTTCTTGGAAGAACTCGGCGCCAGGCGAGTAAACGAAGGAGGGATCGAGCACGTCGACCGGTGACTCCTCGTCCAGTCCGAAGAGTCTCAGGAACGTTACGTCCTCTCCTGTCGGACCCCGCTTGAACGTGCGCCCGGCGGACAACTCGCCGAGTGAGATCGTGAGTTCAACCGACGAATGTTCTACGTCGGGCGACCCCGAGACGCGGTAAACCTGATGCATCTCCTGGTCCCAAGTCGCGCGGCCGGGCTGATGATTCGCTCCGGAAGCCCTGAGTAGCTTGAGCGTAGGCCGCTCGCCAGCATTGTGAAGTCTCTCCGGATTGTAATCGCCCACCGTATCCCCAACCGCGGTGACGTATGTGACCGCGAGCATCTCATCTCGTCCGAGTGGCGCGCGCAAAGACACCCAGAGTCCGCTGGGATGCACAGAGTAGTCGAGCCCCGGCTGGAGGTACCGGAACCATCCGGACTCGATCACCGTACCGCCCTCCCCTTCGGCGACCGCGTCAGCTTGTATGAATCCCTCGACCTGCTGCTGGAAGACCGGCTCGTCTTGGAACCGGTACAACTGGATCGGATCGACGCCGGGTACCACTGACGGTGGAGCGGACGCAGGATCCAACGCCAACGCGTCAACATGCGGATAGTCGTCGATCTCGCTGGGGTCGACCAAGAAGAAGAACTGTCCACGTACGTAGTCCGCATCATCGAGCACCAGCGTGTCTTCCTGAACGAATCCCCGCTGGTCCCCAAGGCCGGTCAGCCTGAACTGCCGCGTATTCAGGTCGCCCTTCTGCTGCGCCCATACCGACTGGAACTCCAGCGGGCCGAGCTGCCCCGCGGCCTGAAATCCGAAGTTCCCGGCAGGAATACCCTCGGTCAAAAAGCGGGAATTGGTGGGAAGGCGGAAGTCGACGTCACCTACCTCGAGGCGCTGCAGGATGTCGTCCTCGCGCCCTTCGTAAAACATGTTGATGCGATTCGAAGCATCGAACTCGCGCGATTGATCAAAATCCACATCCACTTGGATGCGGTCCGCGATCGTGCCATCGACCTGCACGCCGAACTGCAGGTCGGGGCTCAACTGAGGGATGAGGTTGGGCGTACAGCTGACCTTGAACTGTTCATCGCACGGCTGGAAGCGCGCCCACTCTCCGCCGACCTCCATCCGGCTTGTCACGTTCAACGCCAGGTCGGCGTATTCGCTCTGAAACCTCGGGACGGCCTCCTGTCCCGCTGGAGCCTCGACCAGACGACCGACCAGCTCTGCGGGAGCGGGCAGGAATAAGGCGGAGTCCGCTGCGTTCCACCCCAGAGCGATCATTCTGCTCAGTTGGATCAGGTCAAACAGCGGGGGTACTGTGGCCCCGGCCGTGGAGGAAGGCGTCGGGATGACGCGGCCGGGCAGCGCACGGGAGGCTCGAAGGCCCAAACGATCTTCGTACACGGGGATTCGCTTCAGCCCCAGCCGCACGTGGGGCTCGTCCGCAGCGGCGACCACGCCCGAGCGTACTGTCGCCGGGGCGATGGACAGGTCCCGCCGCAGAATGGTATCCGGCTCTGCTTCAGCGCCCAGACCCGCGGCAACGCCAGGGCTCGCGGTGCTAGCTGGCAGCACGGGCGCCAACGACGCCAGAGCAAGCAAGAGAGGAGAGAGGCGCACGAGTTCGTTCAGCGGCCGAACAGACGGGCGATACGGGGGGTAGGGATTGGCCGACACGTGATCGGCCACGATTTCTTGGACAAAACGATGGGCATGGGAGTCCTCACCAAATACCTAATCAGGGTCCATGTTGGCCCGTTCCTATTTGCCCTCTCGGCGTTGACCGCGCTCATCTTCCTGAACGCCGTCGCACAACGAATCGAAGGACTTCTCGGGAAAGGGCTAGGGTGGAGGGTGGCTGTCGAGTTTCTGACCCTCTCCTTGCCTCATACGATCGCGTTGTCCCTCCCCATGTCTGTGCTCGTGGCAGTGCTCTACGCATTCAGCGATATGACGTCGTCAAACGAGATCACGGCGATGTCCGCCGGTGGTATCCGGCCGGCGCGCCTCCTCATACCGCTCATCGGGATGGGCGCCCTCATGACCTGCGTCATGTTGTACTTCAACGATGTCGTGCTCCCTGAGTCGAACCATCGGTTAAAAAACCTCATGGTGGACATTGCTCGCAAGAGCCCGACACTCGAATTGCGCGAGCAAGTCGTAAATGAGATCGCCACTGACGTGGGGCGAGAGACGTATTTTTTGACCGCGACACGCATCGATCGAGTGGAGAATACGTTGGAAGAGGTCACCATTTTCGATGGAAACAATCCGCTCCGTCGGCGCACGACGTACGCCGCACGCGGAGAAATGATCTTCAACGCCGACAAGACGGACCTCTTCCTGACACTATACGAAGGTGTCGTATACGAGGTGCAGAACGACAACGTTGAGAGCTTCCAGAGCCTGCACTTCGAGAAACAGATCGTCACGCTGCGCGGCGTCGGGAACGAACTGGTGCGCCGGTCGGGTGGCACGGATCGTTCAGACCGCGAGATGGGATTCGCGCTGCTCGCCGAGAACGCGAGGGCGAGAGAGGTCGAACTGGACTCGGTGAAGATCGAGAGTCGAACAGCGACGTTGGAGGCGGTGAGGGTGGCCCTGGGCCGGCCCGCGAGCGACGACTCTGCCAAGGTCGCTGACCTGCGGGCGGGGTATTCGCGCGGATTGGCGTTCTCATCCGACGGAGAAACCCTTCTCTCACGGGACCGACTCACCCAGGGCGCGGTGATCTCGAGCCGCACGCGCGCGAACCGGGCAGAGTCCCTCAGACAGACTGCGCACAGATATGAAGTAGAGATCCATAAGAAGCTCGCCATCGCCTTTGCGTGCCTCGTCTTTACATTGATTGGTCCCCCGCTGGCACTACGCTTCCCACGAGGTGGCATCGGAATGGTCGTTCTGGCGTCGAGTGTGATCTTCAGCATCTACTGGACCGGACTCATCGGCGGTGAGATCCTTGCGGACCGCCGAATCGCGGACCCGGCCGTCACGATGTGGATGGCGAACGTGGTTTTCTTCATCGTCGGCCTGGTCTTGGTCAGCCGCATGGCACACGCGGGATCAACCGTCCGAAGCGGCAGAATCGACGACCTCATGGGCAATGCGAGCGAGAGCCTTAGGCGCCTCCTGGGACGCCGCAAAGAAGGAGTGAGCGCGTGATCCGGCTTCTCGACCGGCTCGTCGCCGCGACATTCCTTCGCCACTTCCTGGTGTTCGTGTGCGCCGCCCCCCCGCTCCTGGTGATCGGCCACATCACGGAGAACATGGACGACTTCATCGATCGCGGCCTGGGGGTCGCAGAAGTCGCCCAGGCGTACGTGTTCATGATGCCGATGTTCATCAAGTGGTCGTTCCCGTTTGCCGCGCTGATCGCCGCAGTCTTCACGGTACACGGAATGACGACCCACCGTGAGCTCGTCGCGGCCAAGGCCGGCGGCATTTCATTTCATCGGGTGATCGTACCGATCGTCGTCATGGGCGTACTGCTTACCGGTGCTGCGCTCGGCCTGAGTGAGCTCGAGCCACGGGGCAACCGGATCGCTGCCGCGCTGCTGCGCGACCAAGACCCGCGTCTGTCTTGGCGCACGGACTTCGTCTACCGCTCGGAAGGTGGTCTCACATGGCAGGTCGGCCGACTCAACGCT
>Ga0115002_10003729_pt1 | contig 18831 bp, 17 predicted proteins | sample ArcticOcean_MG_C_8_FD_89576 | JGI IMG/M metagenome (GOLD analysis project Ga0115002, IMG submission 89576) | Marine microbial communities from western Arctic Ocean - ArcticOcean_MG_CB11_86 | ecosystem: Environmental > Aquatic > Marine > Oceanic | place: Arctic Ocean: Canada Basin | collected... | reverse complement strand
TCCCAAAGGCACATGTAACTCATTGATCTCTCGTTTGCCTTCAGGATGTTGTAACTTCCACATCCATTGCTTGCCTACCACGTACATTTCCATTGTATTGGCAGGTGGCGTGACCATATGGAAATACAAGACGGTAGACCACACAAACATCCCCAAAGCCAACACCAATGGAATGGCAGTCCAAAAAATCTCTAAGCCGATATGGCCAGCGATTTGCCTTGGGATTTCATCTGGCGACTTGCGACGGTATTTGATCGCAAATACCACCACCAGCACCGAAACCAACGCGGCAAAAAAGACACACAGGAGAACAGTGGCAAAATAAATGCCATCAACCTTCAGAGCAAAACTCGAAGCCTGTTCAGGAAAAAGAGGAAAGTCAGTCCACATTCGCCAACTCAGCGGATTAAGGGTAAAAGAATATGTCGGGAAAACCCAACAACCAAAAACGAATCAAGCATGATGCTGCACGACATCCTGTTTGTACTTACGAGAAAAAACCACGATCATCACAACAATGCCAATCACAGTAAGACCTCCCGCAATACGCACCAAACGATAAATTGCCAGTGAATATTTACCCGTAAGCGGATTATACTGAAAACAATACAAAAGCACGGCATCTATTGGGGAACCTATCTTTTCTTCGGATGCTTCAATCAACCCCAATTTGATATCTCTCGGTGCAAATTCTACTCCAAAAAGATACCGCGCCAGCTTGCCTCGTGGTGTAACCAACATAATGCCGCTGGCGTGTATATATTCATCTGTTTCTGGATCGTGTGCAAAGTGATAACCCAACGCATCTGTGAGCTGTTTGATGCTTTGAAAATCACCCGTTAAGAAACGCCACCCATCTTTATTGCGTCCATAACCTTCATTATACACGATCTTTTTAGCCGCTGCTAACTCAGCACCTTCGCCAGGATCAATACTGAAAGTGACAATTTCAAAATCGACACCCGCAGTTAAAGACAAAGGGCGCAGGCCCATCAACAACCCATTCAAAACCTGCGTGCACAACATAGGGCATTCATAATACGCTGGGACCAAAATCACTGGTTTGTCGCCAAAAAACGATCCCAACCGAACAGCTTGCCCAGATTCATCTTGAAACTTCAACTCCAGTGGAATCGTATCACCCATCTTTTGATCGATTCCCACCGAATCCAGCACCGTTGGGTTTGGTATACTGATGGCAGGTGTACCTTGACCATATTGGCCATCACTGTTGCCATAAAACACCAACAGGCAAACAAAAACAAATAAACCACGCATAATTTCACTTCCGAACCGGAAACCCACGTTTTAAAACAAGGGCTTTGGCGGTTTCAATTGGGAGATGAACAAGCAAAGCATCTTTATCTACCCACCCATATGCAGACAAAGTTTCCCGAGTCTCCAAACGCACCTGCGCCAATTCGGCTGGGGGATCGGCCTGAATCAACAACCCATCAAATGGCTTTTGTTGTGCAATCATCGGAGGGGGATCTTCGGCCAAGTATATGCTGGCTCGCTCCATCGCAAAAAACATCACCCACATCGAAATAAAAGACAAAATAGCAACAGTCAAAATCGCTGCCGTTGCGATCAATATAGGGCCAATATTGAGGGCATAGGATTCATATCCCTTTTCTTGGGCATCGTGATGTTCAGCCATCTTAATGACCCTCTCCAGCAAAAGTTTCTGCCATACGTGGATCGTGCAAAGGCACCAAAGCAACACGCTTGAGTTGCATGGTGAAAAATGCCAACCAGAATCCACCGATGCTCAATGGAATAGTGAGATCAAGCCAGTGAGGATGAAAAGTGGATAGACCACCGTGTGAGAATGAAGGTGCAATATACCAATACAAATCGACATAACGCATCACCAGCATCAACACGGCAATCACCAACAACAACTGTGCACGGCGTTTGATGGCGCGTTGCAAAAGCAAGAAAAACGGCAATACAAAGTGGAACAAAATCAAACCCACTGACATAATCTCCCAACCACCCTGACCGCGTTTGATATACCAAGGCGCTTCTTCGGCAAGGTTAGCTGACCAAATGATCAAGTATTGTGAAAAACTGACATAGGCCCACAACACCGTAAAGGCAAACATCAACGTGCCCAAATCGCTCAAATATTTTGAAGCATCAATCTCGCTATAAACGTCGGCATCAGAGAGATTCACCACCCAAATAATGCACATTGCCATGGCAGCCAATACCTGCCCCACCACAAAAATGAAACCAAAAATAGTCGAAAACCAATGGGGTTCCAAAGACATCACCCAATCGGTTGATGCAAAGGTTACTGCCAAAATAAATACCGGAATACCAGGCCCACTCAAATTGATCATCCGACTTTTCAAACCCGGATCACCCGTTTGGTCTTGTGTGCGAGACCACTTGGTCAGAAAAAATGTCATGCCAAGCCAAATTGCAAAATAAATCACGGCCCGAAACAAGAAACCCGTCTCATTTAAATAAGCGCTTTTAATCTTCAAAACAGGATCATTTGCCACCACATCGGCATCCATCCACTCATACAAATTGTGCATACCAAAAATAATGGGGATGAACAAAACAACCATCAGCGGCAACGTGCGTGCGCCCGACTCTAACAACCGGCGAATCACAAAACCCCACCGACCACTCACCAAGTGGTGTAGCATCAACAAACTCAAACATCCTAAGCTGATGCACAGCCAGTAGACGTATCCAACAATATAAGATTGGAAAAACTGCTGTTGCTCAGAAATGAAACCAATAACACTCAACACGGCACAAAGAGCGCCTAGCATCAGCCCTCCAGTCCGAATCTTATTTACAAATGGATGATCAAATGATTCCGTAGCCATTACAAGTTCCCTACTGGTTTTCAAGTCGTCGACGCTCGGCAGCAGGCACATCTTCTAAGGTTGCCCCCTGGCTTACTTGCAAAGCGCGAATATATGCAGCAATTGCCCATCGATCTTCGGGTTTGATACGCGATGCATAACTATACATCACCCCGAACCCATTGGTCATCACATCAAAAAAGTATCCGGGTGTTTCAGCGCGTAGTCGATCAATATGATAAGAAGGTGGCGGTCTTAAACCACGCCGAACCACCATTCCTCGTCCATCGCCCACATAACCATGACATGGCGAACAAAAAATATTATACCGTTCTTCACCACGATTAAGCACATCAGCCGTAATTTCAAACGGAAAGGTTTTCGCAAGCTCGCCGTCTACTTTGCCCGTATACAAATGCGCGTCTATACGCAAATGATCACGAGCGACCGTACCCACAACCCAAGGACGAGAAGCACGCCCATCGGCAAAAAAGTCGCTCTTTTCAAGCGGCTCATACTTAGACTGATTATACATCTCCTGACGCAACCGTTCAAGATCGGTTGTTCCTTGACAGCCAGAAAACAAACCCAGCGTCACAAGACAAAGAACAAACTGAAAGCTGACTTTAAGATTCAACTTCCACCACCTTTGTTGCATGCAGCCCTTCAAGAAAGCCGCGCGTTTCAGAAAGCTCGAATTGGGGATCTTCAGCTTCAATACAAAGAAAGAACCCGTCACTTGAAGCACTTTCAAATGCTTCAACATTAAAAACAGGGTGATAATGTTGGGGCAAACCGTTCAATATGAACATACTCAACATAGCACCAAATGCCGCAAACAAAATGCCCAACTCAAAAGTAACCGGTATAAACATGGGCCAGCTCAAAAAAGGCCGCCCCCCAATATTCAAAGGATACTCAATAACCGACACCCAATACTGTAATCCAAAACCCGCACACGCACCCAATAGACCACCCAATAACACAAAAAATGGCACGCGATGCTTGTCATAACCCAGAGATTCCGACAAGTCATGAATGGGCATAGGTGAATAGGCATCCATCTTTCGATATCCTGCTGCATAAGCACCTTGTGCGGCATGCAACAAATCGTCTGGATTATCATACTCCGCCATCAAACCATAAATGCTATTTTCAGCCATCGTCATAACCCAAATTATTCTGCAGATACTTCAGTAGAAGCATCGTGATCAGGTTTTTTGCCATGTCCCTTACGGGGCACCAACAAACGAATTTCAACCATATTAATCACAGGCATCACACGAATAAACAAAAACATGCCGAGTAAGAAGATGCCAATGGTGCCAGCATACAACAGCCAATCTCCAAGCGTAGAATGATACATATCCCAAGAAGATGGCATATAATCGCGATGCAAACTGGTCACCACAATCATAAATCGTTCAAGCCACATACCCACATTGATAAACATCGACACAACAAATAAGGCATAGGGATTCAAGCGCACGCTTTTAATCCACAAAAATTGCGGCACAATCACATTGCACAAAATCAAAGACCAATATTCAAACTGATATGGCCCGTGCATACGATTTTGCATCATATAACCTTCATAGGGGCTTGCGCTATACCACGCAAAAAACTGCTCCATGCCATACCCGTAGGCTACAACCAACCCCGTAGCCAACATCACCTTCGACATATTGTTCAAATGGCGATCTGTAATGAAGTCGTGTAACCCATAAATAGCGCGAATGGGCAATCCCAACGTCAACACCATGGCAAAACCCGCAAAAACAGCACCCGCAACAAAATACGGTGGGAAAATTGTCGCATGCCAACCCGGTACCAAACCGACCGAGAAGTCAAAACTCACGATGGAGTGTACGGAAAGCACCAAAGGGGTTGAAATACCAGCCAAGAGCAACGAGGCCATTTCATAATTGTGCCAATGCTTAGCAGAACCGCGCCACCCGACAGCCAACACACCATAAATCATACGAGAAATTTTCTTCTTGGCCTTATCGCGCAAGGTTGCAAAATCTGGAATAAGACCGAGATACCAAAAGAGCAAAGACACAGTAAAATAGGTGCTCACCGCAAACACATCCCAAATCAGCGGGCTTCTAAACTGTGGCCAAACACCCATTGAGTTTGGATAAGGCAACAACCAATACGCGGCAACCCAAGGGCGACCGGTGTGAAACAGAGGAAACTGCATCGCGCAGATCACTGCAAAAATGGTCATGGCTTCTGCAAAACGGTTAATCGAATTGCGCCAATCTTGACGCATCAGTAACAAAATTGCCGAAATCAATGTACCCGCATGGCCAATCCCAATCCACCACACAAAGTTGATAATGGCCCATCCCCAACCCACGGGAATGTTCAACCCCCAAATACCAACACCTTTAATGAGCAACCACGTAACGCCAAGCAAAAAGCACTGCATGAGCCCAAGTGCCAACGCAACAGCAACGATCCATCCCACAGTTGTACGACTGGTGATAATCGAACTGATCTTTTGCGTAATCGTCGTATACGTTTGCCCAGGTCCTAGCACCGGTGCGGGTGCTGTCGGATCTTCTTGTATGGGCGCAGGACTAGCCATGCTGTGCAATCTCCGAATTCGGGTTGGTCAATCGCGCCAAATAGGTTGTGCGTGGCCGCGTATTCAACTCCGTTATAAGACCATAATTCCGATTTTGTTTTTTCAGCTTCGATACGTTGCTATTGGGATCATTAATATCCCCAAATGTAATTGCATTGGTTGGGCACACACCCTGACAGGCCGTTGTAATATCGCCATCTTTTAATTCCTGGCCGCCAACCTTGGCTGTAATGCGTGCGGCACTGATGCGTTGTGTGCAATAGGTGCATTTTTCCATCACACCACGCCCACGCACCGTCACATTGGGGTTGCGCCCCAATTTCAAACTTTCGGTATGGTCGTCTGAATAATGTAAAAAATTAAAACGACGCACTTTGTAGGGGCAGTTGTTTGAACAATATCGCGTGCCCACACAACGATTATACGCCATATCATTCAAACCTTCAGCACTGTGCGTTGTGGCGCCCACGGGGCACACAACTTCACAAGGTGCATTTTCACACTGCATACACGGCACAGGCTGGTTGTATAATTCAGGGTTTTCCAAACTACCCTTGAAATATCGATCAATGCGAATCCAGTGCATCTCACGACCGTTCAAAACCTGCTCTTTGCCGACCACAGGAATGTTATTTTCCGATTGGCAAGCCACCGTACAGGCATTACAGCCATTGCACGCATTTAAATCAATCGTCATGCCCCAAGCATGGCCTTCTTCACTGGTGTGGATGCCATTAAAGAAATTGGCATCCTCTCCTGGTACATGGCCCATTTCGTGGATCATATGGGGGTGATGCGTATAGTCTTCCAATGTACCCGTTCGCACCAAACCCCGGCCTTCCATATACCAGTGATCTTGCGTGCAAGCCAACTTATAAGTTTGACCTGTTTTAGATACAGACGCTTCCTGAGCCTGCCACAATGCGTTGGATGTTTGCAAAGCATATGCATTGACACCCACACCATTGCCCACGCGCCCAGCAACCGTTCGACCATAACCCAAATGCACAGTTACCGTATCGGCAGGCAACCCCGGCATACGCCAAACGGGCAACGCAACCGAGTGGCCATTTACGGCAACATCAATCACATCGTCGTCTTTTACGCCTAGCTTCTCAGCGGTAGCCGGTGATAACAAGGCTGCATTGTCCCAAGTCAGTCGCGTATTGGGTTTGGGAAGTTCTTGCAACCAACCATTATTGGCATATCGGCCATCACCAATAGTTGGATCCAAACGAAACGCCACTTCCAAACCATCTAAGGATGAAACAGGTGAACCATAATTGCCTTTTAAACGCACTGATTTTGCAGCCAAGGCAGTGTTGGGAATGAGCCCATCGTGCAACCATGTCTGCCAATCATTATCAAAAGTGGCACCACCACGCTGGGCTTGCCAATATTCTTTGACGATCGCATACCCCTGTCGCCCATCGCCCAACATCATCGCCAACACTTCATGGGCAGATTGCGCACTGTAAAGAGGTTCAATCAAAGGCTGAACAATCGAGACAGTACCATCAAACGCACGTGCATCGCTCCAAGCCTCTAAGGCATGCGATTCGGGCAAATGCCAATTGCACAATTGCGAGGTCTCATTGAGTGCTTGCCCCAAATGAATGGTCGTTGGCACTTTTTTCAATGCGTTTTTAAAATCGATATCCGATGGGGTATTATAAACCGGGTTCCCCCCCACCATCACCAGCAATGAAACCGTGCCCGCAGACATATCGGATACCAAGCCATTCAAAGATGCTTGGTGGTCTACGGGGCTGGCCTCTACAGCAGCGGTATGCTTTACCGTTTTACCAACATTGCCCAACGTATGATTAATTGCGTGTGCAAGTGCGTGAACAGATGGGCTTTGATGATCACCGACGATCACCAAACTTTCACCCTGGTGTGCCTTCAAGTCTTTTACAAGTGCATTCACCCAAACATCGTGACCGTATGTATTGCCACCACCTGCGTTAATACCCAATGCTTGTGCAATTGCCCGAGCCACACCATCAATTTGGCTGCCTTTAAGTGGCAACCGATGATCCGCTACAGCGCCCGTATTAGACGGCACAGATTCTACGACATAAAGGCGGTTCATTTCATTTTTCTGACCATCTTCAATCCGACGCCCCTCGGCAAACTGCCCAGCATAGCGCACACTGGCCGAACCGACAGCCGTAAAATCACTGTCCAAAGACAACACGCGCTTGGCCTTGCCAAAGTCATATTGTGTTTCAACCACTTCACCAAAGGCCATTTGGGCACCTGCGCGCACATTGTCACGACCGTTGGGTTCATACTGATGCCACATTGCTTTTGGATATTTCTTCAACAGATCCTGAATTTGAGCCGCCAAAGTAGGCGAAGTCACCGTTTCGGTTAACAAACGCAACCCAGCACCCTGATCCAAATCTAACTTGGCCATTTCAGTCGCCAAAGAGCCACGAAACCGTGTCCAAGTACTTGGCTTAGCATTCCATATTGGAACCTGTGTGCGGTCTGGATCATACAAATCTAAGATAGTCGCCTGCGTAAAGATATCCGTTGGCCCAAACTTAGCGCCCTCACGTGGATTGGAAGGATGTGAGGGATTGCCCTCAATTTTTGTGGGCCGTCCCATATGGCTTTCAACCAACACACCCCGAGCAAACCCACCTTGTGAAATAGCAGACGCAAAATACAAAGGCTTGCCCGGCACCATCAGTTCAGGTGCACGCACATAAGGCACAATCAGTTCTTTGGGTTGGCGCGTACAAGCCGTTAGACCAGCAAACGCCAATGATGCACCCATCAATTGTATAAACTTGCGACGGCCCAAGCCATCGCTTAGTTCAGAAGCACCTTCCGGGAACTCCCGGTGGACATACTCTTGAAACTCTTCTGTGTCGGCCAACTCGTTCAAACTGCGCCAATAATCCTGACCATCTTTGCCGGATAAGCGCTCTTGAATAACAGCCAACTCCAAACCGTCTTTATGTGCCGTACGCGTCATCGATGACATGTTGAACAATCCGTAGAGGGGTTAATTTTATATTCCTTCACCAAACGCGCACCCAAAACAGCCTGTATATTGTGACCCTGATCATCAACAGCTTGCCAGGTCATATTAAATACCTCTTCTTTGGGGCGCACAAATTTTTCAGGTGCTCTGTGACATTCAATACACCATTCCATATTCAACGTATTGGCTTTCCACATCAGAGGCATTTGGTCTACTTGCCCATGACAAGTCTGACAACCAACACCTTTGCTTAGGTGAATGCTATGATCAAAATAAACAAAATCGGGAAGATCGTGAATGCGCACCCACTCAATAGGTTTGTCTGTGCGATAACTTTCGCGAATGGGTTCAAGCAGAGGGCTTTCGGTCCAAATTTGTGAATGGCAGGTCATGCAGGTTTCAACAGGAGGGATATTTGCAAATGAAGATTCTTCAACAGAGGTGTGACAGTAACGACAATCAAGACCTATGCCAGTAACGTGATGTTTATGACTAAAAGGTACCGGTTGCTGTTTGGCAACTTCTACGTCACTGGTATACTTCAATCGATTGGTATTGAGCAATATGGTAATTGCTGTACCAACAAGAATCAGCACCAATACAATGCTGGTTCTTGCAAACGCGTTACTACTACGAGAAAAAAGCTGCGCCATCTACGCGTCCTATTGGATGGGATAAACGGTTTCGAGGCAAAACTAAAAAACGAACAAAGACTAAAATTAAATTTCGGTGTCAATGTAAGATGAAACACATCAAAGATCAAGCACCATTCTTATCACACCGTAAAGATCAGATACATTTACAGAGGCGAATAATATACACGAAAGCAATACCGAGTCAAGAAATAGTTCCAACTATTTCAAACTATACAAAAACATACATTTTGTTTGGCACACAAAACACTTAATCGCACATGCCGATAAACCCTTCTAACACATCGGCTACACAGTTTCCAACCACATTTAAATTGTATCCACCCTCTTGAACAAAAAGCGTCACTTTTTTTTGTGCCCCAACCATACGGCCAACCTGTGCAAACACATTTCGTGACACGTCAAAGCGGCACAAAGGGTCATCTTTACAAAGATCCACCCCCAGCGACACCACCCAAAAGTCGGCATTAAAATCAACAAGCCGTTCTAACGCCTGGTTTAATGTTGCCAAATATAAATCGTCAGTGCACCCAAAAGACAATGGCAAATTCAATGTATAACCAACGCCATTTCCTCTGCCTCGCTCTGATGCATAACCACTATAATAGGGATATTCCAAGTTAGGGTCGGCATGAATAGAAGCAAATAATACATCTGCCGAATCATAAAAAATGGCCTGCGTCCCATTGCCGTGGTGATAATCCACATCCAAAATAGCAACACGTCCGTGTTCACTTAAACGTTGTGCGGCCAATGCGGCATTATTCAAATAACAATACCCCCCATACAAATCGCGCCCAGCATGATGACCTGGTGGACGGCAGAGTGCATAAGCAGACGATTCACCAGCCAGCAACAAATCTGCGCCCGTAAGCGCACAACAAGCCGCCTGTTGTGCCGCTTCCCAAGTGCCTCGCAAAATGGGCGTCTGTGTCTCAAAACAATAATACCCAGCCTGTCGTATCAATTCTTCAGGTTTGCTCTCCAATGATCGCATCGCAAATGTATGGGGAATCAGCCCCACGTCAGTTGCACGCCCAGAGGCCTCCCATTCATCATAAACACCCGATAAAAAATCTAACAAACCCTCATCATGCACCGTTTTCAGTACATCCATCCCAAATACGTCAGGCGCAACAATCTCGCCAACTTTACGCTCTTGCAATACATGCAAAATACACTCGGCGCGATCTGGCACCTCCACTGCGGTGTGTAAACCATCACTGAACAACTGGTGCGTTGGTACATGTAATTTATGTTTATTGGAATATATGATTTTCAAGGCACCCCCCGAATGATTCAGGCCCTTCGATTTTCGCCTCATTAATTAACAATGGCTTTTATGCCATTTCATACGCATCATAGAGGCCGCAAAAAAATCCTATCCTACTTCCTAAAGGAGATCCATTCAACTATGCAAATGCACACCTATGAACCGGCTTATCTTCACGCACTGTCCCGACGCCTATTCGAATCATCCGGTGCGACAAATGAAATTGGCCACATTGTTGCAAACATTCTCGTCGGGGCCAACCTCACCGGTCACGATTCTCATGGTGTGCTTCGCGTGCCAACATATATGCGCCGCATCTCAGATGGCATTATGAATGCAGGAGCAGAACCAACTACGGTACGCGAATCTGTCACCACACTTGTGCTCGACGGCCACCAAGGCCCGGGCCACCTCACCGCTTACCGCGCCGTTCACAAAGCCATTGAAAAAGCCCGCACATCTGAAATCTGTTCGGTATCATTCACCCAAATCGAACACATTGGTCGCTTGGGCCACTATGCCGAAATTGCAGCACGCGAAGGTTTTGTTGGCATCGCAATGGTGGGTAGAGGTTCATCCAACAAAATGAAAGTGCTGCCCTTTGGCGGTAAAAAAGGCAGCCTCGGTACCAACCCCATTGCAATAGGCATTCCAACAGGAGACGAGGTTCCTTTTCTCTTAGATGTTGCCACCTCCGTTGTTGCCGAAGGCAAACTGCAAGTGGCCCGCAGCAAAAACGTGCCCGTACCAGAAAATTACATCGTCGATAAAAACAACGTGCCAACGACCGATCCCAATGAATTTTATGACGGCGGTTATCTACGCACCTTTGGCGAGCACAAAGGGTATGCCTTTTCGCTGGCGGCTTGCCTCATGGGCCAACTGGCTGGCAACTATGGCGAGGGATGTCCTTTTGGGTATGCATTTATGCAAGTCATCAACATCAATGCGTTCACAGACCTAATCGGCTACCAAGAAGGCATACGCGCATTTCTTGACGACATCAAAAAATCTGAACCTGCCGATGGGGTAGATGAAGTGCAAGTGCCTGGTGAATTTGAACACCGCACCCGTACACATCGCCTCAAGCACGGTATTGAAATACCCGACACGATTAACGAGCAACTCTTGGAATGGGCAAATACATTCAACGTATCAGCAGATGATTCTATTATTACAAATGAAGATAAGGCGTATTACCCCTCGGTCTCCTGAAAAGGAGATCAAAGACGGTGGCGTCAAAATCTTAGAGGCACCTTTCGGTCTCTAAAGGATGAAGGGCGTGTGATGGGTTGGCAGATCACTTTTTTGGAACTATATCCGTCAGGATTGAGCCATTATGTTCTCCAATTTAAAAGTCTTTGGAGTTGATTTACATCATTGTATTTTACCCATGTGGAAGCAAAGCCCGATAAGCGCATGGCTTCTTCAACCTCTTGGAAGTCTTTTTTTATTGTGGGCGCAAATGGGCCCGATATGCCATGGCTAAAGGTCGCACTGCCATTGTCATTTCGAGTTTCTCGCAACACACGATACAGGCGGTCGCCTTTTGTGTGGAACGTGTCGTAACTCAACTCGTGCTGCACGTAGAGCAAGATGAGTGCACAGCTGGCCATGCCAATGGCCAGACCCGCAATGTTGATGATGGCATAGACCTTGAAGCGCGACAGGTTGCGAATGGCAATGGTGAGATAATTTCTGAGCATGACCTCTCCCCCCGACCCCCTCTCCTAAAGGATGAGGGGGTGTTTGGGTTGGCTGAAGTGTAGAACGTGAATGTTTTCTAAGATGGCTTGATGTGTCTTTCTAACATTTGCAAATCAAGACAACCAATGAGATGCCCTATTGAGAATCAAAAAATGTGGGTGCCTTTAAAACGCCTCCAGCCCATCGCCAACGGTAACCACAGGGGTGTCATTACGGATTTCTGGTTCTGGAAAAAAATAAAAAAATTGAAAAGGGTCCGGTTTTGAGACAGTGGTGTTCGGAATCGGACACCTGCGAAATAATATGCTTTCATAAACATAGTTTTATTACACCTTGGAAATCAGTAAAGCAGGCACGGGGACCTGCCCCAACGGGAAATAAACAAGTGCCTGTATTTGCGCCTTTTCGGCGTTTGTTGGTAAATTGCTCAAATAAAAAAGGGCGGCGGTCTTTACCGTCGCCCTTGCCACCTTCCTTGAAGAAAGCACCTGAAACGCCCAAAGCCTTCTCGACAGCACCCTGCGCTGCGAGCCAGCACCTATTAACCCCGAGCAGAGCGTTTGGATCTTCTACTGAACTGAATTTCGATTTTTTTTAAACTGAATGCCTCTAAACCCAATTCCAAAACCCGAAACTATCCCCGCGCCTCCTCCTCCGTCACCCTTCGCTGCCCACTTCTTTGAGGCGCCGTCACCACAATCTCAGGCACCGCTTCGCCCACTTCAACCATTCGCCGAATCAACCGCTCGCGCATGACCTCTGCCACCTTTTGGTGTGACTCCAAAGCAATCAAATTGCGCAACTCATAAGGATCGGCCTGTAAATCGTATAAATACTGCTCCACGTAGCTTTCTGAACCCGGATCTTGGCCGCCCTTTTTATCGGGTGCGTCCACACAATACTTCCACCGGTGTGTGCGCACCGCACGACCGACCTGTGCTTCACTAATTTGCACAAACACCTCTTCGGGCCAATCGTCTCGCTCACCTCGCGTAAGTGGCAAAATCGAACGTCCAGACATCTCCTCAGGCACCTCAATACCCGCAGCGTCTAACAACGTGGGCGGCAAATCGACCAAACTCACCAACTCTTGAATTTGCCCGCCACCTTGAAAACCTGGCCCGTGAAAAGCCGTGGGCACGTGAATCGAGCTGTCGTGACACGAGCGTTTGTATTCTGAATTGCGCGTTTTAAAATGACACCCGTGATCTGACGTAAATAAAATAATCGTATTGTCCAACTGCCCCAAACTCTTTAGCGCGTCCATGACCCGCCCCAACGCCTCGTCCAACCGCTTCACCATTCCATAATACCCACCCAGGTGCTGATGGGCAGTGCCACCCAAAGCTGCCAAATCTGGCGGCACCCAACCCCCCGTATAGCGTTCTCGATACCCATCTGGTGCTGGATAATCGTCCAAATGATTTTGATGGTGCGGCTCCAAATACGACACAAACAAGAAAAACGGATCTTCCTGATGCCCGTCAATGTACCGAATCACCGCGTCGGTTTGCGCGTCTACCCGATACCCCGGCAGCTTCACCGCTTCATTGTCATTGTTATACATCACCGTATTGTACGCATCCGAACAAAACTCCAACACATTGGCCGCCAACCAATAATCATATCCCCCACGTTCCTCCTCAGGAACAGGATCTTGTGTACCCAAATGCCACTTGCCAATATACCCCGTGTCGTAACCCGCACCACTGAAATGATGCGCCAGCGTCTTCAAATCTTTTGACAACGGAATCCCATTTCTAAAACTGCCCGTCTGTGTCCCATACAACCCCGTTTGCAAACACGACCGTGCCGGTCCACACACGGGCTGACACGTAAATGAATTTGCAACGTGTGTCCCACGCCTTGCCATTGCATCAAAATTGGGCGTCAAATCCATTGGATTGCCGTGCAAACCCGACGTATCCCACCGCTGCTGATCTGTAAAAAACACCAAGACATTCGGCCGATCTGCCATTCTAATCTCCCACGCTCAAAAGTAAAATTGATACACATGACGGTTTTACAGAATACGTCCACCTTTTCTGATACGCAACAAAAAAGCCTCGGATCACTCCGAGGCTCCTGCATTTACTTTTACCCTTGATTCTTCTCTGCCTCTAAGGCACCGGCGACCATTTCGGAAAAATACCCCCGTTGGGCATATTCGGAATCCCGTACAGATTTGTGCCATCAACACGCAACACAACAAGTGTTGTAAAGGGCGCTGAATTGTTTGAAAATACAGTCGTAAATTCAAAAGCAATCTGAGAGCCATCAGGTGACCACGTTGGCCTCCTTACTTGCGAATTTGAAGTGCCCTCAAACGTCATCCGTTTCACATTGCTGCCATCGGCATTCATCACATACAACTCAAACTCTGCAACGGGCACCACGCCCTGAATCACCGCCTGATGCAAATTGGACTCAAATGCAATTTGAGAACCATCGGGAGACCACGCAGGCGACGAATGCACCCGCCCATTGCCCGAAGTGACACGTGCCACACCCGATCCATCGGCATTGGCCAAATAAATGTCTGTGCCAATATCCTCCCGACCTGCCTGATACAAAATTTTAGAACCATCGGGCGACCAAGAGGGCAACTGTTCGTCCAACTCGGTGCCAATCAACCGTTGTTCATTAGACCCATCAATATCGACAATATAAATGTCCCACCGCGTGGTATCATCGCGCCACGCTTGAAACAGAATTTTCTGGCCATCGGGGGACCAAGCGGGGGCAAAATCACCTCCCGAATCTTCCACAACAGCACGCAAATTGGAACCATCTAGATTCATCACATAAATATTGTGATTGGCATTGCCACTGCGGTCAGAATTAAAGGCGATCTGTGTGCCATCGGGAGACCAAGACGTCCCAGAATACGTCGCCAAATCGGTATCTTCGTTCACACTCACTTCACTTGTACCATCAGGTTGAATCACATAAATATGAAAAGAACCCGAACCTGGGCTTGGGCGTATATATGCAATGCGTCCTACGCCGCCCGTAACATCACTGTTAATACTGCCGCCCACACCATCACTTATAGCAGGTCCCAAAACAACAGGTGCGCCTTGATCAACACTGTTGCAAGACACCAAAACCAAACACATCGTCAAACCAAATATGCCACGAATCAAACGTCTACCAACCATCATTTAAAACCCCTTATAAGATTTAAAGATCCCTAACCTGATTAAACGTTGTAACACGGTTTGGGTTGCAACTGAATAAATAAACAAATTAAAGACTTCACTTAAATGCACCCACTGACGATAATAATACAAGAGCCGCAACAAAATCTCAAATTTAAAATCTTGAGCGAATCCATTTTCTTGACCTAAGAAAAAATAACCTCATATTTTACAAGGTATTAAACATGAGCCCTGCCAGTGTTGGTGGTCATACAGGTTTTAGCTCTGCAGGTCTTCAGCTCCTCGCCGCCAGCAAAGCCCAAATAGAACAAGTGGCCCAATTTCAGGCCCAGCCCCGCGATTTTCGAGCCCCGCGTATGCAATTGGCGTCCAGCTTGCCAGCTGCCCCCTTAAAAGATATGGAAACCCACTTCGATTTAAGAGCCTAACAACAAAACCCCATCTTGTCAGATGGGGTTTTTACACGTATAATCAAAACGCCCACAATTCCTAAAACTGTGGGCGTTTTCTTATAAAGGAATATACGTTAAAGTTAAACCTTTATATCAACGTGATTCACGGGTTGCAAGCTGGCAAGTGGTGTCGACACACGAGTTCCCTGTTCGTTGGTTACAGATCGAGCAGAAACTGCCGGAGACTGTTGAACAGTTCTCATAATCAGATTAAAAGCCAGATTTGGCAGCGTCATATTCGCTGCAGAAGTCGACGCCAACATAGCAATCACCTCCTCAAAACGCACGTCCCTTATACATTAAAATCGGCATCCGCAGGGTCAATCTTGAATATGCCAGCCTCAACCGACCGCATATGTTAAAACACACCTTAAGCCCCATCACCATCAAATTAGGCCCTTCGGGTTGGATATTTGTCGAATTGCCCTACTCAACCGAACGCGTGCTCAAAATTAAAACCATCACCGGCCGCAAATGGCAAGAAGACCTTCATTGCTGGGCCATTCCGCGCACCGCACGCACCGTTGAACGCCTCAAGGCTCTTTTTTCGGGCGACCAAATCATTGTTGATCCCCAACTTTTTAAGAAAAAGACCAAACCAGCCGGCTGGCAACCTGCCATTCGAGTTTCACCCGGCCCACCGAGCGACCTTGTTTTTACATTTACAAACATCCTGCAACAAGAAGCCTATAGCCCACACACAATCAAAATTTATACCTTCCATACCCGTCGTTTTCTCAAAGCATTTAAAAAGACGCCAAGCGACCTACAAGCAGAAGACATCAAAGCCTATCTCCACCAATTACAAACACACAACACCCAAACCTATACCAACCAAGCCATTCGCGCACTCAAAGCATTGTGCCGCCTCGCCCTTCACAAATCGCCTGAGTTTTTAGGCCGTGCATTTCCGCCACGTGCCAAAAACAACAACACACCCACGAATTGAAATTTTAAACCTTTACCCGCCCTAAAACATCCTATTCATTAAAAGCACTTTAGGAAACACCTTTCGTGATCTATTCTCCAAATATATGCAACAACCATACAGTGGATTTCGACCATACTCATTTTCCAACTTGATATTGAAGCCATTAACCGCTAATTTTTTCGCGAATACAATCCCAAAAAAAGACTTATCGAAACTTTCTCAGTTAGAATTCGTCTTAATAAGAACAGTGTATCTAACCCGATTCATTCATAAAAAACATCGTTTTCATATTTCCTTGTTTAGGAGTTTCCCCGTTATGATGCGTCTTTTGTCTCTGATTGTCCTCTTATCAGCAAGCTCCGTTTCCAGCACTTGGGCCGTTGGTTCATTTCGTTTTACAGTACCCAATGGCGACCGGTTCAGCTGCACATTATGCCATCTCACCAATCCACCGGGCTTTCCCGCTGAACTGAATGTTTTTGGCGCAGATGTTCGCAAAAGTTTTTCAAGTGGCAATGGTGCCCCAGATTGGAACGCGACATTGGCTAAAAAAGACTCTGATGGTGATGGGTATACCAATGGGGAAGAACTCCAAGAGGCAACTGGCGACCTCTTTGCTTGGGTACCCCGCAGAACAGGCAGCAGCGATGTCGATTGGGACGTTTCATCTGGCATCCCATCCCTTGTGCGCAATCCCGGCGATGGCGCTCTTTCTGTGCCCAGTGTACGATTTGATCCTATCCGTTCTGATGACTTCGCAATTTATGTCAATGGCAAATTAGACGAATCCCGCACACGCACAGACTCCATTAACGTCGGTGAGCGTCTCCAAGTCACACTTTCGGCCCAAGCCACCGTGCCCAACCGCACGCTCTCTCTGCGTCTAATTGGCAGTGCAGCAGAATTAGAAGGTGTCCAACTCAATGTCCTCACCCGCGAAAACTTACTCACCGGAGATGTAACCCGATATCTCCGTGTTGAAAAAATCACCGCCTCCCTTACCTGGACACCCACCGAACAACAAGGCGGCGATCAAGTGTTTGCCATCGAACTTACCGACGGCACATCTGCACCCCTTCAAACAGTTCGTGTCGTGGTGTTTGGCGGCATTATTCAACCCACAGAAACCGTGCCCCCAACACCACTGCCTCCTGTACTTGTTTCTGATTTCACAGCAACTTCATTCGACTTTGACAATTCCCTCGTGGTTGATCTGTCAGATTTTACGCTGTTTGCCCAAAGCTTTGGGCTACCGGCTTCACAGGCCGGCCGATTTGACTTTGACAAAAGCGGCCTTGTCGATTGGCACGACTTTCTCTTCTTCACCTTTTTCTTCGCACAACGCGTCAACAACGATATCTACTATCGATCTCCCGCACGCGACCAGGTGACCTTTGTTCCCGTTGCTGGTGGGCGCTATGTGCAAGAGATCAATGGTCTGTTTCAGCAAATCAACATCTTAGCAAACGATATGAACAAAACTGAAATTGTAAATCGACAATACAATCTCTTTCTATCCAACAAAAACGGTGCCTTTAGTCTCACGCCCGCACCCTTTAACGGCACTGTCTTTTCTGTAAGAGCCGCCACACTTCCCGACCATCCCGTTGTGGGTGTCAGTTGGGAAATGGCCGATCAATATTGCAAGTGGCTCGGTGGACGCTTGCCCACACTGGCCGAATGGAACTTTGCCGCGCGTGGCACCACCTTGCGTCGCTTTGCCCACAGCGACCGAATAACCAACGAACAAGCCAACTTCCTCAACAGTGGCGACACCTTTGAACCAGGCACCACCCCAGTGGGTTATTACAATGGCCGAGATCAAAAAGGGTTTCAAACCAAAGACGCCTTTTCGCTTTATGGGGCATATGACATGACGGGCAATGTGTGGGAATGGTGTGCAGATGTGCGCGAAGACAACAAAGCCCCCATCAAAGGGGGCAGTTATCTGGAAGATGTTAATTCGTTTGATCTCACACTCAATGCGGAGCAGTGGCTCGACATCACAGACAAACGAGAAAACGTTGGCTTCCGCTGTTTAAAAGAGAAGTAGTGTCACTCGAAAATTACAACAACAAAGCGGTAGAAGCTGTATTTGCTTCTACCGCTTTTGTTTTTTAAAAAAACCCAAAAAGTAATTTCTAGATGGCCCCTAAGAGGTTACATCTTACAAACCATACGCCATCAACCGACACCCACACGCAAAATACACCGTGTTATCCACAACCGGTCCTG
>Ga0115002_10003723_pt1 | contig 18846 bp, 12 predicted proteins | sample ArcticOcean_MG_C_8_FD_89576 | JGI IMG/M metagenome (GOLD analysis project Ga0115002, IMG submission 89576) | Marine microbial communities from western Arctic Ocean - ArcticOcean_MG_CB11_86 | ecosystem: Environmental > Aquatic > Marine > Oceanic | place: Arctic Ocean: Canada Basin | collected... | reverse complement strand
AATCCAGCCGCGCCGAAACCCAATGAGCCCCGTGCGCCGTTCAACCCAGGCGCTCTGAAAAAGCCAGATGAAGATCCAGCAGTTCCGGCTGTCAAAGAGACTCGAGCAACTGGTTTCTTACTGAAGATTAAGTAACGAAACGAGGCTTCGACTCAGGTCTTCCAAACAGGCCTAGTACACAGATCAGTCAAGTGCGGGCTATTTTGCGAATCACGCAAAGTAGCCCGTTTTTTATTTGTGATTCGGATTTCGCGCGAGCGAAGGTTAGTTTGAACTCTGAACCACGAGATCGTGGGCCATCCTGGGCGCGGTCTCCTAGGTTCACGAATCGACTTAAACCCGCGTTCGATTCTTTACGCCGAAGGTGTTGAATATAGTAGCCTGGGGTCAGTTCGACGAGCCACAGCGAGTACGAACGCCACCCTAGGTGTCGAGTCAAAAACGCACAAAGGGCGAGCCACCACGCTTGGCTTGGCTTCGCAACGCGTTTCCCGAGCCCTCGAAACATCGCTGCCGACTCTTGTGTGCATCGTCTATCGACGGATTTGGAGGAGAACCATCGGCCGTGCGATAGTGGATCCAAACCACCTCAAGTATGCGGAATCGGATGTCGCTTTGTGTTGTCCACAAGGCGTGAAAGCAAAGGGCGAATAATCCACGAAAGAGTGAGTCCAATGAGCGCAGAATTGGCGGCAATGAGTAATGCCGATCCTATCGGGTTCGACCAATCAGCAATCCAGCCAAGCGGAAACGTGGAAATAAGTCCCGCTATTTCCAGACATCGCAATATGTCTCGATTTTCATCGTTCGGATGAATGGTACCATCGCGACTGACGAAAGAACGACTGCAGATCAACAGCAGCAGGAAGACAGAGAGATGAAGGATCGTAATTGTCCCAGACAGCGAGAGGAATTTGCGATTGGGTTTCACGACCTTAACATCCATCGGTTATCAATACCGTCCCCATACGAACAACGTTGAAAAACTAAACAACATTCTACTAATTATATACTTTGAATAAAAGAAAAAGGTGTCCCACCGGCCCGTTCACCTTCTAATCACTCCTCCACCGAAAAATTGGCCTTTCGCGAATTCTTGCAAATCCCTAGAGTCCCGCGCCGATGAAATTAGTCGAGATTCAGTTCTCGGTGCTAGCTGTAATGTCACACTCGATTGGAAGTGGAGTCGATCATGTCACAGACTAACCCTCAGCCGCGTTTGTCCGTTGCAATCGTCGTTCGAAACGGGGAACCACAAATTGAGAAGACACTGGAATCGATCAAGTCGATTGCAGATGAAATTGTCGTGCTCGATACGGGGTCGGTCGATCGCACTCTGGAAATCGTCCAGAACTATCAAGTCCAACTCTTCCAAACAAGCTGGCTCGACGACTTCGCTGCCGCTCGCAACGAATGCCTATCTCGAGTTTGTGGCGACTGGGTCTTGTGGCTCGACGCAGGCGAATACCTCGAACCCGAAGACGGTCGGCAGCTACGCGAATTCCTGACTCAACAAGCCGACACCGCAAACGCTTACATGATGATCGTGAAGACGCCTGCCAACGGCCAAGAAGTTTCGGGCGAACAGGTTGCTCGAGTCCGACTCGTTCCGAATCACCCCGCCGTCCAATTCGAAGGACGAGTGCGAGAAAGTTTGGCGCCCTCGCTGGCGGCCACAGGAATCTCAGTCGAGGGACTCCCATTCCGCATCCAGCGCGGCGAATACGATGTGCTACCCAAAACAAAAGCCGAAAAAGCAAAACGAAATATCCGGATCGCCGATCTAGAAATCAAAGAGACGGGTCCGTCTTCGCGCCTGCTCAACTGCTTGGGCGACTCCTTTCAAACGCTGAACGACAAAGTCCACGGCAGCCAGTTTTTCCGACACGCCCTCGAAGGCAGTGAACGCGGCTCCGTCGACATGCTCGAAGCATACTACGGCCTACTCACAACGCTCGACGGCCAAGAAGACGCAGTGGAAACTCAACTCGCTATCTGCCTCGAAGCACTCGAGATCTTTCCGCTCGACTCCCAACTCCTCTGTGCTATGGGCGGATACTTGCAAATGCAGGGACGCCTGGACCTCGCCGCTCGCAGCTACGAAACCGCTTACAAACACGGCCAAATCGACCCGCAAACGTGGCACCTCGACCAAATCCAAGAAATCGCAGCCGTCTGCCTTAGCTTGGCTTTGCAACTACAAAAGCAAGAACCACAAGCACTCGAAGTACTCGAGGAAGCCGTCGGCTACTATCCCGAATCAGTCCGATTGCATCGCCAGCTGATGGAGTTCTACATCAAGCAATGCGACCGGGACAAAGCGCTCGCTCAAATGGACCGGTTGCCTCAAGACATGCCACACCGCGAAGCTTTGCGGAGTGTCGTACGAGGTGCTTGCCTGGCCAACGAGAAAAACTGGATCGCCGCACGTTCTTACTTGGAAACCGGCTATCAAGCCGGTTGCCGCGATCAGCTTTGCATGCGATGGCTGACCGTTACACTTCTTTCCACCGGCGACCTCGTCAAAGCCGAGCCAATCTTGATCGAGTGGGCCCAATTGGATCCGACTAATCTCGAAGTGCAAAAGTACCTCGAGATCGTCAGCCAACGAAATCAGCAATCGGAAGCACCGTCCACGACAACTCGGACCGACACCGGAACGCCCGGAGCTCCGATTCTGGATCGCCCCCATACCAACATCGATATCGGCCAGACTGAAACGACCGACTTCTAAGAGAGACGGCGTCTAAAACCAACGTCACCTGCGGACTCCTCGGGTGTAGCCGGGTTAAAACTTTCTCAATCGCGACAGCGATTGAATAAGCTCAGAACCTTCCACCCAAGAACGAAAAAAGGGCAGGATCCTTCAAAGTGACGAATCCTGCCCAACACGGGGGTGAGAAAGCCTCGGTTGAAGGCCAGATTCCCGTAGGCGTCTGACCTGCACTTTAACTGTAGTCCGTCTTGCGGCCGAGGGAAGTCGCTTGACTAGGTAAACTGCGTTGGCTGGGCATAAAAAGACTTCAAGGTTTACAATGTAGGGGTTGTAACGGTTGTTCCCCCCGCGAAAGACCACCAAACACCTTCTTTCAGAATTTGAAAGCCCGAAAAATCAAAGGGGATTCCGGGAATTCGCTTAACTCAAAACAGTCGTGACAGGTATTTGGCAGACGGTCCCAATCATATCGCGTCTAGCGATTTGAGGGACCATAGAGTCAAATGCCCAATTCCGTGAAATCGGAGTAACGGAATTCCTGGAAGCCCAAGACAAAAGCAGATTGCCCGCATTCGCTCGCGGAACTTCGAGCTGTTGCTATGTCGATTTGACGGACAACAACAAGTTGTCGACCTCTTCTTCCCTTGACAAAATGTGCTGACTGGGCAAACTAATTCGTTATCGCCGGCGCGACCCGCTCAATTGCCACCTTTGGGTGTTAGATTGAGGTTTTGCCGAGTCGCGACTTCAGTCAAGTTTGAGTTTGACCGAACTTTGAATCTAATGTCCGTGTCCTTTGGGCAACCGCCAAGCCCAACGGGATAACTAGTCCCAGTTGCACAGGAACATGCAGATGTCGGATTTTGATGAATTGAATGAAGATGACTTAGAAGATTTCGACGAAGAGTTCGACGACGACTTCGAGGAGGAGTTGGAAGACGAATACCAAGTCGATGAGAATTTTCCCGGCACCATTGCCAATCCCACTGGTGGCCCGCCGATCGTCGAGACCCCTGTCGACAAAAGCAAAGGTGCGCCCGATCCAAAGAAGGGCAAGGAAAAGAAATAGCTTCCGCGAGTTGAGGAGCGTCTGCGCGAATCAAGAGAGGGCTGAACTGGCCCACTAAACGCGTCGCACGGCTCCTTGGGCGCGATTGTCAAGTATCGCCGCACATGGTCTATTCAATGGATTATGCTGCGGCAATTTTCGTTATATAAGCACACACGTTCCTTAAATCGACGGTACCGAGGACATGTTTCAGAAACCACCCGGCCAACCGAGTTTCCCCAAACAAGAAGAAGCGGTCCTTGAATGGTGGAAAGAGCAGTCGATTTATGAGCAAACGTTAGAACAACGCAAAGATGCGCCGAGGTTTGTCTTCTATGAAGGTCCGCCGACAGCCAACGGGATGCCACACCCCGGTCACTGTTTGACTCGTGCCATCAAGGACCTCTTTCCGCGTTATCGTACGATGCGAGGTTACCTTTGCGAACGCAAAGCCGGCTGGGATACCCACGGTTTGCCCGTCGAACAAGAAGTGTGCAAAGAGCTCGGTATCCACTCCAAAGAGGACATCGAAGCATATGGCGTCGAGCCGTTTATCCAGCGCTGTCAACAAAGCGTATTTCGCTACATGCAGGAGTGGGAAGTCTTAACCGAGCGGCTCGGCTTCTGGCTGCACATGGACGAAGCCTACGTCACGTATCATCAAAGTTACGTCGAGAGTGTCTGGTGGTCGCTGGAGAATCTCTTCGACCGCGGACTGCTCTATCAAGGAAACAAAATCGTTTGGTGGTGGGCCCAAGGCGGTACGGCGCTCAGCAGTGGCGAAGTTGGACAGGGCTACCGAGAAGTCGCCGATCCCAGTGTGTATGTCAAATTTCCGCTGCTCGATCGCGAAGGCGTTTCCCTGCTGGTTTGGACCACCACACCATGGACCCTGCCCAGCAACCAATTCGCAGCCGTTCATCCCGAACTGGATTATTCGACAGTCGTCGATGGCGAAACGGGCGAGAAACTGATCATGGCATCGGCCCTGGTCGAAGTGATCGCTGGCAAAGTCAAACGCGAGTTCACCGTTGAATCGACGTGCAAAGGAACGGACCTTATCGGAGTGCGGTACCAACCTCCCTTCGACTATTACCACAAGACGCTCGGCGATGTCACCGGCAATCTGAAGAGCGGTGGCGAACAGCACGTTGCTTGGCGTGTTGTCTCGGCTGATTTCGTCACCACCGATAGTGGATCTGGCGCGGTGCATCAAGCGCCAGCATTTGGCGAAGTTGATTACGAAGTTCTGCGAGACGAGATGGCTCGCTTTGTCGACGGCGAAGGGCCGGAACTGATCTGCGCCGTTGCTCCCAATGGCACGTTTACCGACGTCGCTCCCGAGTACGAAGGGCGCTGGGTAAAAGAATGCGACAAGGACCTCAGCCGCGAACTCAAGGGACGCGACGTTCTGTATCATCAAGAACAATACATTCACGAATACCCGTTCTGTTGGCGAGCCGACCAGGATCCGCTGATCCAATATCCACGCCGGGGTTGGTTCATCCGCACCAGTGATTTCCGCGAGGACTTCCTGGCAAACAATGCCAAGATCAATTGGTTGCCCGGCCATATTCAAGATGGTCGTTTTGGAAACTTCCTGGCCTCCAACGTCGACTGGGCGTTGTCGCGCGAACGCTTCTGGGGAACGCCGCTACCGATCTGGGTGTGCGAAGAAACGGCTAAACAAGAAGCGATCGACAGCTACAACGATCTGCTTGCCAAACCGGGGCTCCAAGGCACAGAAGTTTGGGCCAAAGCCAAAGAAAAGAACCCCGAACTTGCGGAAGACTTGAAAGTTCACAAACCTTACATCGACGCGATCACTTACGATTCGCCGTACGCTGCCGGCGCGAGGATGAACCGCGTGCCCGAAGTTATCGATTGCTGGTACGACTCCGGAGCCATGCCGTTCGCTCAATGGGGTTACCCGCACCAAAACAAGGACAAATTCAACGAGCAATTTCCGGCCGACTTTATCAGCGAAGCCATCGACCAAACTCGAGGTTGGTTCTATAGCCAACTGGCGATCAGCACGCTGCTATTCGGCACGGATGATACAGACAATTCCCAAACCGCTAAACGCGAGTTTCCGCATCCTTTCCATAACTGCATCGTACTCGGCTTGATGCTGACCGAGTGGTGGGAAGTGAATCGCAAGGTCTACATCGTTGAAGCCGAAGCAAAAGCTGCCGCTAAAGAAGAAAATGCAAAAGTCGTCCAAAAGGTCGGCAAGATGGCAAAGCAATTACGCAACTACCGCAGTCCGAAGGAAATCTTCGATGTCTACGGTTCCGATGCGCTACGCTGGTACTTCTACGCCAATCAGGCCCCGTGGAACTCGATCATCTACAGTGAGCGGGCGATCAAAGAGAGCATCCCCGAATACCTGCTGCGATTGTGGAACGTTTACAGCTTCTTCACGAACTACGCAATAACCGACGAGTTCGACCCCTCGCAGCACCTTGGCGACGATCCTGGCCAACTAACTCCCGAAAAGATTCGTAACGCTGGAAATGCTCGACCGGTTGCCGAACGAGGTGAGCTCGATCGCTGGGTGTTGAGCGAATTGAATCGCACGATTGCCGAAGTGACGACTCGCATGGACGCCTACGAGAACTTCCCGGCTTGCACCGCGATCAACGAGTTCCTGGACGGCTTGAGTAACTGGTATGTACGCCGCAGTCGTGAGCGGTTCTGGAGCAAGGACAAACAAGCAGTCGAAAAACTCGACGCTTATTGGACGCTTTACGAGTGCCTGGTAACGATCAGCAAAGTCATCGCTCCGTTCACGCCTTTCATCGCCGAAACGATGTGGCAAAACCTGACGGGTGGCGCTGCCAAAGGCGCCGTCGAAAGCGTGCACTTGTGCGATTACCCCGAGTCCGATATGACTGTCGTCGACGATGCTCTTTCGGAACGCATGAAGTTGCTTCGCAGCATCGCTTCGTTGGGGCTGAGTGCCCGCATGGCGAACAAGCTGAAAGTCCGCCAGCCGCTTTCGAAAGTAGAAGTCGTACTAACAGACCAAGAACATTTCGAATGGCTCGCCTCTCACGAAGCGATCCTCCGCACGGAATTGAACGTCAAGCTTATCGAGTACACCACAGAAGCCGATCACTACATCGACTATCTTGTGCAGCCGAACTTCAAACGGCTTGGTCCAAGAGTCGGCAAGCTGATCCCGCAAGTCAAGAAGGCACTTGGCGAAGCGGACGGCGGCGAACTACTCGCTCAACTCACCGCAAATGGCAAAGTCAGCCTGACCTTCGGAGACGAGATCATCGAATTGGATGAAGAAGACATCCAAGTCCGCTTGCAAGCCAAAGAGGGGTGGGCTGCCGCGCAAGGTTACGCAGGCGTGGTTGTCCTGTCGACGGAGGTGACTCCAGAGCTTAAGCGCGAAGGCCACGCACGAGATTTGGTCCGCTTCATTCAAGATCAGCGAAAATCGCTCGACCTAGAGTTAAACGATGAAATCGACTTGGCATTGGTGATTGAGAGTGAAGAGCTGCGGCTCGCCATCACGGAGCACCAAGAGTACATCGATTCCGAGACTCAGGCCGTAACCCATAGCCAAGAGCCGCTAGAAGGCGTCGAGCCAGCTGAGAAAACGGTTGGCGACGCGGTCGTGGCGATTTACGTTCGATTGGCCGGCGGGTAGAATCAGACGTTTTGCAACTCTTTTGTAATACTGCGACGGTTTCTGAAAAGCGTCCGATTTGCTCGTTGAAAGCTGGTCATGTCCGATTCGTCACCCGCGAAACCACTCCGCATTGCCGTTCTCATTTCCGGCGGCGGAACTACGCTGCGCAATATCCTCGATCGAGTTGACGACGGAAAATTGGACGTGGAAGTGGCGTTGGTCATCTCGAGTTCCGAATCGGCAGGCGGACTGCAATACGCTCGCGACGCGAACATTCCCTACGTCGTTGTCAATCGCGACGAAATCGCTTCGGCAGAAGATTTTTCGGCTGCCGTTTTCGGTCCAATCCGAGATGCCGATGTGCAAATCGCAGTCATGGGCGGTTTCCTCAAACACGTCCTCATTCCAAGCGATTTTGAAAATCGAGTGGTCAATATCCACCCGTCGCTAATTCCCTCCTTCTCGGGCAAAGGCTTCTACGGTCTGCGTGTTCACGCGGCAGTCCTGGAATACGGAGCCAAGGTCAGCGGTTGCACCGTCCACTTCGTCGACAACGAATACGACCACGGTCCGATCATTCTGCAAAAGACAGTGCCCGTTCGAACAGGCGATACGCCCGATGAACTTCAAAAGCGAATTTTCGACCAAGAATGCGAAGCCTATCCAGAAGTTCTCCAGCTGTACGCCGAAGGCAAAGTCACAATCGACGGCCGGATTGTGAACGTCGAAGAGTAGAAAATCGAAGAGTAAACTCGCGCAGCGAGTCGGCGCAAATCGAACTAATCCGCGATGAGTTCTCCAGCAGAGTCGCGCAGCGAGTCACCCTCCCTTTTTAGGGAGGGTCGGAGTCTAAGCTCCGGGGAGGGTTTAGGGATTTCGCTTGACGTTCACATGCACGTCTTTGCGGACCCCCTTGAGGACTCGAAATTAACAAAACGTACCAGGGCGCATCGAAGCATGTCGAATTGCCACAGCGACATCTTGCTCACTCCTGAATCCCCACCCGCGGCGGCTAAGCCGTCGCCGTCCGCGACCTCCCCTTGCTAACACTGATACTCAGTGTCTCGCAGGGGAGGTGACATGCTGCGAAACTTACTGCGTGAGCGTCAGAGGCAGATTGATCAAATCGACCAACTCACTGGGACTCACGGTTGGGGTTTGGCGATATTCGCTGGACGCTGAATCGAGCCCGACTTGGCGTTGAACGTAGCTACTGATCTCTCGGAAGCTGACGATCCCGTCGTTGTCGCCGCCGTTGCTTGTTAGATCCGCCGCGGCGCGAAGCCCGTCGGTAAAGTGAGCCGTAAATCTACCCATCCCTCGTTTTGATTCTTCGACCGCTTCTTGACTGCCGTCGGACGCGGTGAGTATGAGGAACTGATCATCTTGCAGGGTTCTCACTGCCGCCTTTAGTTGCCGTTGATCGTTCTCCTGAATCGCGCCGCTGTGACAAGTATCCAACACGATTAATTTACGACAGGGGATATCTGCAAAGGCGGAGAGGTCGTCGAGCGATAGGCAGTCTTCGTAGCGATGTGACTTCACGTCGTCGTACCGCGCGTCTGCAGCGACAAAGTAGTACTTGCCAGTCTTCTCGTCGCGAACTCCATGGCCGGATAGATAAATCAGTATCAGGTCGTTGGCTCGCACTTGCGGACGGATCGTTTCGGCATTGCGTTTCGTTACAGCATGCCACAGTGCTCGAGTCGCATGGCCATCTAACAACGAAACGACTTCTGGCCTGTACAGCGGGTGAGATTGCGTGCTGACGATTTGCGAAACTCGCGTCGCGTTCGCCACGGCATATTGCAAGCGAGGAATCTGCGAGTCGCGATACTGATTGATTCCCGCCGTAAAGGCATACATCGTCGCCTGGTCGTGCAGAGACGTCTCTCGATTCACGATGACGTGCTCGACGGTGCTCGTGTCGGCAGCCGAAGCGGCCACGACTTCCATTCGGATACGCGGGTCGTTGGGCAAGTTCGCACGCCAGTGGTAGACGTAACGATGACCACCGGGAACTTCGGTGCGTTGTTCGAGTTCACGCTCGGTCGCAACGACGCCGTTGGAAAAGAGCTTCGGTGCGATGTGCTGTTGGCCATCGCGAACGGTAATCGCAGCTCGAACTGCCACAGAGTCGCCGCTTACAATTTCATCATTCGAAGTTGGCGAGAGGATTTCAACTCGCGGTCGCAAGCGATATTCGTCGGCGACTACTTGGTCTAGCCGAGTTGGCAAAGCGCTAAAGTCAGCTCGAAATGCTTCGCTGAGGCTCCCTTGTTTGAGCAAGTTGCGGAGCACATCTGGCCGCTCCAGTTTTTTGCGCATTTGAGCCGCTAAGAAGAATTCGGAACGAAGGTAGATCCCTTGATTCACTTGCCAGCCGAACGACTTGTGTCCATTGAAGGAGGCGTCGTAATAGCCCGTCGGAGTCCAAAACGCCCACTCCTTCGTGTTTGTCACAAACATCGATGCCAATGGACGCCAGGCCGGGAGGAGCGCCAGCATTCGTTCGCGTTTTCCAGGAGGCGCGACTTGTACGTTCAGCAGTGTTTCAAAAGGCAGGTCGAGCATTCGCGATTGGATCGTCTCCGCGTCCCTGGCGATCTGTGCTTTGGTGCCATCGAACCATTGAATCGATTTGATGTGAGCACCGTCGCGCAATCCGCGGAAATAGGGAGAACTCGCTTCGTCGATATTTTGGACTCGCACTTGCTCGTCTTCTACAACCAACTCCATGCCCCAGCGGTTTTGCATTCGCTTGGCGGTATCAACTTCGGCGACGAAAGTGGCTAGATTCCAAAATCGAATCGTCCCATCTCTGGCGGCGGAGACGAGATATCTCCCGTTCATGGATGCGCCGATTGACGTTACCGCGTCTTCGTGGCCGCGAAAGTTTTGCCAGATTGTAGCGTTCGCATTGTCCGACAATTCAAACAGAGTAATCTCGTTGCGACCGTTGGTTCCCACGGCTAAGGCAACGACTTTGCCATCGCTATTTCGGATCCAGGCAAGAGACGTGAGCTCACCATGAACATGTACCTCGATCGGCAAACGCGATTTTGGCTGGCCTGCGAAATGCAAGACGTAGGATGGTCCCGTGGGAGTTTCGTTACGTTTCAAAGTCCATTGTCCACCATTGGAGCTGTCGATTACGTTTTCCGCGGGGATCTTGTTTTCGCGACCAAACTGCAGCTTGTCGAGGTCAAAGCTTTCTTTAAAGACTTTACCGTCGGGATCGACGGCGATTGCAATTCGATAACGCTGCCGATCGCGAATGAATGCAACTCGAGTCGGATGATCAATTGCTGCTTTCAAAATTTGGCGATCACCCAAATTTTGTCGCCCAAAGTCTTTCCATTTACCGACGAGAATGCGGTCTGCCTGGGTGTAGGCATAACTCTTTCCGTCGGGACTAACCGCACATGCCAACACGTTTTCCCGTAGCAGCAACTGCCCTTTTAAGGCGTATTTGTCTTGCGTCAGTTCCCACCGTTGCAGGTGAGCGCGGCCATTTTGATCGCGCTGGGTTCCCAACAGCAAATGGTTTCCTTTGGAGAACTTTAGCGCGAGCACAGTTGCCGTCGCTTTTTTCTTTTGTTGCGTGTTGTTGGCGATATTCCAAATCGTAAACGAACCGGATCGAGTCGCATCGCAGGCCGCGACCAGATTGCCATCCGCCGAAACAGCGAGAGAAATAACCATGCCAGGCAATTGTCCGTCGAGCCGTTTTTTGGCTCCGGTTGTCAAATCGACCAGCTCCAATTGCCAATAGGGGACTTTCGAATCGGGACGAGGCGGAGCAAGTCGAGGAATGATGGCGCGATTATCGTCGAGCAATGCGATGGGAACAAACCGCCGCCAAGGCTGTAATTGTTTTTCAACGACAGGACCGTAGCTCGCCAAATCGTCCTCATATAAAACTTTGGCATTCCAAACTCCAGTTTCTGCGTCGGGCCGCCAAGCGATAACTTTGCCGGAGACGTCTGCAGAGAGCAACGTTTTTTCCCGCAAAGCGATCGCAGCAATGACTTGTCGATGCCCGTTCTTTTCGTCGTAGAGAGCTCGGCGGAGTTTACCGGACGTGGGATCGAATACTGAGATTTCGCCAAGTCCTGCCATCGCGCCGTGACCGGCGATTGCCAGCTGCTGATTCGCTCCTGCTGACTGACCAGTCGACAACGCATAAATTCGTCCGCGCGGGCCGCGTTGAATTTGCCAACGCACGACTCGTTCGTGCATCCAAGATGTGGCATTGCGAACCAGCGGGTTTTTCGACCAGACGTGAACGACTTTGTCGTCTCCGCCCGAGCACAATCTTGCGGAGTCGGCGGTAAAGTGCAACGAGCGAACGGTTGCCGTATGCCCGCGGAAGTTCATTCGTAACCAAGGACCATCGCCTGCTGGCATACCGATCGGCGGCAGCTCTTTTTGCAAATGGTTTACGGCCGAGACAAAGAGTGGATCGCCAACTTGCGGATCATCGGCCGAAAAAGGCAACTCCGACTCGTCTGGTAAATCGTTGGAAACTTGCAACGGAACGCCTGGTAGGTCGGCCGGCAGGATGATCCATTCTCTGTCCGAATCGGGCAGCTCACTCTCGCTGGGCAGCAAATCAACGGAGATGTTTTCTTCCGGCAATTCACTTTCGGGCGGCAAGTTGTCCTGGCCGAAAATTCCGCTGGTGTGAGTCTGAATGAGTAACCCAACGAGTAAGGCGACCAGAGGGCTGAAAAAAGTGGGGAAAAGAGGGAGATACGAGCGAGGGCAGCAGCTGGGAACCAAGTGTCCTATTCGCTTTTTTGGGGTGTGGGCGAGTTGGGATTGAGTACATAACGAGTTATGATTGTGGCTCGACGGTACTGGTAATGTATCGAGTAGCAATTTTTCGCCTTTTCGAGATTTTGGATCTATAATGGCGTCATCAGCCGGGATCGTTCAAGTCTTTTCGTCTTATTCCTACGGGATTTTCATGAGTTTCGTGAAGTTGCTCCGGCGGTCCGTCTGCGCTGGTCGTCTATTGTTGTATCCCAAGTTCGCACTCTTGTCGCTTGGATTGGCGATCTCATTATCGGGCGGTTTATCCGCCAGGGTGGTGTTGGCTCAATCTGCTGGCCATGCGCTGCAAACTATTTTCTCTCCGCAACGGGCTCCGGGCAAGCGAACGATGGGATTGCTACAGCGTAGCTTCCTCGATCTCGTCGAATCCAAACGCGGCAAGTTGCAAGTGGCATTGGTTGTCGACGGCACCGAAAGTATGGCCGACGATTTACAAGGAGTTCGGCAAGCGTTGGGGAACATGGTTGTCGACTTGCAACGCTACCGCGGCGAGCAAGTTTCGTTTGCGATCGTTGTCTATCGCGACTTGGGCGCTAAGTCGGGGCCAGTGACGATTCCGATCGAACAGTTCACCGGTGACCGCGACGTTTTGTTCAAACAGTTTTCAGACATCAAGACTGAAAGCGGCGCTCCTTATTTCTATGAAGCGACTGACTTGGGAGTCCACACCGCGTTATCAAAACTAAACTGGGACCCCGCGGAAACGACAACGCGTTGGGTCATGCTTTTTGGAGATGCCCCGCCGTACGATTCTGGTTTCAAAGATACCAAACGCAACAGCGGCGCTCGGCGTTACTATGACACCGACTTGCTACTCGATCTCGCTCGACGCAAGAAGATCACCATCAACTCAGTGCTTTGCAAGAGTCGAATTGAAGACTCATTGGTTTACTCCAAAGTCATCGATAAGACTCGCAGTTTCATGAGCACACTTTCGAGCGAAACGGATGGTTTGATGTTGGATCTTTCCTATCCGGAGATTCGCCAGACTTTACTCGATGCAACTCGCGAACCCGATGTTGAATATCAAAGAATCGGGACGATTACTCGCGCCGACATTTTGGCGATTCGCGAAGCAGCTCAAGCAGAGGCACCACAACAGCAAACGCAACGCCGCATACGGATGGCCGTTCTACCCCATCTGCCGTTAGATCAATTGGTCTTTGACGCCGATAATGAGGCGGTGCGAGTTGCCACGGAGTTGAGAATGAAACTTCGTTCGGCGCCACAAACGGATTGCCGAGGGTTAGTCGAAGTGCAACGTGCAATCCAAACTCTGCGATCGTCACCTAGCGACCCGGACAAATGGCTCCAGGAACTGGCAGTCAGAATGAGAGTCGATTACGTCGTTTGGGGCGGGTATCGAAAACGAGGCGACGTTGCGATCGTAGCGACCACCGTGTTTTCAAAATCGGCGGGCAAGATTGTTGCCGAGGCCAACGTAGATTCAGCGGACATAAATGCGACTGATACAGTCGGACGGCTATCAGACAAATTGATCGCCAGTGTCGTTGCGCAATCGACGGACCCCGTATTGGCGATGAATCTATCGCCATTGAAGAGCAACAAAGTGTTGAACAAGATGCTCATTTCGCCGGTGAGCAATTCGACTGACGATCGCGACGATTTGCTCACCGGTTTTGAATTGCTCGAACGCTCCTTGGCATTCTCGCTTCGCGATCCGCAGGGGCTCAAACTTGCGGAAGACGCGGCCAAGCGTTTGTCGCGATTTGCAGACGACAATTACAAAGACGCGTTTGCGCACCACTTGTTGGCCAGCTGCCATTTCAATCTTGCCAGGTTGTATTTGCTGAAAGGCAATTCGGCAGCAGCAGCGACTTCTACAAAACGATACGCAACTGAGTTGAAGCGAGCGTATCGATATCGCAGCTCTCTAACTCAACTTGATCTCCAAGCAGAAATTGAAGCAGACCACGCGCTATTGATAGACAAAGACTATAAACGAGCGATCGCAATTTACGAGAAGCTAACGGTCGCTCGTCAGAAAGGACCGCTGCACGTTGGCCTGAGAGCTCATTGGATGCTGGCCGGTATCTATAGTGGCGACTGGAATGTCCCCGCAGAAGCGATCGACGCCCCCGCCGCTCGACGCCACCTAGTCAACATCTTGGCATTTTGGGAATCGAGTCCCGAGGCGGAGTTTATCAAGCAGAGTCTTCGTTGGGACGACGAAAAAGGGCAAAACAACTTCCCCTTCATCCAGCGCAAAAACAATCTAATCGTCGCTGGACTCTAGATTGTTTCTGAATCTGTTCAGGTGTCCCTTTTTTCGTGGCACCCTTCTTTTGGATACTTGCCAGTAACCATTCGGGCATAACCCTGGAGTTCTAGGTCAACTTTAACGGCAACCGCCGTTCTCTCCGCTCGCCGTTGGCTGTTTTGTTGGAGGAGTTGGACTTCAGGGCCCGAAGTAACAGTGTACGGATTCTATCGATTTTACGGGCACAAGGAGTGATTGGGTGAGTCGACTTAGAGAACATCTCTCGCGTTGCGCGATGATTGTCTGCTTGCTCGCTGTCGGTGTGAGTCATGCTGCCGCTCAAGCGACCGTCGATTGCACATCGAAAACCAAGTGCTGTACCTGCGATAAGCGGACTGCCTGCGACTGCGATTCGGCTGGCAATGGCCAGCTTCGCCCGGCGCCTGTTCCGCCTGTACCGTCACCGCTGGACCCTGCTCCGGCCGACCCAAATGCGATGCCCAATGTGGGTGACGATTTGATGAATGCACCGATGATCGACGATCTAAATTCGTTCACAGACATATCGGGAGTCACTCGTGGTTCGCGAAGTGTGATCCCCAATATCATTGGCGACTTTTTTGGCGGTGGGAGCACGATCTTAGACATGAACGTTGTGGTCACACACCAATTCCACACAACCGCCAACATAGCGTCGGGCACTTCGGGCGATGTCGGTGCGAAATTGATTTTTGGTCCTTCTGGGTCATTCCAATCGTTTGGAACAGGTACCGATGCGACGATGGACGGGCATGCAGATACTTTCTCAATATTGGAACCGCTTACTCCCAACGAATTCCCCGTATCGCCGGGATCTCAAATGGCATTTGCAGGTGGCACGGCAGTGTTCATTGCGAATGCTGGAACGGGTGGACCGACGGACCCTGCGGTCAACCCAGGAGCTACTACCGCTCAGGATGGTATCTTCTTTGACAATTCAACTTGGTTTGCCGAGTACAGTTTTGCGGGTCGAGTGGATGTCGTCTTGCCGACGGGAATGGGAGCTGCGACTCGCCGAGTCAAGATGGCGGAGAACAACAGCCCGATCCCTCGGAATCGACTCATCTTCGGCCACAACTTCTTCAACGACGTAACTGGCTTTGGTGACGTGCGACGCTACAACATGGGCTTCGAGACGACGAACGCAAGCGAAACGGCATCGATCGATGTCCGTTTTCCATTCGCATCGACCATCGATAGCGACTTCATCGCCAACGGGCTGAACGGATCAAATACGGAATTTGGAAACATTTCGGTCGCAGGCAAAATGATCCTACACCAGGACGCTAATTTTCTGTTGACGGGTGGAGTTGGTTTTAACATTCCCACTGCCGACGACCTTTACGTTCGGTTAGAAGACGGAACGACGGTGCTGCACGCACAGAATGATTCACTCCATGTAATGCCATTCTTAGGTGGGCTGTGGACTGGGCACGACCGGATTTTCGTACAGGGGTTCTTACAAGTTGATATCGATACGAATGGCAACGACATCTATGCATACGACGGAGCGGGATTAGCTCGCGCCGGTCGTCTTCAAGACTCAACGCTAATCTACGGCGACATCGCAGTTGGCTACGTTGCTTACCAAGACAATAACTCTCAAATCACGTCGATCGTTCCGGTAGCCGAGTTGCACTACGCCTCATCCGTTCAAGATGCCGACGAAATCACCACTGGAAACGTCAACATCTTTAGCAACGCCAAGCGGCTCGACATTCTCAACTTGACGTTGGGTACTCACATATACTTCGGCGACAACATCGTTGTCACCCCCGGAATGACAATTCCGATGCGTCGCGAAAGCGATCGCATTTTCGATTACGAAGCGGCACTTCAAGCCAACATCTTCTATTAATGTAGTCCGCGAAGTGTTCGCATTCCGCGACGCTTTCTCCAAAAACAACTCGCGCAGCGAGTCACCTCACCGCTTGCGGGGAGGTCGGAAACAGGGCTACCCAGGTTGCGCTCCGGGTGGGGTTTGGAAACGGCAAAGTGACTTAAACTCTAGGTCGCCATCACTCTGGAGCGTTGCGCCATTTGCGCTCAACTTTCATGCCAGAAAGAGCCTGATTCCGTTTTTTGAAGACGACCCTTTTGGCGAGTTGTTTTCCAATCCCAATTACGATTGCTTCCACGTCGTCGAGAACGTCTTCGTTACAGAATCTCAATACCTTCCAGCCGCGATCTGCTAGATAGTCTTCTCGGTACTTATCATCCGCGTATTGATAGTCATGGTATCCGCCATCTAACTCTACTATTAGCTTCGTTTGGATACACGCAAAGTCCGCAAAGAATGGACCGACGGGATGTTGTCTGCGGAACTTGAAACCACAAAGTCGTTTTCCACGAAGAGCATTCCACAGCAACGATTCAGATTTAGTTTGGTTTGCGCGTAGTAAGCGGGCAATTTCAATTTTTCGGTTACGATTCACTATGACCACACTCTGTTCTTTTTTGAGGATGTCTGGCGCTGTGAAATGCTAGGAGTGCTCTCTGGTCGTTTCAAATCTGAATGAGTCCGTTTTGGGAATTGTCATTCTTTTTATTCGATTACAGCAGGATTTGGATTTCTTGCGGGACAATAAGCTATCACTTGGACAGTTTCATAAATAGTTTAGTATTCGCGCTAGACGAGTGATTTCGAAACATCTTATTCGCCCTCCGAAAATGTGCAGATCGAGAGTCACTTTGCACTTCCTAAACCCCACCCGGAGCTGAGACTCCGACCTCCCCGCAAAGCGGGGAGGTGACTCGCGTAGCGAGTCTACGTTGAAATCTGATCGCTACAAACTGCGCGCTTGGTGTGCAATCTCGCACACTCTCTAAGTTGAATTATCCCCATGGTTCGCTCGATCGCTTCGACCTGCCAACGGTTCTGCCCCAATTTCTTGTTGTTGTGTCTCGGCATGGAAATTGCACTTTCGTCAGTTGCAAGTCCTCTAACACAGGAGACAAAAACATGGCCAGTCATTCATCAGGCGATCGTTTAGTTTTGCTCGAACAAATCCAAGCTGATCACGAGGAATTGCGCGCGACGTTAGGAATTCTGCAGATCGCACTAGCGGATCGATTGACCACGGTCGCGCGCGTCTCCGAGAAGTTAGCACAGATTAGCGAGGACGTCGAAGAACACTTTATCGAAGAAGAAGAGGCTGCGTTCCTCGATGAAGCCTGCGACGAACAATGTATCGTGAAACAAAGGACCAGCGACATTAAAAAAGCGCATTGCGAATTTACTAAATCGATCCAAAAAATCATCCTTCAATTCACCGACAATCAAAGTCAGGAGGACTGGTGGAATGAAGCCGAGCACTGGGTCGACCAACTTCAAATTGCTCTTGAGAAACACTCCAAAACAACAAAGTCGGTTTTACTTGATTCGTAACCACGCAATGACAAATACCGTAATACTGAACTAGGAGGCATGCGATGAATGTCAAGCGAATTATCTTTCCCACCGACTTCTCACCCACTGGAAACGAAGCCATGAAAATGGTCGTTCCGATAGCACGCCGATCGAACGCTCGGGTGTTTGTCGTCCACGTAGACGAAAGTCCTCTTGCGGTCGATGCGGGCCACGTCTATTTCGGCGAAATGGATCACGCTATGCAGGAGCGAATGACCGCGGTGACTCCCGACTGCAAATCCATCTTCTTCGAGTACCGATTCCTGACAGGTGATCCCGCAGAAAAGATCGTGGAATTCAGCAAGGAAGTGGACGCGGATCTGATCATCATGGGAACTCACGGAAGAACAGGGCTAGAACGCGTGCTGCTTGGCAGCGTCGCCGAAGGTGTCGTTCGATCCGCAACTTGTTCCGTGTTGACTTACAAACATTCCCAAAAAGAACCCGCCGAAGTTTTGGAGCTATAACGCTCAAAGACGGGAATCACGACGTGTACTGGCATAACCCGGTCGATATCGGTTAGCATATCGGGCTATGAATATTAGCTCGAATCGCGGAATTTTTATTGTCATGGAAGGCGTCGATGGCGCTGGGAAGTCGACTCAGGTCCAGTTACTGGGCCGGGCATTCTCAGCAGCCGGACGCGAAGTCGTTCTGTCTAAAGAGCCGACCGATGGTCCTTGGGGAAGTAAGCTGCGAGAATCGGCGTCGACAGGTCGGATGTCGCTCGAGGATGAACTCAACCACTTCGTCCAAGACCGAAAACAACATGTCGAAGAACTGATCACCCCTTCTTTGCAAGAAGGAAAGGTTGTCATCGTCGACCGATATTTCTATTCGACAATGGCCTATCAAGGAGCCCGCGGCGCCGACCCGCAAGAAGTACGCTCCACCATGCTCGAGTTTGCCCCCGAACCAGATATCGTTT